>Ga0208648_1001566_pt1 | contig 18123 bp, 11 predicted proteins | sample AntAceMetag02UKL_FD_184772 | JGI IMG/M metagenome (GOLD analysis project Ga0208648, IMG submission 184772) | Saline lake microbial communities from Ace Lake, Antarctica - Antarctic Ace Lake Metagenome 02UKL (SPAdes) (version 2) | ecosystem: Environmental > Aquatic > Non-marine Saline and...
ATGCTGATCTCTCCACCATTCAGGACCTTTTAGGGCATAGTAGTGTAAAAACCACGCAACGGTACTGCCGGATATCAAATCTGAAAGTACAGAGAGATTATTACAAGGCTATGGAGGTGATTAGGCAACAATGGGTTGGCAACCCAGATAATCCTTGACGGAAAGACAAAGGTATGAATACTTAAACAACGGACAACATATTAACATCAATAAGAAAATCAGATTATGTTACGTATAGCAAATACAAAGCGAGAGGTTGGGTGATCTGGCCAGATCAATGATAACAGGTTGAAATGTGCAGCGCCGAACCGTGTATTTTCTTTACAGCCCAAACCCAAGCAGATTCATTATTCCAGACTATTCCCTGCATTCAGGACAGAGGTCATTTATCCTCAATGCCAATATCAGCGCAATTGGCAAGTATTATCATGTTATCGACTTTAAACCTTTTTTGACTAAAGGCGAAAAAATCTTCTTGAACCTGAGAAGGTTTTCAATATGCCAAGCTTTTATTTTTATTAGTTCTTCTTCGCTGGATTGAATTGAACCGTCCATATATGCCGCAATGCGTGAAGCCCTCTTATCATCAAGACGCTCCCATTCCAGCTCCTTTCCCAACTTAGAATGAATTTCGCCTCTTTGTTCGTATAGCCAATCAAATAAGGCTTTGTTCTTCTTGGCATCGCCAACATCTATGTACAGTTCCGTACGTGCCTTGCCCCCCTGTGCAAAGACAGCACCAAAGGGGATGTTGGAGACCCCAGAGGAAAAGGCATACCAATTTTGCGGTTGGCCAATTTTTGCATTTGTAAATTGATATTTTTCTCTAAGTTCATCAATTAGCGACTGGAAGTAATTCCGGTACGCTTCTCCTTTCACTGAAACGTTGCCACTAATTTGCCGTTTTTTCGATTTTTGCCATTCACTTGGGGAAACCACCGGCTTAAAGCTGTAGGCGGGCTTTGAATCGTCAATTTTGAAAACTTCGACAACAACGCCAAAAAACTGAGTTTCCTCGTCAGTTCGTTGATTCAACCATTCAAGTGTCTGTCTATGTTCGTCACGTATAGCCTCGGAGATCCATACCACAGTTGATGCACTAAAACCGGCGGCATATGTTAGCAGCTTGCCAAGATGGTCGTGATCTGTTTGGGTCAATTGGTTTTCAATTATTACCGTATGTCCTGTGCCTAAATCCTTTGCTAACAAATCTAAAGAGAAATCACCAACAGCCGCTTCCGTATCCTTGAGTTCTAATTCCATACCGAGGGCTTCACCGAGTGCACCGATGTTATCCGCAAGCCATGGTGTAAAGTCCTTTGCCTCTTTTGACCAAATATCCCGTAGATTAAGTTTCTCTATTTTTCCAAATTGCATGATTGTTCCCTCCATATCTATCACGCATATAATCAATAGAATCCCAGTAATGTGGCTGCACAAAACCATCTATTAGACATTTCAATCTGTCATAAAATTTAAACCAGATTTCTGCATCGTTACTATTGCAAAAAGTCCAAGGTATATCTGGACTTAAGCCATAACACCAACTGTCATTGATAGTTTTTTCCGTTGCCCACAGTTTTATTCCGTATTTTTCGGGGTGATCAGCAAATTCTGATCTATAGACCACAGACAATATTTCTGGTTCAATAGCATTTACATACGGCAGTATTTTTTCAATAGCAAACAATTGTTCATCAAGCTGTCTTTCGGTAACACAAGGTATAAACAGCATTAATCCCATTATAACCTTCACCGACTTCGAAAGATTTTTAATGGCATTCATAGTACCTTCTACATTCGTTCCTTTGTTAACTATTTTTAACATTTTATCGTTTAACGCTTCGGCTCCCACGAAAACGTCTGTACAACCTGACTTGCGTAATAATTCCCCGATTTCTTCCGAGACCCATTTTCCCCCACGCAGCATAATATTGTACGGTATATTCAGTTTCTTGTGATCCAAACAAGACGCAACTTCCACCAAGTTCTCCTGGGTAAATGAGTCAGAAGACAACATCACGTCATCTATCCTTCCATTTAGCTGTGAAATTTTTTCAAAATCATGGGCTATTTCAATAGCAGGCCTGGAATAATACTGACAGTTGGACAATTTTGCGCTGTTACAAAATCTACATTTCCCCCAATTACAGCCATGTCCTGAGTAAACAGTAAGAAATTGCTTAATATCTACTAATTCATAATTAGGCTGAATCTTTTCTATATATTTATTAACAACTTTTGAGATCAAATTTTCAACGTCATAACCAACACATACGTGATCAAAGGCCTCTGAAATGACAGATAATTGCTCATCGTTTAAACAAGACATTGCAGCGCCCCCAATAATACTTATACAATTAGGATGACGCTTCTTCTGATTTATCGAGTGTCTGCCATGTATCAGAATGTCGGGAGAAAAAAGGGCAGAGTAGAAAACAGCATCAAACTCTGCGAGATCGTTTGGTAGATAATAATCTAACCACGAGGCTTCATGGAAAATGCGAGGTGACAACCAGTATTCCGAATCACATGGTGAGAAAAACTCTTGTGGTGGATCAAAATAATCTGTCGTGCCAGATAAATCTAATAAATCAAAGTGGATGTCCAATTTATTCAGTATAGTGGCGAGATAGATCAGACTTGTTTGTGTCTTATCTTTTTCAGACGTGGCAGATGAGACTATTAATACATTTTTTAGCATGGCTTGAGGACTTTCAACCCCTTACCAACTTGAGATCCGAAATTATTTTATTCTTAACCTCAGCTGTTCTATTATGTTGATATTCAGTCATCCTCTCTGAAAGTTGCGATTCATGTACTACACTGGTAAAGCTCAGTGGCCTGCGTACTGTCTCCGGCGCTATTCCGGCCTTCATCGCTGCCATTATCCCCACTGCTTCAAGGTAATTCTCCACATAGATAAGTTTCCCCGGCTTAAAGGGATATGCAGATAGATTGTTTTTCATATTATTCTTATTTTCTTTAACAGCTATAACAGGTATCTCTTGTTCAAGGGCTGCTAAAGTAGGTAATCCAACGCAACAATCAGGAATCACAACACAGTCAATATCAGCAGACGTTATAATGCCTGGCCGCATCATGGCTGATGGATCCGTTATGATTTTCGGACTCTTATGAAGGCCTTTCAAAACACTAAAAAGAAAGGTGACAGAAACTATTTCTGCCGCCATTCTGGGATCGACAACTCCAACATCCATATTGAGTATATCCATGGATTCCATCATAGGTGAATGGGCAGAGGGAACTCCGAACAACATAGAAACACAGTGCGTCAGCATAGCCTCCACGCCGCCCCAGGGATTTACCATACCACCGAGATAATAGTCTCTGTGATAAGCAGGCGGCACCTTTATAACAGATGAGAGGCCAACCGCATCATAACTTTCGCGATGTTTAGATAGCGCATTGTATAGATTTTCAAAATTTTCTATTTTACCCACTGCTCTTCCGGAACTGGAATAAACAGACTCCATACTTACGTTTTGTTTCATGGTCACCACTAAAGGACAATCAAGTCCGAAAGAAGCTCGCGAAGCGGAAGCCAAATTTATCGCTGCTTTTTGAAATCGTTCATCTTCATGTTCGTCAATGACAAGCATAACTCGGTTGGAGCGCACTTTTTGAAGCCCAACCGTTCCCATGAGTAAACGGGAAACAATACTACCTTCCACATATAGAGCATTTTCAGGTAATTCATTGATATCGGATGCATTTACGACATTCGGATGGGTAATTAAGTTGTCACAAGCTGAAGCAATAAGTCTGGCAACCGGTGCGGCATCCCCCGAATGTCCACCTATTTCCGCGCCTACACCGGTAGGCACGATTAAAACAGCATTGAATTGCTCAGTGTTCTGATATTTCCTTTTCTCAAAATCAAAAATTGCGCTTTTTGGGGGAGTTTGAAGATTATCTATATTTGACATGACGCCTAATTCACAATGATAGCCTTGATCATCAGTACGCGTGACTACAAATCGAACAGGTATTTCACCTTCATCATGTAGTTGCTCTTGAACATTTTCAGACATGTATCCTAATAATTTGTTGTGCTCTTTAACTGGTGGAATAGTAATTTCTTTTTCATACAGAATCATTTATTGCTTACCCCCATCTTGATTTAAAGTCGTTATAATCAAATTGTTTTTTTAGTTCAAGTTTTCCATCTCTGGTAAGAGCATAAATGGCTGGTAAATTCACGCCATTAAACATATTTGCTTTTGTTAATGTATAACTTCCCATATCCTCAAAAATAATTCGGGAACCTATTTCCAAGGGTTCATCAAATCTATATTCACCAAACAAATCACCTGATAAGCAGGTAGCTCCTGCCAGTATGTATTTGTATTTGCCATCCGTCGATTCTTGCATAACATCCGGTTTATATTGATACTCAAACACTTCCGGCATATGATTCACTGTTGTATCGAGAACCGCTACTCTGTTTCCATCGCTTTCAAATAAATCAAGAACCGTAGATACCATATATCCCGCATTCCCCACAATCGCCTTTCCAGGCTCAAAGAAAATATCTATATCATATTTGCTTCTTAAAAACGATAACGTTTCAAGTAATTTGTCTAAACCATCGGCTCCCTCAAATAGATAACCACCTCCCAGATTTACCCAATTTACTTGACCGAGAAGTTCCGGCAAACAGGTATCAATATGCTTCACGGTCTGAAGAAGATGATCAAAGTCCGTTGATTCGCAGTTTGTGTGAAAATGAAGGCCTTTAATATCTTTCAGCGGTTTATAGCCATTGTTTGCGATTTCTCTTAATTTATTTAGAGGGGCTCCAAGTTTTGAATGCTTCCTGCAGGGATTGTACCTCTCGTCTCTAACGAACGGTAATTGTGGGTTTACCCTGAGACCACAACTTGTTTTTGCGCTAACGCTCTTATTGTATCGTTTCCATTGTGATAAGGAGTTGAAGGCGATGTAATCACATAATTCTGAGATGATTTCAATCTCATCAGGTTTAACCCCCGGTGTCGTAAAATGTATTGTTTTGTGATCCTCTAAAATATCCCTTGCATGTTTTGCTTCAAATAGCGAACTTGCAGAAAAACCATCAACCAATGGAGCCATCAGGTGTAATGCATCAGTAATTGCAAAAGATTTCAAGGGGAATAAAAGCTTACAGCTCTCGCCAAGCAATTCACGTGCATTATTGATCGCCTTTAGAATTGCCACTTCATCATATACAAATGCGGGGGTCTTTACTGAAAGTTGAATATCATTTATTGCCATTGTTAAGTCCTAGCCACTCTTTTAAGAGAATTCTGTCATCTTTGGTGTCTACATGAAGCTTGTCGTCATGGATTTCTATAATATACTCTCCCTTTCCATACTTATCTCCATAGCCCGGTAAATACCCCTTATTGTCGGAATCTCTACGAAGATGAAGTCTCAACTTTTCATCTTTCTGCTCCGCTGTCATATTGATGCTTTTTATGGTGTAGGAGATGGCGTTATTAATATTTGTATCCTGTTGTCTTAGAGAATACATCCTGCAGAGTTTTTCCGCTTTCCTTTCGAAAAATTTCGCTAAAGGGTGGCTTGGATAAACTTCATATGTGATATTGAGTTCAATATCCTTTCCTTGTTTTGCTTTGTTAAAACTAATTTCAACCTCAGCTGTTGTATCATGATATTGTCTTGAGGAAAGTGGACGACCATAACGGGAGAATTCTTCTATTTCATCAGCAAGAATAAGGATATCAGCAAGACTGCTTAATTGATTTAGGTGCGCAAAATCAAAATCATGCTGGGCGATAGCAAAAAGGATGTCTCCGAGAATTATATTATCTATAGCTTCTGGGTCCTCAAAGCCCCACTCCTCCGCAACGCCCCGCATCGAGGCGTCTGCAAAAATGCCAAGAATTTTATAAATCAAGTATGAGCTTAAAATGCCGTGCTGCTTCTTTTCAAATCCACGACAAAGTCTCCAATAGATGGTATCATCCCTATAGCATCGGATTCTTATATCTTTCAGATCAATGCTGGGAACAATTCGTACCTCCATGGCCATTAATTCGAGGAATTGCGAAACAATAAATTGATGCTCAATATCTAAAGAATAACCAACATGCTGAAAGTCGGGAATATCAAAATATTCAAGTACCTCTTTTACCTTTTCGTTGAGTTTGTCCAATTTGGAAACGGAATATCCCAGATCATGGCACAAAGAAATTAAGCACCATACGGCATCTCTATGCTCATTTACTTTTTTGTAAAGTTCCTTCTCTTTTTGTCTGGCATCTTTCAGCAACCTGTCGGAATAATCTGATTTGTCTCGCTCAATGTCATTGTAAACGTACCAGTTCAGGTTGCCATGCACATCGGGCAGAAGATCTCTCAGAATATGTTCGCCAACGAAGTAGACCCAGATAGAGTGGAGCGTATGGTCCCTGTAGTAGGTGTCTAAACCATATAATAAATCCTCAAAATTGGTTGCCGCGGTTATGAAGCCAAATAGTTTGGAATTTCCTTTTGAATCGGAATCTATATCGTTTAGAGCAGCGCTGGCCAAAGTTTCCCACAAATCCTTGCCTTTCTTATGTGTCTCATGCCACTGTAAATTTACGCTAAGACCCCCCTCTTTTCCCGTTCCCGAGGCTTTCCTGAAATCGGAAATAAGATCGTTTACCAACCCTAAAACCTTCTTTTGTTCCTTGGGCTTGTTTTTCAAGAATTGGATTTCACCTTTTTTTACCCAAGTTTCGTATTTTATTAGTAAATCGAGTATTTTCATTTTTTCCATGATTATCCCTTCACATTAAGGCACTATGATTTCATTGGCCCAGTCAAGAGCTTCGTTCCAGATAAGATCCAGTGCACGATAATGTAACTCAAGTAAATCTGGTTTATCTTTTATCCACCATTCGCCTTCTAATTTGCCACTCGATTGAATCATTCCGTGTTGAGTGACCTCGAAGGATATAAGTGGCTTGTCTTCAAGTCCATCGCATCTTAATATCCTTTCGCATCTTTCACAATCGTTTTGCTTATTCAAGTTCGGATAAATACAATCCGAGAAACATAGCGTTCTGCTAGTACCGTAGATAATACTTCCCTTGATATTACTCAGCCCATCACGTTCTGTGGCCACTAAAGTAAAATCAATATAAAATTTAAGACTGTTAAACTCGAAATCGATTCGATTTGGTGCATTCGCTACCATGCTTCGTTGGTTTTTTTGTGATTTTGCCTGGTTCGATTTAAGGTTGAAATCTTCTAAAATGTTATCATTATCCGTAATTATATTTCTAAATTTTCTTGTGGCTTCAACTAATTGGTGGGTTATTTTTTTTACTTCATCATTGATTGCACGTAATCTATGAAGGGCTTTTTTAGTCTTGTCTTTCAAGTTCTTTGTATTATTTTTTGCCATCATAACCTCCATTCTTTTTCTTAATCAGTTTCATTCCTTTAATTCACGGCGTGAATACCAACGCATTTCTGCCGGATATTGATAACTCCATCATAATTTGAACGGATCTTTGCTTTCTGATTGTTGATGAACATTTTTAATTTGTCTGCCATGAAAGATGCAGGTTTTGCCGATTCCATTTCTTTAAAATCATTACGGCACAGAAAATCCAAATCGGCCAATACTCCTTCTCCATCAATTAGAAAATTTTCATAGAGTTCACGCCTGGTTCCGTCCTCAAATTCAATTGTGAAAAGATGTCGTGCCGTTAGGCAGGATGGGCTGTCATAACATTGTACGTTTAATAATTCCCCGGACACAGATTCGCTCTTATAATAGCTTATTAACGCATCTATGAGCGGATGACCGATTCCAAGTAAATCGACGTTTTTCTTCCGGGTAGCTGTTTTCCGGGAAAAGGTGACGTTTTCATATCGAGATGCCACATCGGGATATTTCTTCAGCACAGGAGGCACAGTGATATCGACAAGATCACCAGATGGAATAAAGCTTCCACCCAGACGAAGAATTCCTTTTTCAGTAAAACATCTCAAGTTGTCCAGTGTAAATTTTCCTTCAAGCTCTCTGTAATACTCCAGATTAAATGTCAAAAGGTCTTGGGTAAGTTGACGCAGCGCCTCACTTGCATCCTTAGCGTTCTCCATGGCCTCGGCAATTTCCTGTTCCGTTCTTTCGTAGTTTCGATTGAGGAGAGCCTCCCTGTAGAGAGATGTGTAATTTGTGCCCGAACCCAAATAGCCGAGTACTTCTGATCGAAAATCCTCACTCACTTCACCTGTCACCTGATCCACCTTGCCGATAGTCATGGCTATTTCAAGGAGCTTTTTTTCAAGAATTGTGTAAACTTTTTCTTCTATCGTTTCCTCGGCCACCAAGTGATAAACTTGAACTGTTTCGGTTTGGCCATATCTATGAATTCTCCCAATACGTTGTTCCACAGCCATGGGATTCCACGGTAGGTCGTAGTTGAACAGAATTCGACAAACCTGAAGATTGATTCCTTCTCCTCCCGCCGATGTGGAAATGAGAAACTGGGCGCCTTTTTCTTCCCAGAATGATTCACAAGATGCAATTTTATCTTCTAATGGCCCCCCCTTGACGATTGCTATTTTCTTGGGATCATAATATTTACCGATTTCATCTTGCAGAAAATAGAGGGTTTCCAGGTATTGAGTAAAGATGATCATCTTTTCATTCTTGTTTTCCCTTCTAATTTGTTCAATGGCACGAATCAAGGTATCAAACTTGCGGTCTGGCCTGTCGTCCACCAAGGCTATCAGTTCTTTTATCTTTTCCTCCTCATTTGGAATATTAGCTTCGGTTTCAATGACCGCGTTGCCGGATTCCATGACATCCAATGCCCAGTGAGTTACTTCTTCCTCAAAGTGTGGTCTTTTCTTTAACCGTTGTTTGAGGCTGGCAATGTATGAATCAGCTTCAGTGTAGTCAATTTTATTCTTACCATAGGATAGCAAGTCAGAAACAAAGCGACGCATTTGTTCTTGATAATTCATAATCTTGGATGCGATTTCCGGCCTCGTTATAGCCCCGTGGATACCACTTTCCAGGCCCATCTGTTTCCGGGCGTAAATGGCAATCAATCTACGCCTAAGGGCCTGTTTAATAGCCCTTGGGCTTGATGACATTATTTTTTGAAATGTGGCCATGACAAAACCAACGGCTCGTTGCTGCTTGGTAGTTTTATCTTGCCCAACGCCGGCAGCATTATATCCTTCTTTGAGATATTCAGTCAGCCTATCGTAGAACTTCTGTTCCCGCACGGAGAGTTGGAATTTTTGTGTGTGCACCTGCCGTCGCATAAAAATCGGCTTGCCCTGGGCATCTGTAACTTCCTTTTTTGTACGCCGAAACATGACCCTTCCAAGGAGACCTCGATGGTTCAGCATTGCCTCTGGTTCTTCAAAAAGCTGATCATCCAAGAGTTGAATCAAAGACCAAAATTGATAGGCATTCCCTTGATGAGGAGTAGCGGTAAGAAACAGGAAATCACGGGTTTTACCTTTCACTTTCTCACCCAACCGGTAATTCTGTGTGGAATCGATCTTTTTACCGTATCTCTTCCTGCTCAAGTGATGAGCTTCATCAAAAACAATCAGGTCCCAATCCGGCCCCGCCATCATTTTTTCCAGGCGCTTGGGCTGTTTGATTGTATCTATAGAAACAATTACTAAACTATGTCGCTCCCATGCATGCGGATTGGCATCAGAAAAATCACGCCCCAGGATGTCAAAAAACACCCGGAAGCAATCTTTCATTTCGTTCTGCCAGTTTACCGTGAGTCCCGCAGGACAAATGATTAATATTCTTTTGGCTTCTCCTCGTGCAAGTAGCTCTTTGATCATCATTCCCACTTCAATAGTCTTTCCCAGACCAACCTCATCAGCAATCAAGAATTTTCGCCTGCGGGCGCTGACAATCTGATGGGTTAAAAGAATCTGGTGAGGAAGAAGATCTGTTCTGCTATTGGTAAGTTCGCCTCCTAAATTTTCAAGGGGCAGCTGATAGGCTAATTGTCTTAGGAAAAAATCTGATGGATGATCAGAGTCGCCGTTTAGATACCGCTGAAAGATATCAGCGACCGGCTCCAGACGACCATGGGGAAAGGTTTCCAAAAACCTCTTACCATCCTTTTCAAAAACCACATCAACCTGATGTTCGCCTTCTGGAGCTTCCGCCACTTGGAGAACCTTGCCTGTGCCAAGTTCAGGGCGATATGGAACCTTTACTTTTGTGTCTTTTTTGATTTCCATTCGATGAAGTCGCTTTGCCAATCAACTCGACAAATTAAAACTGGTTGTATAAATAGGAACCCTTCTGATGTCACGTCTGATAGGAGTGCCAAAGATAAAATCAACAGGAAGTTTTTCATCTCGATACTCCAGCCAGAAAGATTCCGCTTTGAACAGTCTTCCTTTGCAGACGACTTGAATCTCAATCATTTTTCGCTCCAAGTCATTTGCCGCGGATTGAAGGGTCTTATGAATAGCCAGGCAAACATTGCGTCTCTCATTTGGCCTTGCCATATAAAGAACATCATCTATACCTATCACCATAAAAGATGAAAGCCTTGGCATCCCATCAGTCCCCGCATTTAAATCACGCAGGAAATCGAGAAACCCGATTTTGATTTTGTAAGGATCAATGCCCTCTTCTTTATAAAGATTCAGGTATCTTTGCTCGAAGATTTCGTATCCACTCATCTCAAACCTCAATTATGCCAAGTACTTTATTGATAGGTTCCTGGAAGGTTGGATTCCTGTCCCGCAGGTATTCGAACGAGGCGCGGATATTCGGGATAATAGGCTTGAACTGGTTTAACCACGGGACCAGGTTTTCTCCTGCCTCGGCAAGCCCCATCAGGTAGTGAAGGATATCAACCAAAGCTACATTATCGAATTTAGCCTCTTCCAGTTCGGGGAAAAGTAAAAGCTGATCAAAACTCCTTGATTTACCTTTAAACAATTTGGTCAGATCCGTGTATCGCTCAACCGGGAGTTTTACTTCATACGTTCTGCCTCGCTTCGCACGCCCTTTCCTCATTACTCCAGCTTTAATAAGAGCTTCAGGCTCCATGATACCCAAGGTCGTCTTGCGAACTTCGTCGCTTTTAATCTCTTTTCTATCGCAAAGGCATGTGAGGTATATGTAGCTGACAGGATCAATGTGCTCCAGTTCAGAGGGAAGCGGTTGCTGAGTGGAAACAATCTGTTCTACCATCATGCGAATTGCGGTGAGAGCATCCTGAAGCGGAACCTCATCCCCTTTGTAATCCTCAATCCTGCCGTAATATCTGCTGTAAAGTTCAAGACATTTGCCAATAAGAATGATATTCACATCCTCTGGAGACAGCTTTTCTCTGCCATACCTGCCTGCTTCTATCATCCCAATCTCTTCACGAGCCTTTTTCCTGATCTCCGTTCTTACCCCGGACCAGGAACGCGGCCCGGTCTCTGACTGTCCATTACGCTTTTTACAGACATGAATCAGATCGTAGGAGATGGCCTTTTTATCCATAAGGTGAAGTGAGCTTTCAGATTCTCCATGGATAGGGTATATGGCTTCTATAACAAAACCGGCGTTGCAGAGTGATTCCAGGAGCGACTCCCAGGCACTCCCATCCCTGTGGTGAAAGGTAAAAATCATCAAACCATCATCGTCCAGACTTTCATGACATCTGCACCAGACTGTGGTAAGGCCCTCTTCATAGTCAATGGCTGTCTTACCGCGGGTCGGGTTTTCAATAATCTCCTCAGTCTTAGGGGTGATTTCGGGGGCAAATTGTGGGTAATTATTTGAAAGTACTAACCGTAACCAAACATAGAAGAAGTCAGCGAGTTCAGCGTAATTTACATTTCCTGCATAGGGCGGGTCTGTGATAATCATGTCGGCTTTTAGTGGGAATTTCATGTTTTGGGAGGTTGTACATTCAAGTGCACAATTTTCCGAAGTGCCATGTATTTTTTCTTGGGAAGCTTCAAAAATGCTCTTATTTTCTAATATCTTCCGGTCGAATGGTTGTAAGTTAAAATTTTTCCCTCTAATGACAGCATTAAACAACGAAACAAATGTACCCATTCCGATAGAAGTGCCCCAAACATTACTTTCGCATATAGTTGCTTTAGGCTGAAAATCGTGACGGGCAAAAATCTGTCGAATACAATCTCGTTGCCAAATATAAGTACAAAAATCACTCATATTGTTCAGAAGATTATAAAACCCACTCAACAACATCTCCTTTAAAACCTGCTCCTCTTCCTCTGATATGGCCTTCAACAGCGTACTCAGGCACAGTAATTGTCTTGGGTTAAACATTTGATGCCAATGTCTGTAATGGTGTGCGATCAAGCCTGATTTAGTCTTTTCGCCTACTGGAATTTCACCCTTTGGATAAGGAAGACTATCCTTTTCATCCTCCCATAGCTTTTCGGCATCCTGATATTTTTTGAGGTCCGCCGGCGTTATCTTTTTGAAAAATTTGCCTCTATTGTTATTGATGTTGCAGAGATGTGTTATTATTTTCTTACCCTTTGTAAGTTCCCCGTAAATATCCAATTCTCCAGCATCCCCCGCGCATTCCGCGCAATAACCTTCGATTGCATAGAGTTTGGTTGGGAGGAGCTGGTCTTGCGGAAGTTTACGAATGGAGTTTATGACTTTATCCTTTGCGCCACAGGAAGGACAAATGAAACTTCCCTTCGCGACATTACCTGTTTGGGGTGCGTAGTTCTTGGAACAAACAGGGCATACAACGTCTTCCGGTAAAGCCCCCCGATATTGCCAGACCGAACAGCAGTGGGGACATAGGAGAACTGCGAGAGGGACTTTCTTCCTCTCCTTTTTTATATTATCTAAGTTTGCGCCATGAAGGTCATTATTCTGAGAACACCAGGGACATTTGACCCCATACGCAACGGGATCAAAAGATGCCCAACGTTTATTGTTTCTCCTATCTCCTGCGGAACCCCTTGTGCCATTGATCATTAATGATGTCTCTGCGATTAATGATGCCCGGCCCATCTCCATGTCGAATGTCTTTTTGCATTTAATGCATTCGTAATCCGGCAGATAACGGATAGATGGAGACTTTTTGGCGATAATATAATCGGAAAACAGGGGCACTTCCTTTTTGCAGGTAGGATTCGTACAAATGGCTGACTTGACCCAGAAGGTGTATATGATATCCGCTACTTCCCGGCCTGCACCACAACAGGGACATTCTGTCTTGTAATGGCTGAGCAGTTCTTTTTTTAAGGATTTCCCGTTTAAAGTAATCCGCTCTTCCAACCTCTTAAAAGAAGCCTTTAGCTCATTTAAATCAACCGGTTCAGCTTCGGTTTTTACGATAAACCACGCCACAGGATTAAGGTCTATGCCAGTGACGTGGCAACCCAGTCGAAGCGCCTCAATAATGGTGGTCCCTCCGCCCATGAAAGGATCGAGAATTCTGACACCACAAGTGTCGACATCCTCGGTGTGATCCTTGTAAAACTCAGCCATAATGTCTGTTCCGGCTGGTTTCATGGCGCCAAGAAGAATAGCCCTGAATACGCACGAAGCCCGACGGGCAAACCATTTGTGCATCTGGTAAATTGGTTTAAATGCATTTCTTTCCGGTATGGCAAGCCTGTTTATATCAACAATGGGATAACTTTCTTCAATAGCCTTTCTGGTGCCGTTCCCCATTATTGATTTACCTCAAGTTCGATCCAGGGCGTTATCATTTCCATCAGGGAAAGTCCGCCATGCCGGTAAAGCCTGCTTGCTGCTTCTCCGGTTGATCTTGTTCTGACACGGCCTTTTACCAGGGCTACATTGTGCGATGTATCGGTCCAGATGTCATCGCTCTCTGGTGGCTTGGGGTTTTCACCCAGTGAAATGTTCCTGTTATTTCCAAAATAAGTATTAAGCTCTCTCAGCGCAGACGGCGTTCTTGGAAAATCCATACCTGTGCCGAAAAAGATGTATCCATGATCGCTTGTGATAATGATTCTCTTTTTCCCTTTTATTGACTGGACGATGTTCACCCAGGCTGTTTCAAACATGGTATGAATATTGTCGAAGTGGCCCTCAAATCTTGCGCCACTGTCTTTGTAGGTTACATCCGGGAAAGAAGACCAGACAAGAAGTGGCGATTCCTCATACTCGCCTGAAAGAGGCTGCGTAATATCTCTACTGTAAATAGCAGCGATTCCTTTTTCTCTTAACTCTCTTCTGGTTTGAAGCTGTGAAGGGGCAATATGGCCACAAGGCAGTTCCCGTTCAATAAAGTCCATCGTTTCACTTGGTATGGCCGCCTGCGATGTGCCTGTTAGAGAAATGTTGAAGCCTGATTTGTCCGCAAGGTTCAAAATCATCGGTATTTCTCTGATAGAGAGACCATCGAAAACAATCAGTGCTGTATCCGAATCGGAAAGAGCGCTGAGCAGGGTTTTTGAGGGATCTGGATTTGAGAGAAGTTCACCATAAATCCTGTCGGCGGCCGAGGCGATTAATATTTCAAGAAGATTAGTCTGTTCTTCCCCCCCGCGTAGGAACTCGCTCGGTGTGTTGGCTTGATAGCGCTCTCTGCTCCACACCTCTTCCAACAACCACTTTGTAATCCAAGTGAGACGAGGGCCGGGTTCGGTCAATTTATTAAAAAGCACCTGGTCCAGAATTTCCATTTTCGTTTCCTATCAGTTACTTTGAGATTTCCACCGTCAGGTCTGCCGAGTAATCGGCTCCGGAAATAACCGGAAGGGATTCTATATGTTGCTCGATTTGGGACTTAGAAAATATCCCCTTTTTTGAGATGGAAATCTCGGTCGTTATATCACCCTGCCCGCTGAGAGAACCTCTGATGCCCGCCGGCAGAGAACTAAGATCACCTATATTTTCTTCCTGAAAGAATATTTTATATGTTGTCCCGGTAATAATCCCGCTTTCATATTCTTGTAATCGGGAGGCCGTTTCCTGGCGAAGACTGCCGATACTGTTCTGGGGAGGTATTCGAACAGAAATAGTCTCTTTCTTCGGGCATTCGCAGGGATATTTTCCGCAGTCCGGACAAGCCTTTGGCGGTATCGGACATTGGCATTGGTATTGTCCACAAACCGGACATATTTCTGGTTTTTCGGGACACCGGCAAGGGTATTCCCCGCATTGGGGGCATAAAACCGGCTCGGGTGGCTTTTCAAAAGGGTTTGTTATTTTGGCATTGAAAAATTCCGTTTCAGTCAAATTAGGATTGATATGACAGTAATTGCCTGCGCTGTGTTGTATGCCAATGTTTCCTTCCTTACAAAGCTCCCGAATGGCATTGGACACTGCTCTTGCAACCGAAGGGATTGGAAAACCGAGGGTTGCCCGATATTCAGCGTCAACCTCTTTAACCAGGCGCTCTTTGATTTGATCGAGTCTCCCTTCAAGGTGTTCCTTGAAGCGCATCATTGGGAAATAATCCTGGTTCAACTTTTCCAGAATCTTATCTTTTGACAGATCTCTAGGAAGCGGTTCAAGCTCCACGAGGTCTTCTGCAACTGAACTCCCACACTTTTCCCAGCTCACCAAGACGAGGCCCGCCCTCTTGATTCTTTCTATGATATCCCTCTTGTCAGTTCCGGCAATGCGATGGTAATCGTTCTGTCGTGATACATTCCTCGTACTATCAGTTAAATCTTTTGCAGCAAGACACCTTTTTGCCCACTTGAGCAGGTCCTTGTCATTTGAAAGCTGAAATTTGTCGTCTTTGGGTTCTAACAAAAGGATTAGATTTCGGATATCCATTCCATAATAGATCTGATGCCTTTCTTCTTGAGTGAGCCTTCGCCCTGTCAAAATATAGCGGAGACGGGATTTATCAAACTGTTTTAATAATTCCTGCGTTTGTTCCACTGAATCGTAAACAGCCGAGTTTACCGTTTCTCTGAAAATATCGGCCTTCATGATTTCATAAAGTATTTCCTGGGCCTGGGCATCCGAATACTGAAGTGATTTAAACTCCACCTTGGCCTCAGCGTTTTCTTCAAGGTCGAAATAATACCTGCCTTCCTGGTGATGAAAGTATGAAGCGTACTTTTGGAAAGCCATCAGCGTCTGTTCAATGGCATTGATATCGGTTGAGGGTGATAAAATATCTTTGATAAGTTGGTCACGAGAAACACCGATGTCGGCTCCAAGGCCGGTCAATGTATAAAGAAGAACTGCGGGCGCCATTTGGTGCGCTAAGGGTACTCTGGAAATCAGGTCTTCCATATTCTCCCTGGCTCGATTTACCAAATCACCACTCAAGTCCAGGTCTTTAAGCATAATCGTGGTGGCCTTATCCTCAAGAGAAATGTCTCCGGGAGTTATGATATCATTGGAAAGATGGGTTAACCTGACAAGATTCCCAAGAAAGGCTAAGGCGCCGCGCACGTTTTGAAAACCACCCCTTGCCGGTATCCTTTTGAAAATAATTTCCATCAGGGAGGGGGAGAAAGGATAGGTATTATTAAATTTGGATTTTAGTTCTTCCTGATCCAGAGATGTATGTTGGTTCCAAAGCTGAACATAACTATCAATAACCGGCGAGATAGAAGCTATGTCAAATTCTTTGTAGTTTTCAAACAGTCTGTGTAAGATGATATTGCTCTGGTCTTTATCATTGTCGAATTGAACAACGCACCGACGTACTCGTTTGAGTGTACTTCCAGGCTCCGCCCGGTCACTGTAAATACTTGTAAACAAAGTTACCTGCCTTGACCGATTGCTGAATTCAGAGAGCATCTGGAGAAAGGCTATATTTTGCGCCTGAATGGCAGGATCACTAATAACCCTGATCCCCTGCTCAAGTTCATCAAAAATCAGGATAATCTTCTTGTCTCCCAAGATCTTTTTAAATTCTTTTAATGTAGGTTGTGTATTTCCCTTACATGCCTCTGAACCTAATTTTTCAAAAACCATATCCCAAATGGAATCATGTGGATTATCGGTAAACTTATTTATTATCACGACAACATCTTCAGAAACATTACACGTCAGTCCGTTTTCATTGAGCCATTTCTGAACAATTTGCTGATGCTTAAATAAATGATAAATCATCAAAAGCAGGTGGGACTTTCCACTACCTTTTAACCCCTCGAAAAGAAAAAGCCCCGAAGCCTGTTCTGAGGAAGAAAATCTCAGATTGATTTGATCCAGAACCTTAATGATGTCTGTAGTGGGATAGGTAAGTTGAAAAAAAGCCTCCGGGCGGGACTCGATTTTGGCTTTCGACTCATCTTTCAAGTTCGCCAAGTCAATAATACCTTCAATGCCTTCTTCAGAAATCGCCTCAGGTCGTGGTTTTAAGTATGTTGAATAACCCATGTGAATCCTCTCGCTAAAAAATTAATCACCCTGCCCGGTGAGGAACAATTCGCTACCTTTTTAGGTTGTTTAAAATCCATCAAAACAGAGAACAAACCGCAAAAACCCCGCTCCTATTGACGAAAACGGGGTTTTGTTATAATTATCTGCCATTTTGAAGACCTTTCTTGTGTTAGAAAGAAAAGATTGTTTGTTGTTTAATGCATAGCACCTTCTGTTATATTGATAACGCTTTTGTATACTCAACGAAAAGGGTTGAAATGTCAAGGAAATTTAGATTATTGACGGGTGTTCTTTATCTGTGGACACCTTCACCTCAATGCAGATAAAAGTATAGCCTCCTTATTTGCGTCAATAGCTTTTGGTTTCCGTTTTTAATTTTGAAGACTTTTTCAAGCGGTAATAGTCGATCTTCTTCTGAAAAGATCTTGAGGACTCATAGGTGGGGTCAATACCAGGCACATTTGACGTTTCCCTTATCTTGCATGAACAGTACGGGTTGAAATCTGCTACACAGTTGTAGCAGCCCAAAACCTAGACTTCAATAAATACTCGGTAATCTCTGGTTACAGTCAAGAGTCTTGATAAGCAGGTGTACTGACTGTTGTCTCTCATTTCAGAAGCCCTGAATCATCTATTCTGCCATTCGGTGAATCTGAATGTTTGTCCAAAGACCTCTCTCCTATTGACAATAGTTCACGGTGTCTGAGACGGCGTGAATCGTAACCGTTGCTCCTGCTCGAATCACAAATTCACTAAGCCCGATTTCACTTTTCGGATTTCCCCAGTCGTAC
>Ga0208648_1001568_pt1 | contig 18106 bp, 16 predicted proteins | sample AntAceMetag02UKL_FD_184772 | JGI IMG/M metagenome (GOLD analysis project Ga0208648, IMG submission 184772) | Saline lake microbial communities from Ace Lake, Antarctica - Antarctic Ace Lake Metagenome 02UKL (SPAdes) (version 2) | ecosystem: Environmental > Aquatic > Non-marine Saline and...
TCAAAAATTACTCTTGGAATTAATGAGCTTTTTTATGGAATTTTAATTGAAGAAAAAAACGTAGAAGTGGCCAGATTAAATCTTGAGTATTCTGTTGCAGAATATAATGATGCTAATAATGCTTATGATTCAGGAGAGGTTTTGTTGATCGCAGTTAAGGCCTTGAAAGCTGAAATTTATGAAAAGGAGCAGGAATTATTGAAAGCTCAAAACACCTTAGAATCATATCGTTATTCTTTTATGCAGCTTATAGGCCTTGAATTAAATACTTTTCCGGTTCTATTATTGGATGAAATTAATTTGGAAGCTTTCAATGAAATTGAAGAATATTATAACCAGGCTTATGAAAATAACTATGAATTGGGGATTTCCAATTCGACGAAAGATAAAGCAATTCTCGGCATAACTGCCGCAAAAAAGGCTTATATCCCCGAACTAACATATTTTGCTCAATATAATTATAATCAAGGAATTCCTTTATATCCTGATAATTATCTTATCACCGGTTTGAATTTGAAATGGACTATTTTTGCGGCCGGCGAACGCTCATCAATAATTAAACAAAGAAACGCTTTATTTAATCAGGCTAACGAAGATTATGCATATAAAATTAAGCAGTTAAAATCCGATGTGCATAAAGCTTATCTAAACTTAGTATATGCCAAAAAATTAATTCAAACTGCCGAAAAAGCACTTGAAGCAAGAACAGAACAAGTAATTCTTACAAAAAATGCTCTTAGCGAGGGCCAGGTTTTACCTTCTTTAATGATTGAAGCTAAAGCCGATTTCGCAAAATCCGAAGCCGATTTGCTCGCTTCAAGGCTGAATTATTTGATTCAAATCGCAAAATTAGATAAGTTGATTGGGGGGGAATGAAAATATAGAATCATGAACTATAACTGTTTTAACAGTTTATATATAATACCTCAATCCTAATTTTATCAACCTGACTTTAGCATCTCCAGCAAATCTTTCTCCTTCATCGTAAACTGGTGAAAAAGCATGTTGGTAATTAGCAATTATCCAGATTTTCTTCAACATACGAAATCCAATCTTAAAATTACAACTTAATACAAAATTGGTTAAACCATCGCTTGTTGTGTTTTTTTCAATTGCATTTCTGTTGTAAATATCATAATCATTTTTAAATTGCTTAGAATGAATAATTATCGACGAACTTATACCTGCCCCAATAGATAATTTATTTTTAAAAATCCGATAATTTAAAATCACCGGTATAGTTAAATAGTAAATATTTGTATTACCAATTTTTTCATTAGTTCCAATAATTGAACCACCTGTAGAAGTGATGTTGCCAAAAGGTTCGCCAATTCTAATTCCGCCATAAATTCTAACATTAAATGGGTTATTTACAGGACTTTTATGATAAATTGTTTCGTCTTTTCTTTTATAGTTAATCATTGAAAGCCCAAGGCTTGATTCTATATTAAACTTCTTACTGATATTTTTTTGTAATCCAACCAAAATATCGAATCCCGGTTTTGAATCATAATCTTCAATAAGTTTTGACCAATTATAGCGTCCACTATAACCCATACCTGGTAAAGGTTGAATAATATTATCATTTGATTTCTCAACTTTATTAAAAAACGAATAATTCGCAGAAGCCTCAACAAAAAACTTCACCTGGCCAATGCTACTTATTATAATTATTGAAAAGAATATTGTAATAATTGATTTTTTCATGTTTTAGTTATTTTTATTTCCTCAAATTTATACATTTTATACCAAACATATTTATTTAATCACAATTTTTTTAATAATATTCTCCTCGCCTTTATAATGTAATAAATAGATTCCACTCCCAAAATTTCCCGAATCAATTGAAATATTATTATTACAAGTTGTGAAGAATTGTTTTGCAAAAACCTGTCTCCCTGCCATGTCTGTTATACAAACTTCACACTTTGTTGCATTAGAGTTGGTTATTTCTATTTGAATTTTGTCTGTTGCCGGATTTGGGAAAACTGAAATTTGTTGCTCTTTAAAAGGTTCATTTATTCCTACTCCTCCAAGAAAAATCGTATCACTTGAAATGCTTTCAAAACATTGATTTGACGCGGTTAAAGTAATAATATAATTACCAAAATCAGAATAAACATGCAAAGGATTTTTTATGGTATCAAAAGTATCATCACCAAAATCCCATAAAAAATCACCTGCATTTGTTGAATTATTAATAAACTGAACTTCAAGTTCGTCAACTTCAAAGTTAAAAGTTGATTGCGGTTTGTTTGCATTAATTAACCATTCATCCGGATCAGTAAAAACAGTTTCATGTGCATATTCCTGCAATATCAGGGCAATTTCTTCACTTAAACCGGCTGTAAAACTTAAGCCAACCGGACTTTTTTGAAAAATTGTAGCATAAAAAGTACATGCGGTTAAGTATGAACCGGCAAGACTTGGATGACTATTATCAGAGTTGAAAAGATCAATTGGATCTCCATTCTGAATGGAGGTTTTGAACGATTCACCTGCTGGAGCTAAGGTGCATTGAACTTGCTGAGCTATGTTTTTTGTCGCTGCTGTCATAGAGTCTTGCATGTGAGAAAAATCAACAAAATCAGGCGAACAGTGTTCATTTATACAGTATTCTCCTCCATATTTTTTGCCCCATACAATGAATAAAACAATTTCCGTACAAAAGTTGTGTAATTTGATGATGGAGTCAAGTGAAATAACTCCTGGGAAGAAATATTCGTTTTTATAATACTCAATTACCGGAAAAAGACTATGCTCCTGAAGAACTACAAAATCCCATCTTCTGTAATGAATTTTCTCTAATGAGGTGGGATTTGTCAAATGGCAATTTGGGGGATGGCCGAGTGTACAGCCTCCCGGAGTATTTGAGTCAAATATAAGTGTATCGCCTGCTGAAAACGCTAATTCGTGCACTAATTGTGGAAGGTTGTTATATCCCGTATGGCTATTTCCAAGAAATAGTACGCTATGTTCGTCAGCATAAAAAATTAAAGGGATTAAAGTTAAGATTATTAAAATTGATCTTTTTAACATAAATTATTCATTTATGATTCAAATTTAGACATAATTATTAATAACGTGGTATTCTTTTAAGAACCTGAATAACCTTTTTTATAAAAAATAGCATTAAATTTTAATGATAAATTATCATCAAGCTTGTAAAAAAGAAACAAATAGTTGTCAAAAAAAAATCGTGTGGCAAGAAGAATTCAGAAGCGAAATTACTGAAAGTTAAAATGATGAAAATTTAATAATTATTTAAAACTTGCAATTATTGTTTCACCGCCAACAACTTGTTGATTTAGTACAACTTTGATTTTTGCGTTCACCGGCAATAATAAATCTACTCTTGACCCGAATTTAATTATTCCAAGTTTGTTACCTTGAATAATATTTGCGTTCAGTTTCGCTGTGCAGACTATTCGTCGGGCGATAAATCCGGCTATTTGTCGTAACAAAATATTATTTTTATTTTCATCTTCGATAACCAAAGTTGTTCTTTCATTTTGATATGATGACTTTGGTTTGTTTGCAAAATGAAAACGACCATTATGGTGCTTTTTGTATTTTACTATTCCGCTGATTGGGTACCAGTTGACATGAATATCTAAAGGTGACATAAATACTGAAACCTGTATTCGTTTATCTTTAAAATATTCCGTTTCTTCAACTTCTTCAATTACAACCACTTTTCCATCGGCAGAACTTATTATGTTATTTTCATTAATAATTGTATTTCTTGAAGGGTCTCGAAAAAAACGAACCACAACGAACAAGGTAACTAAACCAAAAAGATAGAGAAAATAATGTATGTAAGTTTGTTGAAGGAAAATAATATTAATTATTACAGCAATACTGCATAATAAAATAATAACTATAAAAATTGGCCTGTATCCTTCTTTATGTATTGTCATTTCAGCTTATCAAAATTAAATAAATAAACACCATAGGTGCTGATCCAAAAACGCTATCGAATCTGTCCAACAAACCTCCGTGCCCCGGTAACATTTTACCTGAGTCCTTTGTATTCAGGCTTCTTTTTAACAGCGATTCGATTAAGTCGCCAAAAGTACCAAAAATAATTATTATCAAAGCAATCACTATCCAATTATACCAAAAAATTTCTGTATAAAAACATGAAATCAAATAGGCGACTCCAATGGCGAAAATAGCCCCTCCAATACTTCCTTCCCATGTTTTTCCGGGTGAGATTCTATTAAATAACGTATGTTTCCCAAATAAATTTCCAAAAATATATGCAAAAGTATCGTTTACCCAGATAATTATAAAAAAACCAAGTAAATATATATATACAGAATAATTTTCCATAAATCCGGGATTAAAGAAGAAATTCATTGCCGCAAAAGGAATTGAAATATATATGATTCCGAGGAGGGTGTATGCTATATTTGAAAATGGATTTTTAGATTTTGAAAACAATTCAATAATGAAAATTAAGACTATAAAAACAAGGTTTAATAAAAGTAATTTCAATGGAATGAAATTTATACTTGCAAATGCAAAAGATAAAAAAATAATGGAACCCACGAATATTCCAAAATGTTTTTGTGGTAAAATATCTTTAGATTTAACAAGTTTATAAAATTCTTCAAGACATAAAATATTTATTATCAGGAATAAAAAAATAAAAATATAGCGATTCCAAAGTATTGAACAAATTATTAATGCAACGAATAAAGTTCCGGTTAAGGATCTTATTAGAAGATTATTCATTCAAATTAGATTTACTTATTAATTGTTTAGCACGTAAAACATCATCAGCATTAACGTAAAGTTCAATTCTACCGAAAAGAAAGGATGAATCCTTTTTACTGATTTCAACACTTTCGATGTCGTTTTCTGATAAAAGTCCTTTTATGATTTGAATTTCATACATTTTAGAAGCAGTAAATACTATTTTCCAATTATTATCCATGTCTCTATTGTTTAATATGTTAACTTATCTGAAAAAAATAATTTGTATTTTTATATTAATTATTGGTTTTGGGTAAAATCATTTAAAAATCTCAATAGGAATCATCTATCAAAAAGACATATAAATTCTTGGGTCCGTGAGCGCCCATTACTAAAGTTTTTTCAATATCTGCTGTTCTGCTTGGGCCTGAAATAATCGAAACTAAAGACGGAAAATCATCTTCGTATTTTTTTCTGATATTTTTAAGAGCATGTTTTATATCAGGCACTAATTGAGAAGAATATGCCAGAACAATATGTGATTCAGGAAAAATATTTAATCTTCTTCCTGACGCTTGTTTTGATGAAACCATCACAGAACCTAAGCGGGCAATTAAATATTCGCAGCGAGTAATTCCAACTTCCATGTTTTTAAAATCCGCCTCGTTGCAAGTAAAAGAAATTCCTCCATGTTTAAGAAAGGATTTTAGAACTTCATCAATGCAAAAGATATTTTCCCACTTTTTTTCACTTATGAGGGATTTTAGTATCGCAATAAATTCATTCTCATTCTGACAATAAACAAATTTTCCGACAATATTTGTAAATTCTTTTGCAAAAACCAAATCAAGCGATTCATCAGTAGTCAAATATATATTCGATTCGTAATCAACAGGTATAGCAGGCTTATCAGTTTTATTAATAAGTGCATTTCTGATTTTTTTTAAAATCTTTTCGCGTGAGGTTGTTTCTTCCATTTTATCAAAATAAAGTATAAAATTATAAAACAATCCGAATAAACGGAGAATTTCATAATAATTATTTTATTTAGGTTTGCTATTTTCCTTATCTTTATCTTTCTCCGGAAAATTTATTGGTTTTTGTTTACTTGTTAATGGTTTTTCTTTTTTAATAATTGGTTTTTTCTCAGATAGTTTTTCAGATTGATTTAATTGTTTATCTTTCAGGTTATTTTCGTTTTTTAATGTTGGAGATTTTCTTGTAGTTTTTGTTATTGGTTTAGAATTAAAAATTTCTTTGGGCTTGTCAAAAGGATTTTTACCAAATATCTTTTCTAAGTCTTCGCTAAAAATCACTTCTTTTTCAAGTAATAAATTTGCAAGTTTTTTAAGCAACGCTTTATTTTTAGTCAAAATTCTTTTAGCTCTGTTATAGGCACTTTCGACAAGCTTGCTTACCTCTTGATCAATTGTTTCAGCGGTTTTCTCACTATAAGGCTTGTGAAATGAATACTCCTGCTGACCGGTTGAGTCATAATAGCTGATGTTTCCGATTTTATCATTTAATCCGAAATAAGTGATCATAGCAAAAGATTGCTTTGTAACTTTTTCGAGGTCGTTTAATGCTCCTGTCGAAATTTTCCCAAAAATAATTTCTTCTGAAGCTCTTCCACCTAAAGTTGCAGTAAGTTCGTCAAACATTTGTTCATAGGTTGTAATTTGCCTTTCTTCCGGGAGGTACCATGCAGCCCCAAGAGCTTTTCCTCTTGGAACAATCGTTACTTTTACCAAAGGATGAGCATGTTCGAGTAACCAACTGACAGCAGCATGGCCTGCTTCGTGGAATGCAATTACTTTCTTCTCACTTGGAGAAATAATTTTACTACGTTTTTCCAAACCGCCTATTATTCGGTCGATTGCATCCATAAAATCTTGTTTGGAGATAGATTTATGTGTGTTTCGGGCTGCAATTAAAGCAGATTCGTTGCAAACATTTGCAATATCAGCCCCTGAAAATCCGGGTGTTTGCTTGGCAAGGAAAACAATATCAATATCTTTTGCTGATTTCAGAGGTTTCATGTGAACTTTAAAAATGGCTTTTCTTTCTTCTAAATCGGGCAGTTCAACATGAATTTGTCTATCGAAACGACCTGCACGAAGAAGAGCACGGTCAAGAATATCTGCTCTGTTAGTAGCTGCAAGAATTATTACTCCGGCATTACTTGCAAAGCCGTCCATTTCAGTAAGAAGTTGGTTAAGCGTGTTTTCCCTTTCATCATTGGCACCGGTCATCGGGTTTCTTCCACGAGCACGACCGATAGCGTCAATTTCATCAATAAAAATTATACAAGGGGCTTTTTCTTTAGCCTGTTTAAATAAATCTCTAACCCTTGAGGCGCCGACACCAACAAACATTTCAACAAAATCGGATCCGGAAATTGAGAAAAAAGGAACTTTTGCTTCACCTGCAACTGCCTTAGCTAATAAAGTTTTTCCGGTTCCGGGAGGGCCAACTAAAAGTGCTCCTTTAGGGATTTTCCCTCCAAGATTGGTATATTTATCAGGTTGTTTTAAGAAGTCAACAATTTCCATTATTTCAACTTTAGCTTCTTTAAGCCCGGCAACATCATTGAAATTAATTGAAACACTTGTGCTTTTATCAAATAATTGTGCTTTTGATTTTCCTATATTAAAAATTTGTCCACCCGGGCCACCTCCGCGACTCATCATCCGCATTATTAAAAACCAAACTCCAATTAATATCGCTATTGGTACAATATATCCTAAAATGTCAGATCCCCAATCCTTTCGAGCTTCGTTTTCAACATAAACAGGATCAGATAAACCTTTTTGTGCTTCTACTACTTTTTCATCGAATTTATCAGGTGATGTAACATTGTAATAATATTGAGGCGTTGAATTACCGAGAGTTTCTTTACCTCGAACTTTTTCGTATTTTGGATATGATAATTTGTCTTTTTTTATGAAGATTTCAGCTTTGCTTCTATTGACCAGAATGATTTTTTCAACATCCTGGGAAATCAACATTTCTTTCAAATCACGCCATTCGGTTTTTTCTGAACTTGTGCCCCAGTCAATGAATTGCATTCCAATAAAAATTACCGCTAAAATTCCATAAATCCAATAAAAATTGAATTTGTTTTTCGGGTTTTTTTCTTTAGATGGTGTCTTGGGTGTTTTTTTTATATTTTGTGGATTTTTGTTTTCTGCCATTATGTCGTGCTAAATAAAAAAAATAATTAAAACTTTTCACTCCTCATCATTATAATGCTTAATATCAGCATCAGCCCATAAGCTCTCCAGTTTGTAAAATTTTCGTGTTTCTTCCTGAAAAACATGAACAATAATATTTGCATAGTCTATCAAAATCCATTCCGCATTTTCAAATCCCTCTTTGTGCCAGGGTGCAGTTTTAGTTTTCATTTTTACGTTTTCAATAATAAAATCGGATATTGCTTCAACATGAACTTTGGATGTTCCATGGCAAATTATAAAATATTCACAAACTGAATTTTTAATATTTATAAAATCTAAACTTTTTAAGCCTTTGCCTTTTTTTTCTTCTATGCTTTCAATTATGTTGTTAAGTAGTATGCTTGTTTCTGCTTTTGTTTTTTCGTTTGTCATTAATTCTCTTGTTACTTAACTGCAAAAATAATCATTTTTTATACTATGTTATTTTATTTCGTTCAAAATATTTAATTTAGTTGTGTTTTTGTATTTGTTTTATTTGCAAATAATTTAATAATGAGGGAGGAAAAATGATAGGAGAAAAAATAATTAAACTGAAAAGGACTGAGTCAACTAACAATTATGCAGTTAATTTATTAGGAGAGCAAAAACCGCTTGAAGGTACTTTGGTCTGTTCAGATTATCAAAGTGCAGGGCATGGAGTCGATAATAATCATTGGGAAAGTGAGAAAGGAGAAAATGTATTGGTGAGTATTATTTTATATCCTGATTTTCTTTTACCAAGTAAACAATTCTTATTGAATAAAATGGTTTCTTTATCTATTTTGGACTATTTAAAGGGAAAAATCCAAAATAATAGATTGAGTATCAAATGGCCTAATGATATCTATGTTGATGAATTAAAAATTGCCGGGATTTTAATAAATAATACTATTTCCGGAAATACTCTTGAAGCCTCGGTTGTTGGAATTGGATTAAATGTAAATCAGGAATTATTTGTTAGTGAGGCTCCTAATCCGGTTTCATTAAAAATGTTGACTAATATTGAATATTCAATTCCCGAGTGCATTACCGAGCTTTGTTTTTGTTTGGAAAACCGATATTCTCAATTAAAAAATAATGATGGTAGAATTGATACTGACTATTTCAATTCATTATTTAGATTTGGTAAATTTCATAATTATAAATTTAGAGATGAGGATATTATAGGAAAAATTATTGGTACCAATGAATTTGGGAAGTTGATATTAGAAAAACCCACTTCAGAAATTTTAGAATGTGATTTTAAGGAGATTGTGTTTTTGTTATAGATAATTGCCTTAGCATTCACAGGCTGATATAGACGGTATTAAGAGCTAAATGACTAAATTGTTAAATTGTTTTGATGGAAAAGAAGGGTTTATTGTTTTTGAATAAAATTATAACAGTATGCTAATACCGGTGAATTGAGAAATCTATTCGTGATGTTCCTTTAATTTGGAAATCATTATATTAATTAGGTTTTGCAGAGGTTTTTTCGCCATCAGCAAAAGCATAGTTGAAATATCGGCTTCAAGTTCAATATGAACTTTAGCTTTTTCCTCATCAATTGCTTCCAAAAAAAACATCATATCAAAATCAAAAGGTACTTTCCCATCCGATTTAATATGAATATGAGAATGATGGTTTTTTTCTTCAATCCTCATTCTGATGTTGGCCATACCTTTTATTGTAAAACTGCATGCAAATTCCGTTGATTTCCAATTGATGATTTGTTCGGGCATTAATTTCTCGAAATTATTAAAGTCTCCGAGGAAATTAAAAATATTTACAGCCGATTTATTTATAATAATCCTATCACTAACAAGTTTTACCATAATTATTTATTAAATTTTTCACTCCATTTTTCAGGATTTTCACTCCATTTTAATAGTTTATTCAAATCCGATTCGGTAATATATTCTTCATTCAAGGCTTGTTGAATCAAAGTATTGTAATCGGAAAGGGTAAAGAGGGGGCAATTAGCATCCTTAAAATTGTTTTTGGCAATGGGGAGCATATATGAAAAAATAGCGATCATTCCTTTAACATTGCACCCTAGCTCTCGAAGAGCACTAACAGCAGCCAGGCTACTTTTTCCGGTTGAAATCAGGTCCTCAATCACAACAACCGATTGCCCCGAGTTAACTCTTCCTTCAACTTTGTTTCCCATGCCATGTGTCTTTTGTGCCGATCGTACATAGACAAAAGGCAAACCAAGGTCTTGAGCAACAAGAGCTCCGTGTGCAATGGCCCCGGTAGCTACACCGGCAATGACATCCACAGGGCCATATTCTTCGTTAATAATTTTCACAAATTCTTGTCGAATGAATGTTCTAATCTTTGGATATGACAAAGTTAGTCTGTTGTCACAATAAATTGGTGAATTTAATCCCGATGCCCATTTAAAAGGTTTGGTTACATTCAATTTTATTGCTTTAATTTGCAACAGAAACTCGGACATTTTTAATGAGGTGTTTTCAAAAGTTTTCATATAGCAAATGTATAAAGTTTTTATAGACAATAAGTCAATTTTTTTTACAAAAAAGGATAATTCCCTGTATAATATAGAAAATGAGTTTTTTTTAAAGTATTCTTCTGAAATAGATTTGAGAAATGAATTTGAGAAGTTAAAAAACAATAAAGAAATTGTGAACCTGATAATATTTGTAAATGAGGATGTTGAAAAGGTTTTTAATGAATTTTTATCAAAGTTTACAATTCTTGAGGCAGGTGGAGGATTAGTCGTAAACGAGAACAAGGAATATCTGTTGATCTTCAGATATGGAAAATGGGATTTGCCAAAAGGAAAAGCTGAAAAAGGTGAGGATATCGAATCAACTGCTTTGCGTGAAGTTGAAGAAGAAACTGCTTTAAAAGGAGCGAGAATTGTTTCAAAAATGCCTGAGACTTATCATTATTATGAACACAAAGGCAAACCAATAATTAAAAAAATTTTTTGGTATTTTATGTCTGGTTCATCCAAAAACCAAGAATTAAAACCTCAATTAAATGAAGATATTCAGAAAGTCGAATGGATGACACAGGATGAAGTTCGTGAGGCCTTGAAAAACTCATACCGGTCAATTATTGAATTGGTGGATGAAATTTTTGATGGCAGATCCACGGAAGCTTTAGTCTAAGAGCGTCTTTCAATACTTATTCAGAAGTCATCCAACTGCCATTTTAAATCATATAAGACATAAAAATTCATATAAGAAAATAATGGATAGTTACGCAAACTAATTCAACCTAATTTGGCTTACCAAAAAAACTTACTTTTGTAAAACAAAAAATAATTAAAATATAAAAAAGATGGAAAAAGTCGCTGTTTTTCCGGGTTCTTTCGACCCTATTACCCGTGGGCATGAATCAATTGTTTTGAGAGCTTTACCTTTATTTGAAAAAATTATAATCGCAATTGGTGAAAATTCAGATAAAGCAACATGTTTTTCGACTGAAAAAAGATTAGAATGGATAAAAAGTGTTTTTAAAACTGAAAAAAAAATTGAGGCAGTGACTTACAAGGGCTTGACTGTGGATTTTTGCAAAGAAGTTGGAGCGAAATATATTTTACGCGGATTGCGTACGTCGGCCGATTTTGAGTTTGAAAGAAGTGTAGGTCAGATAAATAAAAAAATATTTCCTGAAATTGAAACAGTTTTTTTTCTGACTGTTCCTGAATTAACTGCATTAAATTCTTCAATTGTGAGAGACATTTTGAGACATGGCGGAGATGTAAGCCAGTTTATTCCTGAAGGAGTGGACTTGTAGGCATATTTTTAATTGATGATTTTTAATTTTAAATTTACGATTTGATAAATATTTTTTTTCTAAGCTTTAGAATTGTGGTTTAACAATATAGCAATTTAACCAATGATCCATTTAACCATTGACACTCATTTAACAATTAATCCATGATTAAATCTATTTTGATTTCAATAATCGTATTCTTTCATTTTGCTGGGATGTCACAAAATGTAACAATTTCAGGAATAGCAATGAATGCTGATTTCGAAGAAATAAGAATTGTAAAATTCAAAGATCAAATTTCTTACCTTGAAGAAACTATAGGAGAGGTGGTTGTTGATTCGCTTGGAAGGTTCTCAATGTCATTTCAAATAGATGAAACTTTATACACAAAAATTAAATTGGGATTTCATAGTGCAGGTTTATATGTTGAGCCGGGTGGAATTTACGAAATTTTTATTCCACCGGATTCTGAAGGTAGCTTTTTCAAGCTTAATCCCACTTATGACTCACAATATCTGAATTATGATATTATCAATTCGGATGAAAAGGAGCTTAACTCAATGATCAGTAAGCTGAATATTGTTTTCGATGATTTTATTATTAATAATTTTAATGCAATTTACAGGCAAAGGCAAAGAGATAAAATTGATACTTTAAAACGTATTATAAAAACGGTTTTTACTAAACGTTCAAACAAATATTTTAATGATTATGTAGAATATAAAATTGCTTCAATCGAACAATTAGCAAGATTGAAAAACCGGAATTCCATTGAAAAACAATATTTTAAAACCAGGAGTATTTTATATGAAAACATTGAGTATATGGATTTTTTCAATCAATTTTTTTCAAAATATTTTACGGCTACGTCTAAAAATTTTGATACAGATGAGTTAATTAAAATAATAAATAGGGGAGAGGCCTATCTCAATCTGATGAAATTTTTAGCCGATGAAAAAGTCTTTTCCGACAAAATATTTCGTGAATTGGTTATTTTAAAATCATTGAAGGACATATATTATATCTCGGGATTTTCACAAAAAGAAATCATTTCACAACTAAAACTTGTTTCTAAAAACGGAATAAGCGAACAAAACCGACAAATTGCAAATGATTTAATTTTCGATTTAACACAATTTAATACAGGAGCACCGGCCCCATATTTTGCCTTAAGAGATAGAAATGACAAAGTAAAAAGTTTAGAGGATTTCAGAGGAAAATATATTTATCTGAATTTTTGGTCTTCAGATTGTATTCCATGTTTGCTTGAAATGGACAGCTTGAGAAATTTGAAAAGCAAATACGAAAATGAAATAGAATTTATCAGCATTGGTGTTGATGAGAACAGAGAAAAAGTATTTAATCGAGCAGGGGAATTAAATTATAATTGGACAATTTTGGATTATAATCATAATAATTCTCTACTTGAGGATTACAAAGTGAAAGCTTTTCCATTTTATGTTTTAATTGATAAAGAAGGAAATATTTTAAAATATCCGGCAAATTCGCCTTTTGAAAATGCAGAAAAAATGTTTCAGGAACTGATAAAGAAAGATGACTAAACCGTAAACTTTCTCTTTTGGTCTATTTATAACAATTGCTTTTATTCCATCATTCTGATAAATTCTTCAAGGTCAGCTTCAATGTCAAGGCCAAGTTTTTTCTTTAAGCGATAACGGGCACTTTTGATGCTGTTAGGAGAAATGTTTAAAACCGAAGCCATTTCTTTGCTGTTCATATTAAGCTTTATAAGGGCACAAAGCCTGTGGTCGTTTGTTGTTAATTCTGGATTTATCCCTTTCAGTTTTTCATAGAAATTCTTATTAATATCTTCAAAATAAAGTTTGAAGACATCCCAGTCATTATCCGATCTTAAACTTTGATTTATTTGCAAATTTATTCTTTTGTAGCGTGGCTTTTCGCTTGTTTCTGCCTTTTTCCTCAAATCCGATATTTCGCCTTGAATCTCCTGAAGGATGGTGTTTTTTTGCATCATGTGCAAGGCATGCGTGCTTAGTTGCTTTGATTTAAACTGAACCGATTGTTGAAGTTCTTTTTCTTTAAGTTTACTCTTTTCAAGTTCAGCCTCGGAAAGTTCCTTTTCCTTCTTATGGAACAATTCTTTTTGCTTTAGTATTTGTCTGTCTTTTTTCCTTTTCAAAGTAATAGCAAAAATAATAATTGCAAATAATACAATAATGAGGATTATCACAATTAAATATGTGGTTTGTCTGTTTTTTAGTATTTTATATTCGAGTTTCTGATTTTCTTTTTCTTTTTTCAACAATACAATCTCCTTTTTCTTTTTTTCTGTTTCGAACTCGGTTTGCAATTCATTGAATCGCTGAGTATTGTCGACAGTAAATAAGCTGTCGTGTACATCACCGTATAGTTTTAGAAATTTTAATGATTGCTTGTAATTGCCTATTGTCTCATAAATCTTTGACTGTAAACTATAGTTTTTTTCCAGTAAAGACATTTCATTGGTTTCAAGAATAATTTCATTTGCTTTAAGGGCATATTCAAGGGCTTTTTTATTAAGGCCAATTTTATAATAAATGTTTGCAAGATTATGTATGCTTAAGGAGATCAGTTGCTTATTGTTGATTTCTTTGCTTAACTCCAATGATTCTAATAGGGCATTCTCGGCTTTTTTGGTTTCACCAATTCCGAAATACAGGCTGCTAAGATTTGCTAAATTTGTTGCTATTCCCTTCTTATTTTTTGCCTCCCTGCTAATTTTAAGCGATTCTTGGTAATTAGAAATCGCCTTAATTGTATCACCCATTCTTTTATACGCCAATCCAATATTATTGTAACATTTACTAATGTAGAAATTGTCATTTATTGTTTTGAATCGTTCATTGGCATCATTAAAATATTCAATAGCCTCCAAGTTTTTATCCATTGATGAATATACATTGCCAATGTTTACCATTTCCATTGCAATATTCTTTGATGATGCCTCAATTTCAACTTTAATTTTATAAGATTCAGTATGATAATAAATGGAAGAATCATATTTCCCAATATTGAGTAATGAAATCCCATAGTTTGTCATCATAGTGGAGAGATGTTTTTTACCTATGTGTGCTTCCCCTTCATGTGATAACCAATATGGCCCGAATAAATCAATGCCGTTTTTAAAAAGTATGCCCGATTCTTTAAAATGTCCCATTCTTTGAAGGCCAAGTCCTTTTATTGTTGAAATCTTCATTATATTGAAGGTATCTCTAAGAATTTTAAACGCCGAAAGTGTAATGCTATAATACTTGTCTGCTGAATCTAACATATTCATTCTGCTATATAAATTTGCAATTAAGAACCCAATGTCTGCAATCTCTGCATAATTACTTTTATCTGAAAGATAATATGCTTCTTTTGCTGCTTTCAGGCTTTCCTTAGGTTGTGCCTTTAGTTCCTTGCTTAATTGTATCAAGGTAGATATTCTTTCAGTTCCTTGCTGATTTTCCAAAACTAATTTAAGGCTATCCGATTTATTAGAATAGGAAAATAATGTTATCGTAAGAAAAATCATAAGAAATAAAAAAACTATCTGATAAAAATGTGTAAAAATTCGCTTCATAGGACATGTTAATTTATGTCAAATATACAAAATAATCTTAATTAAGTGCAATTCATCAATAAAAAATTAGATTTTTCTTTATTCTTTTTAAATCATTGAATAATTTGTATATAGCTATAAAAAAACATCTAAATGCCTACCATTTGCATACTTAAAATCTGAAGTATGCATACCATTTACCTACCATATTTTTATTGTTTGTTAATAATCACGCTATATGTTTGCTGAAAAAATAATCAATGATGAATCGGTGTATAGTGAATGTAATTGACAAATCAGTTTTCATAGTTTTTACTCAGATAGTGAAAATTGGACATATTGAAGTTTGGAGTATAAATGGAAACATATGCAGTATAATAAAGAAAGAAATCAGAAATACAAATTCTACTAATTTGAATACAAAAGCTGAAAAAGGAAAATACAAATTGGAGATAAATATAGACAATCAACAGATAATAAAATTTATTAATATTAATTAAAATAACGAAAATGAAAAAAACAGTTTTACTTACAATTTTGCTTGCAGTTTTAACAAGCGTAACCTACTCACAGGTTGCAATAAATGAAACAGGTGCTGATCCAGATCCTTCAGCCATTCTCGACCTTTCAAGTACAGATAAAGGATTTCTTGTGCCGCGGGTTTCAACCACCGAGCGTAACGCAATAGCTACAACTCAAAGTGGTTTATTAGTTTATGATATTGATACCGAAAGTTTCTGGTATTATAATAATATGATGGCAGACTGGGTTGAAATGTCAGGTGGTGGTGCTGACGGCGATTGGATTATTTCAGGTAATCATATGTATAGTGCTGTTTCCGGTAATGTAGGCATTGGGACAATTTCACCTCAAACACCCTTAGATATTTATAGTAATAGCTGGGATAATATTATGAGAATAGGTGCAGACAGTTTCTACAATCGTGCATTAATCTTTAGCTCAGGAGCTCAGTGGGCTTCTATTAGTGGTTCTACCTCAAACCGGGATGATATTGTAATTGAACATGAATCCGGTGAAATAGGAATCGGTACAACCAACCCGGCAGCTAAACTTGATGTAAATGGTTCAATCAGGATGAATGATGGGAATCAGGGAACTGGCAAAGTATTGGTTTCTGATGCAATGGGTATTGCAAGTTGGGAAACCCCAACAATTTATGCTTCAGATATTAACGGCCTGAGTGACGGAATTGCTTTTAGCAGCACAGTTTATTTGGGTGATGGCGCCGGCATATCTACAACAGGTAATAATAATACTGGAGTCGGCCATCAGGCAGGCCGTGCAATTACCACGGGTTTTGCAAATACATCAATAGGGAAATCTGCAAATGAAAATAATGAGACAGGCTTTAGAAATACTGCAATTGGTGCTTTTGCAGGCCGTGGTACTTTTGGTGGAACAAGTGTTTCCGATTGTATTTTTATAGGAGTTTCAGCAGGCTCGCTTAATACCAGCGACAATAAACTCTTTATTGATGTTACCAGCACTTCAACACCTCTTATTGGAGGGGATTTTTCAACTGACCAGGTTGATATTAATGGGAAAATAAAAATTACCGGAGGATTGCCAGGTGTAGGTAAAGTCCTTACATCTGATGATTCGGGTCTTGCATCCTGGCAAGATGTTCCGGAAGGTGTGAAATGGCTAAATGATCTGGATGATGCTAAATCAAATTTTTATAATGTTTTTGTTGGATATAATTCAGGAGAAAATAATGATGGTGGGAATAACAATACATCTCTTGGTGCTGCTTCTCTGTTTTCAAATACTTCAGGAAATGATAATGCTGCATTAGGAAAAGCATCTTTATATTGGAATACAAACGGAACAGGCAATGTAGCTGTCGGGCGATCTGCTCTATATAAAAATGAAACAGGATATTCCAATGTAGCTCTGGGGATACACAGCTTATATAACAATACTGACAAGTCAAACCTTGTTGCTATTGGCGATTCATCTTTATTTTTTAATGGCATAGGGGCAACTTTACCGACACAAAGTGGTGAAAATACAGCAGTAGGCTCAAAGGCTTTATTAAACAACACCCTTGGAAATCAAAATACAGCTATAGGTATCGAATCTTTAAAAGCAAACACCAAAGGAAAAGACAATACAGCAATAGGGGCTTATGCCTTGGATTCAAATATTGATGGTGATAACAATACAGCCGGTGGTGCTTTTGCTTTAACTTTTAATAGTGCCGGGACAGATAATACTTCTTTTGGTTTTAAATCATCATATAATATTTCTGATGGAACATCTAATTCTGCTTTTGGAACTTTAGCATTATATTCTGATTCTACAGGTATAAATAATAGTGCATTTGGAAGGTCTTCATTGTTTTTAACCAAAACCGGAAATGAGAATACAGCACATGGTTATCGGGCATTGTATAAAAATGTTGAGGGCCATAATAATACAGCCATTGGCAGCTATGCAGGTTATAAGGCTTTGGGTAGTGGTAATATATTTATCGGAAGAAATGCAGGATATGACGAAACAGGTGACGGCAAACTTTACATAGACAATTCCAACTCATCTTCACCTTTGATTTATGGGGATTTTTCATCAAATATTGTAGCTGTAAACGGAAAACTGGGAGTTGGCACACAATCGCCAAGTGAAAAACTTGAAGTAATAGGAAAAGCAATTATAAGTAATGACCTTGAAGTTGGTGATGACATTGTAGCTACTGATGATATTACGGCTGACGAATTTAAATATGGATCAACTAAAACCTGTATTTTAAAAATCCCTGCAGCAGCATTTAGTCTGTTTACAAATCAGGATGCTGACAGGATGCTTTTCAACAACAATGGGTATTGGCATATTGATAACGATGATGGTAATGGTGCTTACAATCTTAAAGCGGGTG
>Ga0208648_1001570_pt1 | contig 18096 bp, 17 predicted proteins | sample AntAceMetag02UKL_FD_184772 | JGI IMG/M metagenome (GOLD analysis project Ga0208648, IMG submission 184772) | Saline lake microbial communities from Ace Lake, Antarctica - Antarctic Ace Lake Metagenome 02UKL (SPAdes) (version 2) | ecosystem: Environmental > Aquatic > Non-marine Saline and...
TTATTTGTAACTAAGATATTCTTAATCTCAAGATCTTTTGCAATACTGCTAAGATACAGAGGGCTTCTCTCTTTAATACTATGTTTCTCACTCTGAATCTTATAAATAGTTTCAAGCCTATCTACCTTCTCTATAGCAAGCTCAGGCGATTCAATCAATGTCATTGACTCAAAGTTATTCTTCAATGCAGAGACAGACCAGTTTGCGCTTCCCTCTAAGAGATATCTCTTATCAACGATTACAAGCTTATCATGGAGTCTACGCCCTGGTGGAATAAAATAGAGTTCACACCCCGCGTCTTTCAAGACCTTAAACTCATCCTCGCTCTTCAACTCATCATAGCTCATATCAGGGAGCTTTGTATTGATATAAAGCCTTACCTCTACACCTCTCTCTTCAGCCTCAACCAAATCGTTCAACAATAGTTTAACTGGGTTATTCGTATCTACTTTGGTTGTGATATAGTACATTCCAACAATAATAGACTCCTTCGCATTATCAATAAGATTGATAACTGCCTGCTCATACTCTCTATCAGACACATCGCTTACTTTAGCATCATATACCTCACCTGCAAAACAAAAACCCTCTACCATTATGGTGAGGGTTAATATAATAATAAGTAATGCAACCTTAGGTTTCAATCTATATCTCCGTTTTCTTACGTATCCAACATATCCCATTCTTCTCCAAGAGCCCCTCTAGGAACTGGGGGGGGTTCGTGTTTGCCTAAATCAATGAACAACTACATTTATATTAAAAGTAAGCTTAATTATAAAATATGTTGTTACCCCTATTATTCCAAAAATAGCTAAAATAATTTTCAAAGTTCTATCCTTAGTCCAAAAAATTTGAAGAAAATAACTTTTCACCTGTTCGTTAACAAAAATGTTCATTCTCTTAATTTTATCCTGTTTATTAAAACTACTATCTATTTTAAGCATTTCAGAATAAAATTTATCAGCAAATAGTCTTAAACTTTTCCTCGCTACCCTTTGTCCAGCTGTATAACTAATATTTCTTTCTTTCATATACTCAACAGTGCCCTTTAAGATATCTATGCAGTACGCCTCTATATAAGGCTCGAAAAATTCCCTAAAAACAATTTTTGGACTACCGTTAAATTTAACTCCAGAATAGTTAACATAATCACCATCATACTTCTTAATTTTTAATTTGTTAACCGCTGGAAACATCTTCCACTCCATCAGCATATCAGAAAGTTTTCGATATTTTTCATCTATTTGCCTGTTAATATACGGGCTAATTTTGTTTTTATTCCTAAACCACATATAATTATTCATCCTCTCGCTAATTACAAATGACTGCAAGAATGCCATGTTTAGTTACTTTAAAAAATGAGCCGTCTATCAGATACTTTTCGAGCAACCTATCTTGTGGAATGCCATAACATAGCAGTCACAAAAACTAAAAACCACGTTCCAATAACTAAGCAACGAGACCAAAACAATTGCTTGCCATTATAATTATTTTGGTTCTCTAAGAGTAGCCTATGCTGTCTTCCCTGATCATCCAGAATCTCTTTATGCTTTCGGCTCTCGTCCAATAATAGTAACTTGTGTAATTTGTGTTGCAAGAAACACGGTCCCGCATGCATCATCTCTGTGTTCCCTTTGTTGTTGTTCATTTTTTCTAGGATTTCTTCAACTGACATTTCTAGATTAAACTCACCCATCTCATCCTCCAGCAATACTCGTAGATTCGTTTCTATTTCTCAAAAAAACATAATTCTAAATAGCAGCTGACCTTATTTATTTTTAAACTACTCCGATCTCTTCACTATCTTTTTTACAACTTTCTTATCACTTTCTCCTAACTCTACAACATCAGGTTTGGCACGTGCAGATGGCTGGTTAGTAGACGTTTCATTATTATCCTTTGGTTCTTTTAAGCTTTCTTCATTTTCATTCAGCATTTTTTGTATCCTCCTGTCTTTTCACGCTAGCTTCTATCTCTTCACTGTAATAAATTTTTATCGTAAATAAAAAAACCAAAAAAGCCACAAGAAATATAAGGGAAAGTCGCATAAAGCATCTTATTGATGCGGATACTTTTTTTCTAATTTTTGCATAGGTTATATTATCTTTATAGGCCTCTATATAATTGTAAGCTAAATCAGAAATTAAGGTATCTTCGTTAACATCTTTGGTATTTTGCTCTAATAACGTAATTAAGCTTTGGTCGTTAACTCCTGGAATATTAATTTTGGATACGTAGAATATACTTATTGCGCGCCAAAGAGAAAGTACTAAAAATAAGTTTGTAAAAAAATACAAAACTAGTATCGCAATAAAGCTCCAGAAAATTTGGCCGCTATATATAGCAATTACCTGAGGGATAAAATATAAAGATACGGTAAATAAAAGACCTATAATAACTAAATAATTTCCAATCCTAGCATCGATTTGCGTAAAAGCTATCCTCTGAGCATTGTATACATCTCTTAAATAATCATATATAATTCTATTTTTCATAAAACACTGCCCTTAAATCGTTCTATGGGATCCACTTCTATCCCTTAAAGCTTCTTAAATTTAAATGAAACAACTACCTATGCTGGTAATGCCTTCTCATATAGATATTTCTGAAAATCAATAAAGGTGCTACGAATATTATCAACACCACCTAATATCTCTTCTGCATCGCTGATCGCCTGATATTTTAAAGTCAAAAGATCGGGCAATTTCTCCTGATCAAGCTCCTCAACACCAGTCTCTATATATTTGGAGAGTACAAATTCCAAAAACTCTTTTTGCTTATTGTCCAATCCACTAAAAATTCTTAATTGTGCTTGCGCAACCCGCTTTTCTCTCGTAATTGGTTTCATCGCAAAAGAAATATATTCAAGCACATCAAATAAATCGCTTTTTTCAGCATTAATCATTTTCTGTATCGTTATCAATTCATCTAAACCATATCCCGCATCTGCAAGCTTCTCAAGTAGTGCCTTACGTGTGTCAGGGCTAGACCATATCTTGCGTAGTTCATCTTCACTTTTAAAAAATTCGGGTAAAGCGCCGAACATAGCATGCAAAAACTCTTCTACTGAAATTGGCTTACCATCAGCACTCCAAAATGAAGTAGAAATCATATGCTGAATCTCACGTTCTTTTCCATCTCGTAATTTAATCTTAATCTTTTTCCTTGGAGGCTCAGGTGGCTCTGGAGACTCAGGGGAATCTTTAGAGCCTTCTGGTCTTTTTGGCTCTTCTTCTGTTGTTTCGTCTATGGGCTCACCATCCCATTCAGGATCAAGAAAATGATGATACGCATCTACAAAGTCATATATAGTAAAATACTCTTTCCCATCAAATAAACGTGTACCGCGCCCTATAATCTGCTTAAACTCGATCATAGAGTTTACTGGACGCATAAGTATAATATTACGGATATTGCGAGCATCTACACCTGTAGATAACTTTTGTGAGGTAGTCAAGATAGTCGGAATAGTCTTTTCATTATCCTGAAATTCACGCAAATATTGCTCACCTAGTGCGCCATCATTAGCAGTAACACGCACGCAATAGTTTGGTTCTTTGCTTTCCTTATATTGATTAACTAAATCACGCACTGCTGAAGCATGATCCTGCGTTGCACAAAAAATTATTGCTTTTTCATTCTGATTAATTTCAGACAAGAATATCTGTACTCGCTTGGTTTCACGTTCTTTAATTAATATAATTCTATTAAAATCTGTTTCCGTATAAATTTTGCCTTGCTCTACTTCACCTTCAATAATCTGATCATCTGAGGTATAGATATAATCATCTATTGTGGTTTGAATTCGCTTCACTTTAAATGGCGTCAGGAAACCATCATTAATGCCTTCCTTAAGTGAGTAGATATATACTGGTTCGCCAAAATAACGATATGTATCCACATTATCTTTGCGCTTAGGCGTTGCTGTTAAACCAAGTTGAACAGCAGGCGAAAAGTATTCCATAATACCACGCCAATTGCCCTCGTCATTTGCACCACCGCGATGGCACTCATCAATAATGATAAAGTCAAAATAGTCATTTGGATATTGCCCAAAATATGGCGTAGAGTTACCGTCTTTATCCTTACCACTCATAAAAGTTTGGAAGATAGTAAAGAAAATACTACCATTAGTTGGGACTCGGCCATGCCTACGAATTTCATGAGGCTTAATTCTAGCCAAAGCATCTTCTGGAAATGCAGAGAAAGCATTAAATGCCTGATCTGCGAGTATGTTTCTGTCTGTTAAAAACAGAATTCGTGGCCTGCGTGAACCATCACGTTTTAGATTCCAACGTGCATGAAAGAGCTTCCAAGCTATCTGAAAAGCTATAAAGGTTTTACCTGTTCCAGTAGCAAGAGTAAGTAATATGTGCTGTTTCTCTTCAGCAATGGCTGTCATTGCATTATTAACAGCAATCTCCTGATAGTAACGTAGGTCTTTTGTCCCACCAACATCTTCAAATGGCACCTGATTAAATTTATCCTGCCATGCATTCTGAGTAGCAAAGGCTTCATTCCAAAGTTCATCAGGTGATGGAAACGCACTAACAAGCTCTTCTTTACCAGTCTTCATGCAAATTTGATAAATCTCTTTACCGTTACTAGAATAGGTCTTATTAAGATGCAGCATTTTAGCATAATTCTTAGCCTGAGCTACACCCTCTCCTACTTCTATCTCATCACTTTTAGCTTCAACAACAGCAAGCTTGCGCCCATGATATACAAGCACATAGTCAGCAATCAAAGGTTTTGCACGCCCACTACCAGTCTGAATTTTACCAAGAGTGACTTTATATTCCCTGAGGACTTTTGTATCTTCAGTTACACCCCAGCCACTCTCTTTTAGTTTCGGATCAATATATTCTGCTCTTGTTTCAGCTTCGTTCATACATTTACCTCTCTGTCTCATTTCCATTTCTTGAGCAACTACAAGGTAGATTACTGCCTTTTACCACTTTACCATCTTTCACGCTAACAGAGCTACGATCTATTTTCTTATCATCTGCAACTTTAATTAGCTTGTTTTTAAATTCCTCATAACTTTCTAGAGCTGGGCTTGCTTTATAAATTGTCGCTTTATTTTGGGTATTTCCATAAGGATCCCCAAAATGCACTGCAACGATATCTCCTACTTTGTGGTAATTATTTTCAGACTCTATCAAAAATCTGTGTTCTACTTCGCGTTTCCAAGCGGTTGATTTAGTCTTAAGAATCTTTTCAACGCTGTCACTATCCCTCAAACAATCAAGGTTTGCAATCTTATCATCATAATCTATTTTTCTTACCTTATCTTCATCAACCACAATCTCAATTATCATACCCTTGAAAGCATTCGCATAATATCCCCACATTGAGGGATTCTCAAAGGGTTTCTCAAGAGGATTATCAATGTCCTTCTCAGCAGAAAAAGAACAAATTTTGTACTTACACTTCTTTATGTAGGTATCATGAATGACATTCGCTTTGCCATAGAATACTCCCTCCATCGGATCGTTGAGGGCTGAAAATTTAGAGCACCAGAAGTGACCTGTTTCTAAAATTGCTTTGGCCCGATCAAAATCAATTTGGTTGGCAAGCGACCTGAATTTGTAGAGTTTTATATTCATAACAATTACAACTCTCCCCTAAACGCTTTCTGGAGCACAGATTTTTTTAATTCTTCTAAATCGGTAAGCTTTTGTTGATAAATTGTTTCAAGCTTCTTCGTTTCAACAGAAAGATTATCGAGTTTGGCAACAATTGTTTGTTGTTTTGAAAATGAAGGAATTTTGATTTTAAAGCTCCTTAGATAACCTAATCCTACAAACTTTTGGGTTGTACCTTTCGCTTCACTCATCATTTTGTCAATGACAGTCTTTGAATCTAAATAATATTTTAAAAAATAATTAGATTGATTATTTGGCACTTTAAACAATGCAACATTTTTAATTGCAAAATCTGGATCAATTTCAACAACAACAGGATTACCAATAGTTCCAATCATTGCAAATAATATGTCCCCTTTATGAACCTTGCTTCTTTGATTTATTTTTTTATAATCATTTTCAGATATATATCGAATTTTATCATAATTTATTTTATCTTTTTTAAGATTCTTTGAAGTTATTAACGCAAAACCTGCATTTTGGTACTTAGGAGAATCGTGTGTGCCATCACGTACATCGTAAACCTCTCCCAGCCTTTTTTCTTCGTACTCTCCATTAGGGTTGGTAAAAATATTTTGTAAATACGCCTCAAACAACTTGCGCGCGTTTTGTAGATTCTTCTCAGCATTTTCTTTTGCCTTGGTGACTTTTTCAAACGCCTCATCCAATATCTTTACAATACGCTTTTGTTCTGAAGTAGGTGGAACAGGGATTTCGATATTACCAATATCTGATTTCTTAATACCCCCCATAATCCCCTCTCCTGAAAGATTATCTTTAATCTTTTGAAATTCATCTGAAGCAATAAAAGAAAAGAGGTATTCTGGTGAAACATTTTTTTTTGCCCGAAGAAATGAAAAACCTGTTGAAAAAATGGACCCACCAAGAGCTTTATTTACTATAAAAACCTTATTTGTGCCCTTCATTTTGGCAAATCCGACATCTCCAATTTTAGGCATCAGATTAGCTCTTCCTGGACGAGTCAGATAATCAACTAGCTCGTACTTATAATTACATTCATTATTAATTCCCCTGGTTGTATAATATTTATTAGTTCCAGTAAACTGCTCTGGTTTATCAGAAATAATTTCACATACATTTTCAAGCTTATTTATTTCCCATGTTGCTTTCATGTAAAACTCCGAATGGCCTTCAATATCTTCGCAGTTTCTGCATTCAGTTTACTCATTGACGCTAAAATATCTTTTGGCTTACGCAAGATAGTTTCGTTCTCTTTGTTTGGGTTCTTCACAGAAAGATCAGAAGTATCGGTATTCACATCAGCTATATTAATTGACCAAGAATTTTCTGAATCTTCTTTTTTCTTTTGTAATTCTATAAACTCTGCTAGATCGTTCTCATTAAGTGGATTACTCTTACCTAGATTACGGTCAAGATTGAGCTGATAGTACCAAACTTTCTTTGTCTTAACTCCCTTGTCAAAGAAAAGCACTACAGTTTTAACGCCTGCACCAGTAAAGGTACCACCTGGTAAATCTAAAATAGTGTGTAAATTACAACTTTCTAATAACTGTTTTCGTAAGCTAAGTGAAGCATTATCAGAATTAGAAAGAAATGTATTTTTAATCACAATACCTGCTCTACCACCTGCTTTTAGAATTTTGATAAAATGCTGAAGAAACAGAAATGCGGTTTCGCCAGTTTTAATGGGAAAATTCTGTTGAACCTCTTTACGCTCTTTGCCTCCGAATGGCGGATTAGCTAAAACAATGTCGTAGCGGTCTTTTTCCTGAATATCAGTAATATTTTCTGATAACGTGTTCGTATGCACAAGATTAGGCGCTTCTATACCATGCAAAATCATATTCATTGTACCAATTATATAAGCGAGCGACTTCTTCTCCTTGCCGTAAAAAGTTTTCTTCTGTAAAGTATTAGCATCTTTAGTGGTTAAATTCCTGCTAGTTTTGAGATATTCAAAAGCCTCACATAAAAACCCAGCTGACCCCACTGCTCCATCGTAGATTCTATTTCCAATAGTAGGAGCAACTACCTTCACAATGGTTTTAATAAGTGGACGAGGTGTATAATATTCCCCGCCATTTCTGCCTGCATTACCCATATTCTTGATTTTAGCTTCATATAGGTGGCTCATTTCATGCTTTTCTTTATGAGTACGAAACCGAAGCTCATCAATACGGTTTATTACTTCACGTAGATTATATCCACTTTGAACCCTATTTTTAAGTTCGCTGAATATCTCACCTATCTTGTATTCAATTGTATCTGCACTTTCGGCATCTGCTTTAAACTTTTTTAAGTAAGGAAACAACTTATGATCAACAAATTCCTTCAGATCATCTCCTGAGAGTGCTTTATGATGATCTATTTCCCCATCCTTGCCTTTTGGTACTGCCCAAACATCCCACTTATATTCCGATCCGATTATATCTGTATAAAACTTGCCTCTAAGCTTTTCGGCTGTCTTCTTATCTTTTTCTAAATCATCTAGATATTTAAGAAATAAGACCCAGGAAGTTTGCTCAACATAATCCAGCTCACTGGAACACCCTGCGTCCTTATGTAAAATATCATCTATATTCTTAAAAGTTTGCTCAAACATTACTACTCCTTTTTTAAAATAGGAAAGGGGATCAAATTTATTTCTTCTAGTTACTCATGGTCTCTTTTTATTTTCAGAAAGAATCGTCCTTAATCGTCCTTTTATGTTTTCATATACAAGTTTCAATCTCTGCTTTGCAACTTCTGTTAATAATGCTGTATGTCCAACTGCGTTTCTCATTGGTTTATATTCAATCGCATCTCGCACAAGAGAGGTAGTATTTTGTTGGCTTCTGCTTCCATCGACAACTTTTGCCAAATAATCCATTCCTAGATAACTTAAATCATCATTATTCTCTCTAATATCAAAACTAATATTTGCGTCCGATTTACGCTTCTCCTCACGTTTTTTCCAGTCATCTATCTGACTTTCTGCTGGAGGAGTTAATGGCACAGATCCCTTCTGAATATGTTTTCGAATAAGATTTTCCGATAAAAAACAATCTACATATGCTGGAATATTAAATTCTGCATCCGGCTGTAGTTTTTTTATCCAATTTTTTATTTCAGTGCTTCCTTCTTCCTTATAGTCCTTCGACGATAAGTTATATAGGCTACGAGCTCTTCGTTCTTTCAAGGTTTTTCTTGGATTTTCATCATCGCCATCTTCATCTCGAGCCAAACGGAGCTCATCCCACCCATCGCTAATCTTTTCAAGAATTTTCGTCTTAAAAGTTTCAATCAATTCCTTATACTTTTTTTCACCAGGAATAATTCCCTCTCTACTACTTGTAAATCTATCCTTTTCATCTTTATCTAATTCGTCAAAATGAATTTGACCATAAAGATAGCTTGCTATGTGTCTCGTTGAAAAATCGGGCATGTGTTTTAATATGTTCTTCTCTCTTAACCTTCCGTTCACAAACAAATCAATACCAACTTTCTCTTCAGTTCCTGCAATTTTTAAATTTTTTGGTTTTACTACGGTAGCAATAAAACCAGTTGCTTTTAAAGCATCTTTTATATTTATTGGTTTATTTGCAAGCTTAGACAATGTTTTAATATATGGATCTTTTAAATCATTGATGTTCCATAAAAACTCTGTTGCTTCGGACAAATCTTTTATATCATTTAGTGTTACCTGTTCGTCATTTATAAAAATATTAAAACTGTCATCAACCAAAGCAAACCTAAAGTATAAAGCAATGAGTTTCTTTAAGTATGGAATTGTATTTTTAATATCTTCTTTGGCTTGTTCAAAATAGATAATAGTACCTTTCTTGTGTCCCGATATATATTGAACAAATAATTTCAAACCTACCTTTTCTAACGGATACTTATCTGGCGCTAAATCATGTTTTATTGCTTTAGTAAGGCTAGTGTTATCTATAATACCACCTGTGTATTCTGTGCTTAAAGTTTTAGATATAATACTTATTTTTTCAGCGCAAGAGAGCAATGCTAATTTGCCTATTCCTTTTGCGCCAATGTAAGGTCTGTTTTTTTGTGGCGATAACATTTCGCCATCCTTTCTTTTTGAATATCCTACTTTTAAAAATTTTTCTTGGAAATCATCTGTGTTCATCCCAACACCGTCATCTTTCATAACAAAATTATTCTTATCTCTATCAATATAAATCCATACTTTATCTGCATCTGCATCCCAAGCATTAGATATCGCCTCACCAAGTACAGTAATAAAATTTCTATACAAATTTCTCCCCAAGTGGTTTAAAATACTAAGAGAAATCTCGAAATGAAATGGTTTGTTTTGTTCAGTCATAATATTCACCTAAATGCTCCTTAATAGCTTTGCCAACCACCTCTCCTAGTACAGGTGGCACAGCGTTCCCAATATGCCTAGCTATAGTCGTCATAGATTTTACCTCTCCAAAGTCATAATTTTTAGGAAACGTCTGGAGCAAAGCACCTTCTCTTAAAGAAAGTGCTCGGGTTTGTGTAGGATGCCCGAAACGACCTGACCCATAACATAAAAATTGCGTGGTTATTGTTGGTGAAACACCATCCCATCCCATACGGCCATATACAGATGTATATGTCAGACCACTTTCTTTTTTATAGCATGACGGTAATAACTTTCTATCCCAATCATGCCATGTTCCATTTGGTTTTGATTGTTTGATTCTTTGTAAATTAGTTTTTGAAAGATTTTTAGCTTTATGTACTGGATCTTTTTTTGATGTTTGGCCAACTGTGATAGGTTGTAATTTTTTAATTGTATCTCTAACGGTCACGTAATTATCCTTAGTGTGTGTTGATTTTGGTATTTTTATTTTTCCATGTATAGAAGCTAACAAAATTAAACGGCTTCTATTTTGCGGCACCCCATAATTAGGAAGATTTACAACCTTATAATCAACATGATAATTATTTTTTTGAAGCACACCTAAAAACATTTTAAACACATCTGCTTTTACAATACCGCGCACGTTTTCCATAGATACAATTTCTGGGCGTATTTCATTTATGATTTTACCAAAGTAAGTGAGCAAATCCCATCTAGTGTCACTGGCTTTGCTTTTATGTTTAAACGTGTGAGAAGAAAAGGGCTGGCATGGTGCACATCCAACCAATACCTTTATAGCATTCCTACTATAAAGTTTCTTTATTTTATCTGAATTACATTTTGTTATATCTACATTAATAAATGATGACTTATTATTCATTTCATATGCATACCTGCAGCTTTCATCATTATCAATGCCAGCAATAACATTAATACCTGCTTTTCGTAGGCCATAAGTTAAGCCACCTATTCCACAGAATAAATCAACCAATTCTATTTTAATAGTTGGTTTAATATTGTTTTTGCCCCTGTTGTTATTCATCCAAGAAATGCCCTGCAGGTTTTTTGAGAACTTTGGCAATTTTAACTAGAGTCTCTATAGATGGTAATGATATGCCAGTTTCATAGCGGGAAATGCTCTTCTGTTTAGCATTTATTTTTGGGGCAAGTTGAGTCTGGTTTAAGTCTACTTCTATGCGAGCAAGTTTAATTTTTTTGCCTAGCTTCTTTTTATCCATATCTCACCTTTCCTAATATTTTTAGGAACTTTTTTTATTGTAACTTACTTAATTATAATAGGTTACGTTAAATTATCAAAAAGTAAGGAGCTTTATTAGAATAGGCCTCCTAATAAACAACTGCTTCCACCTTTTCCACTTGATGACTTTTTATAAGCAGTCTTTCTTTTACTAGAGCCTATTTTTTCTAATAACTGTTGTTTTGTCCAGAAGAAAAAGGGGACAGGCAACTTTTGTTTACCTTGATTATATTAAAACCTGATAACAGGGAAAAATGTAAGGCAACCGCAGAAACTTTAACAATTCCTTCTTCGCTGTGCACGAAAGTAACACAGCGAAGAAGAATGGTGGAGGCGGAGGGACACTTAACCCATCTATTTCTAGATGGTGTGGACTATCTCTTCATCCTTTGCAGCTCTTTTATGAAAGCTCGCAAAGGAGCCCGGCGTATTATAGAAGGCTTAGATTTATCGTTGGTTTAGTTTTCTTATTTTTTGAACCAGTGCATTTTTCTTTCGAAGCATCTCTGGAGTATATTTTCCTGCACGATGTGTCACTTTTTTATACTCTAAAACAACTAGATCTGCATGCTTCTTTTTAATAAGCAGGTATTTTTTGATTTCCTTCAACAGGTGAATCGCCTTATCATGCCTAATACTCCATACGTACGAGATGGTATGATGCGGCTTGCTCCTATTTTTAGAACTTATTGCCCCTCCCGCTCTTTCCTTAATCCATTGCAATAGTGGCAAATGAGTATTACTCACAGATACCACAGGAGAAGGCGTTTGATTCTTGTGAAGGCGCGTAAGGGTAATAGTTCCCTCACCATCAATAATACCCGCTAAATATGCCTTTGTTCTTTCATCCAACGATACGACCTCCTATCTTCTCGATATTAAATCAAGAAAGTCTCTGCAGGGCGTGAACCCCTCAAGATTGCCCTCGTCTTTACGTTAGGGTTTCCTTGATATAAGCCGGGTTTTTAACTAAGGATTGCTCCTTAGTTCGACTCAGTTGAATCGAACCCTCGTCCTTAAGTGTGATGCAAGAGGCAACTACATGCTTATCCTATATTTTAGTCTTTGCTTTCCAAGCTCCCATAGGAAGGATATCGAAAAGCGCGGCTTTTAAGAAATCTTATCCTGTATTCAAAAAGCTAAAAACACAGAACCAGCCTGCTAACGACGCCAGATCCTTTTCCCGCAGGCAGGAAAGGCTGACGGTAGCTGCAATTAAGCAGCTAGCGGTAGTACAGCAGCAAAACCTACATTCATAGGAATTACTTCTGTTACTTTTGTGCTTATGTTTTTTGCACTTATTTTGTAGTCAGCTTTTTACGAGGCCAACTGACCAACCTCGGCATGCTCCTTCTTACGCCATACATCAAGTCGAATCCAGATCGCCCCCAAATACTAATAATAATTAAAAATATCAAGCAATTATTATTTACCTGATTTGAGAGACCTGCTTGTCTCACGATCAATAGTCTGTTGACGTAACTTTTCCCTCTTATCAAAGAGCTTTTTACCTTTCGCGACCGCTATCTCTATCTTCGCGAAACCTCTCTTAAAATACAATCTTGTCGGAATTACAGTGTAACCTTTTTGATTGGTAAGGCTATTTAATTTTTCAATCTCTGTCTTGTGCAAAAACAACTTCCGCACCCTTGTAGGATCCGGTGCGAAAGGCCCACTCTGCTTATAGGGGCTCACATGCATACCATAGAGGTATACCTCACCCTTCTCAGCCTTTACGAAACTATCGCTTAAACTTATCTTTCCCTCACGCATAGACTTCACTTCCGGGCCTTTAAGCTCAAGCCCGGCTTCAAACTTGTCTGAGAGGATATATTCGAAAAAGGCCTTCTTATTACGCGCAATGTCTTTATTTCTTATCTTCTTCATGTAACATAGTAGTATATCATAAAGTATTATATAAGGCAATATTTTTAAAACAGTTGACAAGCTGAAGGAGATTTTAGTATACTTTATTTAGTGCGGAAGTGGCGGAACTGGCAGACGCGCACGGTTCAGGTCCGTGTGGGCGTAAGCCCTTGAGGGTTCAACTCCCTTCTTCCGCACCAATCTTCTTTGGGAGTTGAAGAGAGCCTTTATCTTATGCTCTTGGATAGAAGCATTAACCATAAAAATATCTATCATTCTGCTGACGAATCTTCCTCCCTCTTTGTGGGCATTGTACTCAGCAGGGTCTGAAATGTATAGACAATCTGCGCTAAAGGAAAATTTTTGCTTATATATCCTGTTGCCCCCTGCTCAAGCGCTTTATTTATCAGGGTATCATCGTAGCCATAAGCTGTAAGCATAACAACAGGCAGATCAGGTTTTTTCTGCTTGATTTTTGCCAAAACCTCGATACCATTCATTATCGGCATCCTTATATCAAGCAAGACAGCATCAAAGAGCATCTTATCGATAATCTCCAGAGCCTCTATGCCACCGGGTGCGCACTCTACTGCATAACCTTTTTTTGTAAAAAGATCTCTAAAAAGCTCTAAAGCGTCTGTTTCATCATCAATAACAAGAATTTTTATCTTTCCATCCATATTCTACTCCTTATCTTTAATGCTTATGGCTCTCTCTTAGTATATAAGCTGGCAATTTTACAGTAAAAATAGCCCCTTTATCCAACTCGCTTTCTACTTCTATTACTCCTGCGTGAGATTCGACAATCGAATAGCATAATGGCAGGCCGAGGCCTGTTCCGGTATCCTTTGTAGTAAAAAATGGCAGGAAAAGCTTACCCATATCCTCTTTTTTTACGCCTGAACCTGTGTCCTCAACTCCAACATTAACAAATTCGCCATCCTGCATATACGAGCTGATTGTAAGCGTACCGCCATCAGGCATTGCCTGGCAGGCATTTATAGCGATATTTAAAAAGACCTCCTGCAATTGATTAAAATCTCCTTTTACCTTCGCGAGCTCCTTATCCAAATTTTCTTTCCACTCGATTTTATGGAATTCAGGATAATAGGCAACTAAAGGGGGTATGGTCTTTAGTATCTCGTTAACATCCACAATATTTCTGGATACAGGCTTCTTGCGAGAGTATAGAAGCAGTCTATCCACAATCACCCTCATCCGCTTTGCCTGGGATGTGATAATATCTATGGTCTTCCCAACCCCGGGCGACATCTTTTCACCATCCATAGCGAGCATATCTATTCTGCCTAAAATTACCAGAAGAGGGTTGTTGATCTCGTGAGCTACACCCGCGGCAAGCTGTCCCATAGCTGCCATCTTCTCGTTCTGTATCATCTGCGCTTCTATCTTCTTCTGCTCTGTTATATCTCTAATGATATACAAGTAGCCGGATACATTATTATCCGCATTTACAAGGCCGCTTACAAGAACCATGGACGAAAAAACAGACCCGTCTGAACGCAATAGCGTAAGTTCCTCTTCAAAGCTACCCTTGCTCGTGATCTTCCGCTTTATCTTACTTATAATACTGGTGCCTTCATCAGCCGCGAATAGCGTGCTGATGTCCTTAAGTATCATATCAGACTTCCAATTAAAAAGGGTTGTGGCGCTCGCTCCATAATATGTAATTTTATTTGCCAGATTAGTAGTTAGTAATGCGTAATCCTTTATGCTAACAAATATATCCTTGAGCCGTTCGGAACATGCCGCTACATCATTCTTTGCGAACTTATATTCTGTAACATCAGTCGCTATACAGAAGACACCCTGTGACTTACCTGATACATCGGTAATTATTGTATTGGACCAGGATAGGGCGCACTCTGTACCATCCTTACGTATAATAGAGCCTTCATAAGCATGGCCGCGGACATTTGCAAAACAGCTCATCAGAACAGCCTTGAACATCTCCCGCTTGGAATGATTCTTACCAAAAAATATTTTCTGCCAATCCCCTTTAAATATCTCTTTTCTAGTGTAGCCTGTTATCCGTTCTAATGACTTATTGCACATTATAAGCTTTAGATCCAAATTAAGATAGAGAAAGAGCATATTCGCTTCTTCAATACTCTTTTCTATCATTGGGAACAGATAACCGGAGTTTTGTCTATTTTTGGTGAAAACCTTTGATACGATCGTATCAGATACAAGCGGGGTGTTACATACCATGCAAATATTCCACATATCGGAATATCTTATAGAGCATCTTTGGCATCTTTTCATAATTTAATCTTATCTGCTATTTTAATATAATATATAATAACATTCACTCCCATGAAAAAATAAGAACTTTCTCCTTTTTTAACAATCATCGCGACTTAAAGGCGCCCCCTTATCAAAGGTGTCATATTGGCCTACTTCATTAATATTCTTCTATAAAAAGGCAGATAATCTATAATCAGCTTTCCATTAAGGTGATCTATCTCCTGACCAAACGCGTGAGCAAGTAAGCCCTCTGCCTTTATAAGCTCTGGTTCTCCGCTATAACTAAGCGCGGATACCGTAAGCCGCGCCTTTCTCTTTACCTTTACATATACATCCGGCACGGAAAGACATCCTTCCTCCATTACGGAAGAACCTTGGCTCTCTACTATTCTCGGGTTTACCAGCTTTAATAGCCTTGTGCCCAGATCGATTACAATGATGCGCATGTTAAGGCCTACTTGAGCCGCTGCCAGGCCTACCCCGTTTACAGCGTACATAGTCATTGCCATATCGTCAAGCAACCTTCTGATCTCAGCGTCAATGATCTTGACATCAGAACATCGCTTACGCAAAACAGGGTTCGGATATTTCAGAATATCTAACACAGCCATTTAAAAATCAAACCGTTTTTTCAAAGCCGAGTACTCTTTTCTTATCCCCACCGGGAGGTTACTGCCAAATTGAGTAAAGAATCTCTTATGATCCTTGACCTCCTGCAACCATTCCTTGGAATCTATTGAAAACAGATCTTTAAGTTTATCCTTGCTAAAATTAAGCCCTGTTCTGTCTATATCTTCTAAATGTGGTACATAGCCAATTGGTGTCTTGTGTGCCTTTACCTCATTATTGCAGCGCTTGAGTATCCATTCCAGCACACGTAAATTCTCACCATAACCTGGCCATAAAAACTTACCGTTCTTATCCTGACGAAACCAGTTAACATGAAAAATCTTCGGCGGACTTGAAAGCTTCTTCTCCATATCTATCCAATGCTTAAAATACTTTGCCATATCATAGCCGCAGAATGGAAGCATAGCCATAGGATCGCGACGGACTTCACCTTGTTTTCCATATTGTGCCGCTGTACGTTCCGAAGCCATGGTCGCACCGACATAGACACCATGCTGCCAGGAAAAAGACTCATAAACAAGCGGGGCCAAATGAGCTCTCCTGCCTCCGAAGATAATAGCTGATATAGGAACTCCATGATGCTGTTCTAGGCGGTATGATATCGACGGGCATTGCATAGCCGGCACCGTAAAACGACTGTTAGGATGTGCGCCTTTTAAAACATTACCATCGTCATCTAACATTCCCGGCCTCCAAGAAGAGCCCCTCCAATCTATACCTTTCTTTGGTGGAGCATCATCACCATCTTCCCACCATACAGTCTTATCTGACTTTAAAAGAACATTTGTAAATATTGTATTTTTCTGAATAGTCTTCATCGCGTTCAGATTGGTCTTTGTATTGGTCCCAGGCGCTACACCAAAGAATCCCCATTCAGGGTTGATGCCCCATAACTTACCATCTGAATCAGGACGCATCCACGCTATATCATCACCAACGGTCCAGACCTTATACCCTTTCCTCTCCAAGCCTTTTGGTGGAATAAGCATAGCGAGATTTGTCTTTCCGCACGCGCTTGGGAACGCAGCCGCGATATATTCTATATGGCCGTTAGGCTGCTCTATGCCCAATATAAGCATATGCTCTGCCATCCAGCCTTCTTTCTGTGCCTGGTAACTAGCGATACGTAATGCCATGCATTTCTTACCCAAAAGAACATTGCCGCCATATCCTGAACCTACACTCCATATAGTATTGTCCTTGGGTAGATGCAATATTAAGCGTCTTTTTATATCAAGTCCTGCCTTGCCATGCAGGCATTTCGTAAACTTACCATCCTCGTCCAGTGCTTTTAGTACCTTTTTGCCTACCCTTGTCATAATATACATATTTAGCACAACATATATACTATCTGTTACTTCAACGCCTATCTTGCTAAAAGGGGAACCAATAGGCCCCATTGAAAAAGGGATAACATACATTGTTCTCCCTTTCATAGAACCGGAAAATATCTTGCTCCCCTTTTTATACGCATCTTTTGGAGACATCCAGTTATTATTGGGGCCTGCGTCTTTCTTATTGGGGGTACATATGAAGGTAAGGTTCTCTGTGCGCGCTACATCATTTAATGCCGTGCGATGCAATAGACATCCCGGCATCTTTTTCTGATTAAGCCTTTCTACTTCACCGGTAGCACAGGCCTGCTTTTCAAGCCTCTTTCGCATGCCTTCTGTACCATCAATCCAAACCACTTTATCGGGCTTACACAATTTTATGCATTTTTTTACCCACTCGTTCAATATCTTATGCTTAGTCATTATAATACTCCTTTGCTTTTACAATTATATTATATTACCTCAAAAAGGGCTTTTATGCAAATAAAAATGGGCACTGTAGTCATTAGATTATAATGACTACAGTAGCTTTAATGGATATATAATTTTTTGCGCGGAATGAAAGTAAGAAAAATAAGGCCTATGAGCAAGCAAACAAACCAGATGATTAATAACTGCGTTTTTGCGGTAGGTACCAAGAATTTCATATACTGCATAATACCGGGATTAACACTGGAGGCAAAAAAGCTCATCTGGAGGCCTGATATTATGCCGTGGCATAATATCGCTACAAGAAGGTTTCTCGACTTTACAAAAATTAAAGCG
>Ga0208648_1001576_pt1 | contig 18007 bp, 12 predicted proteins | sample AntAceMetag02UKL_FD_184772 | JGI IMG/M metagenome (GOLD analysis project Ga0208648, IMG submission 184772) | Saline lake microbial communities from Ace Lake, Antarctica - Antarctic Ace Lake Metagenome 02UKL (SPAdes) (version 2) | ecosystem: Environmental > Aquatic > Non-marine Saline and...
GTACGACTGGGGAAATCCGAAAAGTGAAATCGGGCTTAGTGAATTTGTGATTCGAGCAGGAGCAACGGTTACGATTCACGCCGTCTCAGACACCGTGAACTATTGTCAATAGGAGAGAGGTCTTTGGGCGAACATTCAGATTCACCGAATGGCAGAATAGATGATTCAGGGCTTCTGAAATGAGAGACAGCAGTCAGTACACCTGCTTATCAACACTCTTGACTGTAGCCAGAGATTATCGAGTATTTATTGGAGTCGTGTTTTTGGGGAAAAGAATTTGCGTAGCAGAGTTCTTTTGGTAATGCACAGGAGCGAACAAAGAAAAAATGAAATGCTCCGGTTATTGGCGTCACCTACGATTTGTTAGAATTACCTCATCACTCAAAATGTGCATTCCCAAATAAAACCCTTAAACACAATTTGCAAAAAATATAGTCCTCATAGCGCAAATCTTCGAATTTCAAGAAAGTTATTGACCAAAGTCTTTTAAGAGGGTATCTGCTTTGGTGGTATTATTCGTTTGAGTTTGTTCTGTTAATTGCTGATCTATCATGCATTAAAAAAGGGAGGGCTCACATGCAGGAAATCATTGCCGACATATTCGACTTCGGCGACACTCTCGCGCTACACAGTACGTCAAGCTGCCTTGAGCATAGAGGCGTGAACGGTTGGTTGCGAGTTTCTGGAAAAACAAGGTCCAGCCATTCCTGGATGAAGGCTGGAGTCCAGTACCAACCTACCCCTATATGAAGATTCAGGAATCCCGTTCCGGGAGGAAAGAACCTGTTACAGTGCAACAACTATCTCGTTGGGGAAAATAAATAACCCCATACCAGGGAGCGACACGCATATTCAAACGGCTCAAGCAACACGCAAAATCTATCAATTCCCAGAAGGAGGGAAAATGTATTCTAAAGAAAGAATTGCGGAGAAATGTAGGGAGCTAAGACCGGATATGGAAAAAGCAGGGGTAAATATAATAGTTCATGACTGTCCAGAACGACCGGGACATGATATCGATATTTTTACGGATACCGGTATCCCGGCAAAGGGAAGTTTTGCCCTTAACGATTACATTGAAGAGGAATGCATTAAAAACAACAATTGTACTGCATGGCAACGACTTCTCGATAATGAAATGAAGCGGCTCTAATGCTGAACATGGTAAGATCGTAGGAACAAGGTGCAATGTATAATACTGACATAAATATAATCGCAAGTATCCCGGATTTTAATCTTATCACCGATGTCATTGGTGATTATGCCCAGGGTAAAAGCGAAGATGATGTGTATGATAAAATATTTACACAGAACATCTACGGGATAAGGACTGGCAAATCAAGGGATCGGTTTCTGCGTGCAATTAAAGCTGTATTTCTGAAATTTAAGACGGAAGATCACAAAGCCGTTTTTTATACCCTTTTTAAAACCCCCGGATTTTTGCAAGCAAAGAAAATGGCGCTCTTTTATCAATTTGCGATCAATAACGATTTATTTTTTGATATCAGCTCCAATGTGTATATCAAACTCTATCAAGCTGGCAGGCTTACGGCAGATAAAGCTGAGTTCGTTTCGTATCTTTATGCCTTGAGAGATGACCATACAGAAATCAGAAAATGGTCGGATTCCACGATTGAAATGATTGCTTCAAAGTATCTGACATTTCTAAAAAAAACGGGCTTTCTCAAAGGCAGAGCCAAAAAAGAATTTTGCAACATTACTCCTGATGATTTTACGTTGGTGTATCTTATTTACCTGATAAAATCTCTCGGGGAGTCCAATTCTAACATATTAAAAAACTCATTTACCCCATTGTTAATGTTGGACCAAGCCAATCTGGCTGACAGGCTTAAAAAGATCTCACTTGTCGATTACATTACCGTTTCAACTCTGGGCTACGATTTAAATGTAGATTTGAAATACAGATATGAGGAAATAGTCGATGTCATCTCCGAAAAATATCAACCAGAAATTTAGCGAGTTAAAGTTCATACTCAAGAACAAAGACAAACATTCCATTAAGATGGACGCCCATGGTGGTTATTCAATCCTCTTTATATATCCTCCCGCAGAAGAAAAAACATACCTTAAAGAAATCAAGAAAAGATATCCTGATGCCTATTTCATAGACCTCGCCGCGATGTTCGTGAAATTCATTGATTCTATAGGTTACGATGATTTTATTGAAACGTATGCAGAATATTCAAGTGAACCGGAAAAACTGTTCAAGTCCAGTTTGAGCGAAAGCGATTTTTTCACCTATATCCTCAATGAAATAGAAAAGGCGGGAAAAGACGAGAAAATTCCCATCCTTGTTCGCACCGGAGCGCTTTATGGAACAGGTATAGAAAATATCAATATTATGGATTCAAATATTGTTCATGATTTACCTATGCCCCTAGTCATTATGTATCCCGCCACAGTCGGCGGAGATAATAAACTTAAATATCTCAATTTTAAACCGGCATCAGATTATCGGGCGGTTGTTGTTTTCTGATAACTTTAAATGGGAGCCAGATATGAAAAAGATTAAAGACGTAATGCTCTTAGATTTAACGGAAGATATAAAAGACGTTATCGATGTTGAACAACAGACAGAAGACGAACTGCAATTTGAGATTGAAAATTATATTGTCACCAATAAGATAGCAGAATATTTTGGCGATTTCATAAATCTATATCAGAGTAACATCAAGGAAACGGGTGTCTGGCTTTCCGGGTTTTATGGATCGGGGAAATCCTATTTCGGAAAAATGCTTGGATATGTTCTCGAAAACCCATCAGTACATGGCACCCCTTTTCTGGAACGCTTTATTCAAAGATTAGCAGGCATCCCCAACCAGAGCCTGTTGGAAAATGCCGCCAGGAGATTAAACGTCTATGAGACAAAGGTTGTTTTTCTTGACATAGCAAAACAAAACACCAAAAACGGCCTCGCCTGGACTTTGTTCAAAAATTTCCTCCGCACACTGGGTTTCCTTGATGATGTTTTCGGCTATTGGGAATATGGTCTGTATCTCGACGGCAAATATGATCAATTTTTATCTGACGTTCAAAGAATTACCGGCAGTAGCTGGCAAGAACTCCGCAAAAATCCTGTAAATGTTACCAAAACAGTTCGTAACGTTTTGACGGATTCTGCATATACCCTGGAGGAGTATAAAGAAGGCAAGGCATATCTTGACCAGCGCATAACTTCCTATGATGCTGCCAAATTCAGAGAAGAACTCTCCCACTATCTTGACAAACATCCAAACCAGAGAATCGTTTTCATTGTGGATGAAGTCAGTGAGGCCGTCAGTCAGAAGAAGATAGACCTGCTGGAACTGGAAGGCATCAGCGAGGCCCTCTCAGATATATCTCAGGGGAAAGTCTGGACAATTGCCATCGCTCAGGAGAAACTGGATGACGTTATTTCCAATGCGAATGTCAGTATAAGGGAACTCAGCAAGGTTATTGACCGTTTCAAGACACCAATTCATTTATCATCTGAAGAAGTAGATACCATTATCCGCAAGCGCCTCCTTTTAAAAAAGGAGAAAGCTGGCGAACAGTTGCGGCAATATTATTCAGATCACAGCGGTCTCGTTATGGATTCCACGAGCCTTAATGCCAAGTTCCCCACAAAAAGTGATAATGAGGATAATTTCGCAATCTATTATCCCTTCCACAAATACCAGTTCGATCTGTTGCAGAACTTTCTGTTCTCCGTTCACCAAAAAGCTAAAACCGGCGGGACAGAGCGGGGAATGATTATTGCCACCTATACAATTTTAAAAGCGATCAAAGATAAAAATCTATATGCCTTTGTCACTGCCGAAAATCTGGCTGACGGGGGCAAGAAGGTGGTTGATGGCGAGCTTGAAAGAAAATTTGCCCAGGCAGACAAAGTATTAAAAAAAGCTAAATCATCCATTGATGGGGCAAATCTGCTCAAGACAATCTATTTTCTGAATGAGTCAGAACTGGTTACCGCGACTTCAGAGAACATTACAAAACTGTCTTTGTCCAATCTGGATGATTATTATGCGAAAAAGCCGGAAGTGGAAGAGGCTCTGGCGGCGTTGTGCGAAGCAAACCTTTTGCTCGAAAAAAACAATGTTTATAAGATTACCTCGGACCTGGAACAGAAACTTATTGATGAAATGAAGGGTGTCAATGTGGAGTTCCATTATAAGAGGAGAGACCTTATCACTCTGCTCAAGGAACAACCTTTTATCAAGGATATCTCCAAATGTACTTTTGAGGGTAATCCCTATAATTTCCACGTAATCAGCGCGCAGGGTGACGAACTCGGTTATTCAACGAATAAAAACATTAAAATCCAGATAGCCAGCCCGTACACAGTGGAACTGGAAAGCCGTGATGAATATATCGAAAAGATCAAGTTTGAAACCCAGTCTAATACCGAATTAGCGACACTTATACCGGCGATGGATGATTTCCTTGAAATCGACAAACTTATTGAGGAAATCTACCGATATGGAGTTCTGGAAGACCGATACAAAAATGACGACGATGAGAAAATTCGAGGGATCATAAAAGATTTTTCCGTAAACAAAACAAACCGATCGACCACGCTCAACAGGCTTATTGAAAAGTCTTATAGAGCAGGCACGTTTGTCTGTCATTTCGAGGAACATGCCCTCACGCCAGACAACTTTGCAAAAATCATTCAGGATATCCAGGAAAAGATCATCAATAACACATACACCGATCGTCTGTCGCAACAGCTTTCCGAGGACATCGGCCCCAGGATTCTTAAAGAGTCCACACCCTCAAAATTGAAATCATATTTCTCCGGCAGGGAATTCGATTTCTTTGACAGTGATGGAAACTTTACAGGTGAACGGCTGAGGGTTGTTGAAAAGATAGTTACCAATACTTCTTCCATTTTTGTGGATGGTGAAGAACTGGAGAAGCGATTTTCAATACCGCCATGCGGGTATTCTTACGGCACTGTACTGACCGTATTAGCGGTCTTGATCCGTGCAGGCAGACTTTCTGTAAAGCATGGCGGCAAGACCCTTTATGATTACAAAGATGAGGATGTACTGAACCTGTTTTCCAAATCACGGGAATTTAAAAAGGCATCTTTCAAGGCAATTACTTCATCCCTTACCCTGCACCAGAAACAGCAGGTTGTCGATAATCTGAAAAAACTGAAAGCCCATGAGGTATTAGCCAGAGATTTCAGTTACAGCACAAATGATATTGAGCTGGTAACGATTATTAGCGAACTGTCCGGTCATTTTATTCAGAAGGTTGAAGATCGCAAAAAGATGATACTGGAATTTGACGATTATTTTCCCAAAGCGCAATCCAGCATGGAAAGCCTACAACCTTATGTCATCAAGATCACAGATTCTAATTACAAATCCAAAGCTGAAGAGTTTTTAGGAGGATTTGATCAATTCAGTGAAGCCATAGAGCAAATCCAGAATATCATTTCATTTATAGAGAAGAATCTTTCCAGAGTAAAAAAATATCACGATTTTATCGTAAACATCGTAAGAGAATTGGGAAAACTTGGGGGCACGTATCAGGACAACCTTATCTTTAAACTTCAGGAAGACTTCAAAAATAAATTCGACGAATCCGTCATCAATAACTATTCTAAGCTTGAAAAGATATATCAGGATATTAAGGATGAGTACCATCGGCTGATTAAAGTCGAGCACGATCTGATGGCAAAAACCCATAAAGACTTGAAACTCATGGCTGAAAGTCTTAGATCAGATATTGTGGATATTTCCGAATCGCTGAACAAGGGCATTATATCCGAACTTGACAGTATAATCACCTACGCCACAAAGCATGTCTGTAATGATCTTAGGATCGAATATGAGATCAGTTGCCAGGCATGTCACTTTTCGCTCAATGAGATTATCGCATCGAACCAGAGTGTAAGTATAAAACAGAATGAAGTCGAAACGATCAAAACAAGAATAGAATATCCGGACACAGGCGGAGGGCAACCGCAGCCCAAAAGAGTTAACATCAAAAGCAGAAAGGGAGAGTTCACGATCCTGCAATACAGAAAGATATTAAAAGACCGACTTGATCAGATAAGCCCATTGCGCGACGAAGACATAATCATAGTAGACTAAGGTAAGGGAATGAAATTAGAAGACTCTGTTGAAATAATTAGGATACAGATTTTTAATGCCTGCGACAAACGTTTGTCCCAGTTGGGACTATTGCAGAACAAGCAGTATGATATTGCCAGAGTCCCGCAGGAATCACAGGAAGAGCGTGGTCGCGTGGATGATATCCTTAACAATCTTATCGGAGAAACGGGCGATTATACGTCTGCCAGGGAAAAGCTGATTGATGAGCTATCCTTTACGCTTTTTAATCGTATCGCCGGTGTCAAGGTAATGGAAGCGCATCAACTGATACCGGAAGTGTTTACCCGCAGAGAATCCCATGGCGGCAGGTCATTTGGGCATAAACTCTGGCTGGAACAGAGCCCCGAAAGCGCTGGGTTGAAAATGGAAGGGCTGCGGGGATATATCCGGCATGCCTTTGACGGATTATCGAAAAATGTTCAACTCTATTCCTCCAATTATCTCTACGACATGCTGCCCGATGTCTTTGATCTGAATGCGATCATCGAAGAATTTAACAGGATTGAAGAGGGCGATTGGAAATCCGACGATGTCATGGGCTGGATGTATGAATATTACAACCGCACAAAACGTGAAAGCTTCAAAGCCAGTGGTGAAAAGATAGAGTACAAATGGGTATCCCTGACTTCTCAGATATACACGCCGCGCTGGGTTGTTGAGTTCATTTTGAATAACTCCCTGGGCAAGCTCTGGATGGAGATGCACCCTGAAAGCGGCCTGAAAGACAATCACGACATCGCAAATGTCACGGAAAAACCTGAACGGGAAATCAAGCCGATTGAAGAAATAAAGGTATCAGATCTGACGGTTGGAAGTGGGAACTTTCTGCTCTATGCCTTTGATCTGCTCTACGAAATGTATCAGGAACAGGGATACGATAAGAAAGAAATCCCCCGCCTTATAATTGAAAATAATCTTTATGGTATCGATCTAGATGATCGGGCGGTTCAGATAGCGCAACTCGGCCTGTATATCAAGGCTATCAAAAAAAACAAAGATGCCGGTATTTCCCGGATGAATGTTGTCTCCACGGACTTCTACCTGCCGGAGTATGAAGAGATCAAAGACTTCTTTGAGGGGTTGGACCTGCACGATGACGCACGGGAACTTTTGAAGTTTATCTGGGACGACCTGAGGATGGCTCACAAGTTTGGCTCACTCATCCGCATCGAAGAACGACTTTATCCCGTGATTGAACGGTATAAAGCCAAGGATCAGCAGGAACTGTTCGGGATTAAAGAAGAGGCGCTCCTTGAGCAGTGGAAAATGACCATAATTCCGAAGATCAAAGAAGCCGTTGTTAAATACACCACCAACGGAAATGGGAAGAGTACTTTCTTCCAGACCAAAACACTGGACAGTCTGACCTTTGTAGAAATCCTTCAGAATAAGTTTGATGTTGTTGTCGCAAACCCGCCTTATACCGATTCCGCAAATTACGGTCCGGAACTGAAGACATTCATAGACGCCAATTACAAGAAGCCAATGGCTTTCCATACCAATCTATACGCCGCGTTTTTAAAGAGAAATTCGGAATTGCTAAATGCCAGCGGTAAAATAGGTATGATACATCCGCTAACCTTTATGTATATAAAATCCTTTGAAGGTGTGAGAAAACTTATTCTTAATGATTTTCATATTAATGTATTGGTTGAGTTTGGAATGGGAGGAATGTTTCACACTTCAATATTTGTTGATCCGGCAATTTACATACTTGAATCAAAATATAATTCAATGAAATCTGCATTTATTTCTCTGGACCAATATAGCAATACCAAATATCAAACCCACAAGAAGAAATATTTAGATAGAGCGATTAAGGATCATATGTCTTGCCAAGTCAACAAGCATTTGTACACACTTGATCAATCCAAACTCAAGCAGATCAAATCATGGCCATTCATTTACTGGATTTCGGATGAGTTTCGGGAAAAGTTTGGGGAACAGCCATTGGAAGAAGTAATTGATATTCGTCAAGGAGTTGCTACTTCAAATAATAATCAATTTCTAAGATTTTGGTGGGAAATTGAAAAAAATGATATTTCCATCAATTATGAAACCGATCATAAAAAGTGGATCGTTTATTCGAAAGGAGGTCCTTATGAAAAATGGTATGGAAATTTGTGGCTAACATTGAACTATTGTAAGGACGCTTATGATTATTTATCAAGTCACGGGAATTGTCTTCCAAGTGAAAAGTATTATTTTAAAGAAGGTATTACCTATTCTGGAAGTGGATCGAAGAGAATCTCATTTCGACATTTCCCCCCTAACTGTATTTTTGATGTTGGGGGGTCTTGTGGGTTTCCTATCAAGGACTTCAAAAACAATTTCTATATATTGGCTTATATGAATTCAAAATTATCCTCCTATATCATTAACTGTTTAAATCCAACTGTTAACAATCAAGTTGGTGATCTAAAACGAATTCCCTTTGCACAACCATCCAAAGAACTCGAAGATAAAGTTTCCCTATTAGCCGAGAAGAATGTCGACATCAAAAAACATCTCTGTGAGTTTTCCATCGTTGAGATGAATTATTCCTATCATCCTTTGATGTGGGCGAAAGAAAAAACTGGTAGTTCGGACCTGCGAACAGTGATAAAAACCTATCTGGATTATGAGAATGAACAGGTGACGCATGTCTATCTGAATGAAGCCATTATAGATAAACTGATTTTTGAAGTATATAGATTATCAGATAATGACAGGCAAATGGTACTTGATAAAGAAGTTGTTCCCATTGGTTCATTTCCGGTAATCAGCGGCTATGGTCATCTGAACGTTGGGCATCCGGCATTTGTGAAAGAGTATTTCAACGAACTGGAGATCAAAAATCTCCCAGAAACCGAATTGCAATCCCTCACAAAGAAAATCGAAGAGCTATACAAGCAAAACCATACCATTGAAGAAATCAGCGAACACACCGGGATTCACCCCGTCAGTATAACTTCTATCCTGAAAAAAAGCGCGGTTCTACCAGCCAAACGCATGAATGATATAGCCAAAGACTTTCTCTTTGGTATGGTTCGGGAAATATTGCAGGATGATGACGACGGGATCATTCCTCTTGTGGGAGACACAGGAGAAATGACGCTGCAGAACAGGCTATTTGAGAAGCTGGTAGAGAAAGGCTTTACACCAGCACAAATCGGCAACTACAGGGACATCCTTGGGGCGGATATCAATGCCTATCTGGAGAAGAACTTCTTTGCAGACTTATGTGATCGGTTAAACCTGTTCCGACATTTACCCAAGACCCCCTTTATCTGGCACCTGTCTGCCGGTGAGCACGGCAGTTTTGAGGCCTTCGCGCTGATCTACAAGTGGAGCCGCGACAAGATGTATCGCCTGCGATCAGTATATGTCGAAAAGCGAGAATCATCATTGAAGAATCGACTTATCGATCTTGAAAAAGATGATTCCATCAAGGCGCAAAGTCAGAAAGAAATTGTAAGGAAACAACTTTTTGAAATAGAAGAGTTCAAGGCGGCAATAGATGATATCCTGAAATCGGGTTATGACCCCAAACTGGATGATGGCGTGGGGAAAAACATCGCACCCCTTCAGGAAAAAGGGCTTCTAAAGGCAGATGTCCTGAAGAAAAAAGAACTCGAAAAATATCTCAACGCCGACTGGTAAGATACTTTATGATTATCATTAAAGGTACGAAAAGGCCGAGTTAGGATGACTATGCTATCAAGAGAAGACTTCCTTAAATTAGTATCAGCAGGCGAGACCCTCATCGTTGAGTTCAAAGGTGAAGAAACTCGCAAAATTTCAGATGATGAACTTATAGAAGCTATTGTCTGTCTGGCAAATGCTGACGGTGGAAACCTGTTCCTTGGGGTGGAAGATGACGGGCGCATCACCGGAGCCAGGCCGCGTGGCGGTACGAAAGTCAACGTATCCGGTCTGCCTGCCATGATTTATAACAAGACAAGACCGAACCTTCATGTGGATGTGCAGGTAATCCCGCATAACAGTTTAGAAGTTGTAGTTATAAAGGTTCCCGCTGCAAGTACAGCCGTTGGAACCAGCGCGGGCCTCTATAAAAAAAGGACCATCGGCGCTGATGGCAAGCCTGCGTGTATGCCATATTTTCCGCATGAAAACATTTCAGATTTAACAGCCACGGGCCGGTTGGATTATACTGCGGCATCGCTTAACGATCTTGACGAAAACTCCCTAGATACCCTTGAGGTTGAACGATTGTTTTCAATTATCCGAAACAACCGAAATAGCGATAGATCGCTTCTGAATGTTTCTTCGTCAGATGCATTGAAGGCTTTGGGAATTTTGAGACAGATTGATAACAGGGATGTGCCTACGATTGCCGGATTACTTTTGCTGGGCAAGAAAAATATTCTCAATGAATATATCCCGACTCACGAATTAGCATTTCAGGTATTCGAGGGAACGGATGTTCCCGTCAATGAATTCTTTAAGGGTCCTCTTTTAAGTGCGCTGGAAATAATCTGGAATTATTTTGCAGCCCGGAATCAAATGCACTCAACGAGAGCTGGACTGTTCAGAGTGGACATTGCAGATTATGACGAAGATGCATTTCGTGAAGCGTTGAACAATGCCGTGTTGCACCGTGATTACAGCCGGCTGGGAACGGTTCATATTCAATGGCATGAAGGCAGAATACAGATATCCAATCCCGGCGGATTTGTCAGGGGGGTTTCACCAGATAATATTTTATCTGTTCCACCTACACCCAGGAATCCCTTGTTGGCCGATATTTTCAAAAGGATAGGGCTGGTTGAGCGATCAGGACGGGGGGTAGATCTGATCTTTGCCGGTCAATTAAGAAATGGACGCTCCCTGCCAGACTATTCACGGTCTACTTCAGAGATGGTAACACTCAATATACCGGGCGGGGCTGTAAGGGCAGAATTTGTTCAAATACTTAAGGAACATGAAGACAGGCATAAAAACCCGTTAAGTTTTGAGGCCATGCTGGTTCTGTATGCTGTACACTTACATGGCTCAATAGAAACTGACAAATTGAAAGAAGTGTTACAGCGCGGGGAAGACGAAACCCAGGCATTTTTACAGCGTTTGATAGACTATGGATATGTTGAAAAGAAGGGAACAGTTGTCATTCCCGCTGCCATCGCTGCTATTAAACGTGAAACTGCCGTGCTCGAATACATTAAAACTCATGGCAAGATAAAGCGCGCGGATGTAATGGATTTATGCGGCATAAATAAAGATCAGGCATACCGTCTTCTCAATAAGCTTAAAACAAAGGGTAAAATAATAGTGACTGGCAGTGGCAGCAGCACATGGTATGACCTTTTCGACAAGGATGATAAATAACGCATTCTGTTCGCGCAAAGCCGTGTAGAAACCGCGCGAAAAGTGGTGGCAAATCTGAGGATGATTTTAAATATATGTATAGATAGCATGGTGTTAGAGATTTTGCGTGTCTCGCGCGGAACGGCGCAAGGCGCGTGCTGCAGTCACTTTTGCTGAAAAAGGGAATTGAGATGTTAGACAAGTGGTTTATAGATGATGTCAAATCGGGCCTGAAAAATTCCAACCGCTTTGTGATTATTGATGAGCAGAATAAATCAGGACTTCTCCTGGATATTCTAAAGAGGAAGAGGCTGGGCGCTGTTTTTGAGGTATCATCCGAACTCGATGAGCTACGTTCCAAATATGATATAGAAAAAAACTATCCAGACACAAATACGCTCATATTTACAACTATCCCTTTAGGCACACTAAAGTTCCTGCGTGAATACTGTGAAACCGCCGGATGTCTCAGGATCACACATCTTCATCGTTATATCGCTCAAAAGGTAAATGACGAGATGAAATTTGACTTGGGGTCACTTCCGCCCGATGACATTATTGCGATGGGGAAGTTGAGCATCGGCAAGAAAAAGGATTACTGGGACAGGATCAAAGCCGGGGGCGAAGAGGGACTTTTCACTGCGGAAGATATTTTAGAGTTTCTTAACAATCCCGAAAAGATATTTAAGAAGTATGGCAAAGAAGAGCAAAGACTCTTTTCCGATCTTATGTCCAGATATACTCTCTATCCACTGGAAAACAAACCGCCGCAGACCATTGCTGATGATATCTCCACGGCTATCTTTGACCATATCATTTACAAAACAGATAAACCCTTTCTGGAAAAAAGCTATAATGGATGGATGGATTCGAAAAAGTATGAATCTTCACTGAAGAAGTATGCTTCCCAATACACTTTGCCGGGAGATACTGATATATGGAACGTACCGACTAATCATCCATTTGAAGAAATTGATATTAAGTGGCTCGGCCAGATCATTGAAAACATCGGCGATGCAGAATGGGTAAAAGATAAACTTCCTATCATCAAAGAAAGGTCTTCTCGGGCTATCACAGAAACACTGGATGTTACCTTTTTGGAAGATATCCATGTTCTGTTTTCCTATGATCCTTCAGGCATTGCGGGAATCAACAATCTGGATGATGCAATTGAACATTATCAGAATCGGTTTTACAAGCTGGACAATGCGATTCGTCATCTCTATAACAAATTCCTTGCAGATGAATCAAAATTGAAACCAATACAGGAATATTATCAACAAATCATATCGTTGTATCTTGATAAATGGTTTTCATTCTTTTCCGATCAATACAAGGAAAATCAGACTGGATTGCTAAAACGTATTATCTCGGATAATGATCCACCTGTTGCTATCATCGTTGGCGATGCAATTTCCTATGGGGTATCCCAGGAAATAATAGAAGACATGGGTTCAGGATATAAGATTCAGAATAATTTGATCTGCGGGAATTATCCCTCCGAAACAGAAAATAATATGAGCAGCCTTTTTGTATCGTCTGGTGATTTATATGAAACCCGGGATAAGCGGCAAAAGGAACTTACAAAAGACACCGGTAAAAATATTGAATTTATTGATGTAGATAAACTGTCAGTTGCGCATACGCTAAACGATTATACTGTTCTTTATGCTCCCGACGTGGATGAATTATCAGAAAAACAGAATCAAGGGGCCTTGAAATATTATGATGAATTCATTGGTGGAATCCGTGATAAAATTGATACGCTATTTGGTTGCGGTTACAAAAAGGTGTTTCTCGTCAGCGATCACGGTTTTGTGCTGACCGGCATTCTTCAAGAGTCGGATAAAATTCCACTCAATGTTCCGGATGGAGCAAAGCACGAACGCTATTGTGTTTCAGGAAGTAAAATTCCTGAAGTGACGGAAGATATTATAGAAGTGAAAAAGATTTACGGGAAGTATGGTTATGTTTATTTTTCCCGCACGCTCAATCCATACAAAACAAAAGGTGCGTATGGGTTTTCTCATGGTGGAATTACACCACAGGAATTGCTGATTCCTTATTTGATGATTGAAAAGAGCGGTGCGGAAATGAATCAACTGGAAGTGTCAATTATAAACAAGAAAGCGCTGGAAGCGGTTGTCGGAGATCTTTATGAAATTAAAATCAAAACCGGCGCGCATATGGGCGAAGTATTCAGCAGTCAAAGGAAAATCATAATCATATTTGTGAAGGACAGAAAGGAATTTAATCAGAGTGATATTATAGATATGAAGGCTAATGAGGAAGTAATAAAAGAATTCAGCTTCGGCAAATATGATGAATTTGAAGCGGTCATAGTTGATGCAGAATCAAAATCCCGCCTGGATTCTTGCAAGATAAGGAAACAGATTGCAAGGGATCTTGGTGGTTTAGGGGGTAACAACCGGTGAGCCTGATCCTTGATACATTAGATGAAAAATTAATTGAGAACTTCAGGGGCTTTGTTGTCAAAAAAGACCTTGTCAGGGAATTGAAACTGGGTGCAAATGTGCCTGTTTTTGTTCTGGAATATCTTCTTGCAAATTCGTGTTCTACTGCTGACGAGGAACAAATCCGTAAAGGCATTGAAAATGTTAAGGTTATTTTGCATGACCATTATGTAAATCCCGAGGAAAGCAATTTAATCCAATCAAGGATAAGAGAGAAACAAGGCTTTACCATCATTGATAAAATCGAGGTGGCGCTTGATGCCAACAAAGACAGGTACTGGGCAAGATTGTTGAATAGCAATATCAAGAATGCCAATATAAGCGATACACAGGTTGTGAAACATGAGAAGCTTTTATTGGGCGGTATCTGGGCTATTATTGATATTCAATATGACCCCGAAATAAAGATAGGCAACAAGACGTATCCCTTTCTTATAAAGGGCATTAAACCGATTCAGTTATCAACGTTTGACGCGGATCGATTTAAGGAAGGCCGGGAAAATTTTACAAGGGATGAGTGGATCGATGTACTAATCCGAAGCATTGGAATGGAACCTACCTCTGAGGGATTCTCCGATCGTCTTAAAATACTTTTAATTTCCCGTCTGATACCTCTTGTGGAATCAAATTTTAACATGATTGAGCTTGGTCCCCGAATGACCGGGAAAAGCTATGTTTATAAGGAAATCACCCCTTATGCAATCCTTCTATCGGGAGGACAGCCAACCGTTGCTCAATTATTTATCAATAATACAACCCGGAAAATTGGGCTGGTAGGCAACTGGGATACTGTCGCCTTTGATGAAGTTTCCGGCATCAAGTTTAAGGAGAAGGACGGCGTTCAGATAATGAAGGATTACATGGAATCCGGATCTTTCTCGCGTGGAGGCGGCGGTGAAATGGCTGGAAGCGCCTCGATGGTCTTTAATGGAAACATTAATCAGCCCGTCGAAACACTATTAAGAACGTCACACTTATTTAGTCCTCTATCGGAAACTATCCGTAATGATACTGCCTTCCTGGATCGAATCCATTTCTATCTGCCGGGCTGGGAAGTGATTAAGCTTTCCCCATCCAATTTCACAAACAACTACGGGTTCAGCATGGATTACTTTTCTGAAACGCTTAAATATATGCGGCGTTTTACGTACTCTGATGTTGTAGATAAATATTTTCAGTTGGGGAGTCACTTAAAACAGCGAGATTCAAAGTCAGTCAAAAAAGCGGTCTCTGGTCTGATTAAATTGATACATCCGGATGGCGATTATACTAAATCGGACGTAAGGGAATATCTGGAAATTGCCATGGAAATGCGCCGCCGTGTAAAAGAACAACTGAAACGAATCGGCGGAATGGAATTCTGGGATACCAATTTTTCATATATAGACAAGGAATCCCAGGAAGAAGTCTATGTCTCCATACCGGAGGAACGTGGATCACAATTGATTGAAAACCAACCACTTCAGCCTGGCACATGTTACACCGTTTCACAGGACGAAGAGGGCATGGCTCTATTAAGGATTGAGGTGAGCATTACACAGGGGAACGGCAAATTGAGTATTTCCGGAACCACAAAATCTATTGTGAAAGACAATATCAAAAATGCACATCAATATATAAAGGCTAACGAGAAGACAATACTGAGCCAGGAGCACTCATTAAGTAATTATGATCTTTCCATTCAGGTGTCTACTCTAATCGGCAAGGGGATTGGCTCCGGAATCGGAGCGGCCGTTTTTCTGGCCCTTCTCTCCGGTATTTATAAGAAGCACATAAAACCAGGCGTTGGCGTACTGGGGGATATTACAGTAAGTGGTGGCGTTCAAAGAGCGGATAATTTTTCTGATAAATTGGCCATGCTGTCCGAAAATGGAGCCCGGATGGTTCTTACCCCTATGGAAAACCTTGCTGAGATGAAAGATATTCCTCCTTCAATCTTAAATAATACAGACGTCAACTTTTTCTCCAACAGTCAGATGATTTTACAGAAAGCTATATTGACGGATTAGGCGGGCTATACTCACTTCCAGGACAATAGATTTGAGAGGAAATGTAATCACGTATAATGCTTATACAATCTCTCCTATTTCAAATGGACATTATGAAGTTACAATAGATTTAGATGCCTGGTTATCTCGGAAACAGTTTTTGTGTTTTCAAGAAAAAATAAGTGATATTAGCAAAGAAGATCCCTGGTTTGGGTCAATTTGTACTTTAAACAAATCGGTTTTGAAGTATCGATCTGAGTCATTGTTTCCGGAGAAAGACAATCCCCCAAAACAAAAAGTCATGATGATTCTTGGCAATCCTGCCACCCATAGCGTGGCAAACGGCATGTTCTTTTTCTCAAAGAACAACGGGGAAAGACATCAATTTTGGGGACGTATGGACAATGCCGGTTTATTAGAAAAGTTCGAATGTGATAGCCGTGAAGAAGAAGCCGATAAGAGGAGAAACTTTATTCTCGCGGAAGGCTGTAAGTCTGACAGATACCTCCTCGGATTAACAACATTCTATTCATTCCCCACACCAGTCACCGGTAGTTTTAAAGACGTTAAAGGTGTCGAAACATTATTTGAGGATGTTTTAGATAGATTACAACAGATGGAATATAGCAGGCTGGTATCATATGACTTTTCTAAAGATGCCATCTGGGTATTTACGCAAAAATCCTCTTATCAGTACGTTAAATCGGGTAATAGTTTTAGCAAGATCGCATATTGGCCTTTACGAGGAAAGGGCAGCAAAGGAGAAGAATTGGGGGGAATTTTGACAGCACTACAGCCATTTATGCCATAGATGAGGATAAACCGTGAAAACCTGCAAGAAATGTTTCCGGGAATTTGATGAATCCGAAGTCGATGTACTGGGTGTCAGTCCAGCGACGGAGCTGGCGGATATTTTTCTTCAGGACATTGGTGTTGAGGATATAAATGATCTATGTCCTGAATGCAGGGAAGAACTGGGTGTGATGGATTTGTTGGGGTTTGGTCTGTAAATAGCAAATTAGTTTAAGGACTTTCCCTGTTTCCATGTTCGAGTTAAAATATTTTAGATGATGGTCAAAGAACCGAGACAACCAGTACGTCCAAAACGAAGAAACGAATTAACATGGGAATTGTTCCTAAATTTTTCAAGAGCCACATTTGGCGGATAAAAAGTCACCATTTTGCTTTTCCATAGATATTTTTAGGGGGGAATAAAATGAGTAGATCAAGCGACCAATTTAGGGGGTGTTTATTTGGTAGACCGGGAGAACCAAGTGGCTGTTTTATAGCGACCGCCACGATGGGCGACTATAATAATCCAACAGTTATTCAATTAAGATACTTTAGAGATAATTATCTGGCAAAAAAAAACTGGGGCCGGTCATTTATAAAAACTTATTATAAATATAGTCCATGTATAGCTATTTTAATTTCGAAAAACCCTTTTCTCAAGATTGCATTTTATTTCTTGTTAATAAAACCAGTCAAGCATATAGCTACATTGATTTCGAAAAGGAAAATTTAAGGAAAAGAGGGGCCAATAGAACTCGATCGATAAGTATTGAGGATTCACTGGAGGGCCGATGGAAGTCAATATCTTCTATTTAACCTGGGACCAGTTTATCTACCCGAGAGGAAACAAGAGCGAAAAGACCATCCTCTCCTATGTTGAAGCGCTTGAGATCGGGGCTCAATTTCCACCAATCATGATTCAAAGGGTTTTCAACTATGCCGATGGCGATGAAACAACCGACCTGCCTGCCGGCAGGCATGAAGCGACTGTAATTGTAGATGGCATCCACCGCTGGTTTACGTTTAGGGAAAAGGGGATCAAGAAGATTGGTGCCGTTGAATGGAAGGACAAACCACTCGATTACGAGAAAAACAAAACAGCGCTTCTCCTTGAATCAGCCAAATGCAATACCAGCCACGGCGATCGTTTAAGCCCAGGCGATAAAAAGCGAATCGCCCGGGATATAGCCACTTCAGATCCGGAATGTAAGTGGACTGAATCGGCCCTGGCAGAAAAACTCGGGGTTATCCAGCAGACCGTCAATACCTGGATCTCGGATATAAGAGCACGGCAGAAGGCAGGTCGAAACACTGT
>Ga0208648_1001580_pt1 | contig 17996 bp, 11 predicted proteins | sample AntAceMetag02UKL_FD_184772 | JGI IMG/M metagenome (GOLD analysis project Ga0208648, IMG submission 184772) | Saline lake microbial communities from Ace Lake, Antarctica - Antarctic Ace Lake Metagenome 02UKL (SPAdes) (version 2) | ecosystem: Environmental > Aquatic > Non-marine Saline and...
TGTTCGGGGTTAAATTCTTAAGTTCTAAAAATGGCAAGAACCTCTTTGCTGATTTGTAAAAAAGCTCCCTTTTTGATGAATCGATATCATAATCTATCTTATCAGTATAATAAGCATTGGGCCCCAACTTGAGCCCACCGCCTAGATCCATAACCGTGTGTATGCCAAGGCTTGCTTTTTCAGGAGTAGGGTATATAAGATGATTGAGCGTTCCCGGTTTTATGTTGCTTACCCTGAAATATTCACCTTTTGAATAATGTAGCTTATAATTATATTTCGCAGTATCTATTCCTGCCATTTGCGCGATTTTTTCTGAATAGAGTCCGGCGCTATTGATAAGGATTTTTGTTGATAGAGTAATATCTTCACCATCGCTATCAGTTACCTTGATGCTGTAAAGATCATTATTTCTTTTTATGTCTATGACCTCGCAACCATAAGCAAATATAACATCTCTATTTTCCGCTATATTCTGAAGCCTCTTCATAAGTTGATGGGTATCAACTATACCTGTTAAAGGAGAATGTATAGCAGCTATAGCGGCTATCGCGGGCTCGATCTTCTTGATATCTTCACAGCCTAACATACTCAACTCTTTGAGGCCGTTTAGCTTGCCATTAGCAAAAAGTCTTTCAAGTTCAAGCGCTTCCTTATCATTTGTCGCGACTATTAATTTACCGGACTGTCTATGGGGGATATTCTGCTCCCGGCAGAACTGATAGAGGAGCTCTCTTCCTTCCACGCATAATTCTGCCTTGAGGGAATTTTTCTTGTAGTAGATGCCTGAGTGGATAATCTCGCTGTTGCGGCTTGATGCGTGTTGCCCAAAACTATTCTCTTTTTCAATAAGAATAATACTCCTGCCTTTTTGACTTAAGGCAGCAGCGACAGAAAGTCCTACTATTCCCGCGCCTATAATTATTATATCTGGCTTTTCCATTTAATTTGGGTAAAAAAAATTTGTTGTATTCTTGTGGTTCGAAGCTGTTTTCAAGCTAAAGGGGACGGCAGGTCGCATTGCACCCACTGTCCTATTTAGCTTGGAAACAGTTTCAAGTTTATTTAGACAACGCCCTGGTCAAGCATTGAATCCGCTACTTTTACAAAACCTGCTATATTAGCACCTACAACATAGTTGCCTTTTTCGCCATATTCTTCCGCTGCGTCATAAGCAACCTTATGGATAGACTGCATAATGCCTTTAAGACGTGCATCTACTTCTTCTTTGGTCCAGTTGAGTCTCTGTGAATTCTGGCTCATCTCTAAACCGGAGACAGCAACTCCACCGGCATTGGCAGCTTTACCGGGACCATAGAGTATACCAGCCTTGACAAACTTCTCTATACCTTCCGGTGCTGTAGGCATGTTAGCGCCTTCTGATACAACAAAGCAACCATTGTCAAGAAGTGTCTGCGCGTCATCACCGCTTATCTCGTTTTGTGTTGCTGACGGGAAGGCCGCGTCACACTTAATCGACCAAGGCTTTTTGCCTTCATGATATTCAACGCCATATTTATCAGCATATTCCTTTATCCTGCCGCGCTTTACATTTTTAAGTTCCATTGCAAAGCTAAGCTTCTCTTCTGTAATGCCTTTCGGATCATGGATGAAACCTGAAGAATCAGAAAGTGTTACAGCCTTTGCACCGAGCTCGTTAAGTTTTTCTACTGTATATTGCGCTACATTCCCTGAGCCTGAAACAACGCATGTCTTGCCCTTGAATGAATCATTGCGAGTCTTTAACATCTCCTGAGCAAAATATACCGCGCCGTAACCTGTGGCTTCTGGCCTGATAAGTGATCCACCCCAATTAAGGGCCTTGCCTGTAAGTATGCCTGTAAACTCATTACAGATACGCTTGTACTGGCCAAAGAGGAAACCTATCTCACGGCCGCCAACACCTATGTCACCTGCCGGAACATCTGTATCCGGACCGATGTACTTACATAGCTCTGTCATAAATGACTGGCAGAAACGCATAACCTCGTTATCAGACTTACCTTTTGGATCAAAATCAGATCCGCCTTTACCGCCACCCATAGCGAGTGTGGTAAGAGAATTCTTAAATACCTGCTCAAAGGCAAGGAACTTTAGTATCCCAAGATACACAGTCGGGTGAAGGCGTAATCCGCCTTTGTAAGGGCCTATAGCGCTGTTAAACTGGATGCGAAACCCACGATTTACCTGGACCTCACCTTTGTCATCAACCCATGGCACGCGAAACATCATAACCCTCTCAGGCTCTGTTATACGCTCAAGGATCTTTGCCTTTTCATACTTTGGATTCTTCTCCAGAACCGGACCTAAGCAGCTCAATACCTCTTCTACTGCCTGGTGAAATTCCGCCTCACCCGGATTACGGCGCTTGACCTGCTCTAATACTTTATCAATATATGCTGACATCTTATCCTCCCTTTTATTTACTTGTTTCCACACAAAACTACCCTCTAAAACCTCATTGTCCTAAAAGATATTCTATTATAGCCTTGGAGGCCTTCTTTGCCATCCCCATGGCTTCGATAACCGTTCCCTCGCCGCCAACAACATCGCCACCGGCGTAAACTGATTTTATTGATGTCTCCATTGTCTTGGAATCAACAATAATATCAGACCATTTATCTATCCTTAGATCAGGTGTCTGCTGTATCAGCACCTGGTTCGCTTTAAGGCCTACCGCGATAACAGCTTCATCGCAATCTGCCTCAAACTCACTACCATCTATCGGCATTGGCCTTCTCCTGCCGCTCTTATCAGGCTCGCCTAACTCGCATCTAAGTGATCTTATCTTTTTAACAAATGAATTCTCATCATCGCCTAAGAATGCCACAGGCTGGACTAAAAATTCGAATTTAACGCCTTCTTCTTTCGCGTGATGTATCTCAAGTCTGCGCGCGGGCATCTCATTTTCCGTACGCCTGTAAAAGACAATTACATCCGGCTCTATATTATTAAGCTTCTGCAAACGAAGCGCCACCCTTGCCGCGTCCATAGCAGTATTGCCGCCTCCTGCAACAACGATATGCTTGCCAATATTTATAGGTGTGTGGTATTCAGGGAACTTATAAGCACCCATCAGATTAACCCTGGTTAAAAATTCATTCGCAGAATATACATTGCACAGATTCTCACCCGGGATATTTAAAAAAGACGGAACTCCTGCCCCAAGGCCTAAAAAGACCGCGGAAAATCCCTGATCGAATAGTTCTTTTAAAAATACTGTCTTTCCTATTATAATGTTACATTCAATAGATACGCCCAGCTTCTTTAGATAATCTATCTCCGCGTCTAATACATCCTGTGGAAGCCTGAAAGGAGGTATGCCATAGCGAAGAACGCCGCCCGGCTTATGCAATGCTTCATACACAACTACCTCAACACCTTTTCTTGCTAATTCTCCGGCACAGCATAAACCCGCAGGGCCAGAGCCTACTACAGCTACTTTAAATCCTGAAAGCTTCTTATCCTTATTTACAGCGATCTCCAGATTATTTTTCATGCCAAAATCAGCTACAAAACGCTCCAGAAAATGGATATTAATAGCCTTTTCAGAAGCGAAAGGTTCGCCTTTTTTGGAAAATACACACACCTTTCTGCATTGGTACTCCGCCGGGCAGACCCTTCCGCACATAGCGGGAAAATTATTCTTCTCCCTTATAGTAGAATACGCGCCCTTATAATCTTTTTGTGTTATCTCCAGAATAAATTTCTTTATATCTATGCCTACAGGGCATCCGGATATACAGGTAGGGTTTTTGCATTGAATGCATCTTGAAGCCTCTGCCAGAGCTTCTTCTTCTGAATAGACAGAGCAGACTTCCTCGAAGCTCTTTGCCCTTACTAGTGGGTCTATCTCTTGTGGTTTTATCGGGTCTTTTTTCATAGTCTATTTAACCTGCAAATATGGTTCTCTTTTTCAACGTAAGCCTTTGTGCGCTTTACAAGCTCTTCCCAATCGACCAGATGCGCATCAAATTCAGGGCCGTCAACGCAACTAAACTTTACCTCATCACCTATCTTTACACGGCAACCACCGCACATACCTGTCGCGTCTACCATCAGGGCATTTAACGATACTATAGTCTTTAGCTTATATTCCTTTGTAATGTCTGAGACAAGTTTCATCATAGGGATAGGGCCTACAGCGTATATTAAGTTCGGTTTTTGGTTTTCGGCATTCGGCATTAATAACTCTTTAAGTATATCAGTAACATAACCTTTTTTGCCATAAGTGCCGTCATCTGTAGTAAGGTACAATTTATCTGATACCGCCTTTAACTCATCTTCTAAAATAAGCAGTTCTTTTGTCCTGGCACCAAGTATGGTAGTTACGTTATTTCCTGCCTCTTTCATGCCTTTAGCAAGCGGGTAAAGTTCCGCGATGCCTACGCCACCTCCGATAAGAATAACATCTCCATAATCTTTTAACTCTGTGGCGTGACCCATAGGCCCTGCTATAGCGTATATTGAATCGCCTACTTCCATAGAGCCTAAAAGTTTTGTAGTAAAACCTAGCTCCTGGACGATTAGGACTATAGAGCCTGTAGTCTCGTTCTTATCAACTACTGTTAAGGGGATCCTCTCGCCAACTTCTTTTACCATGATGACTATAAACTGGCCCGGCCTTACCTTTGACGCGATAAGGGGCGCTTCGATCTCCAGCCTTGTTATCCTGGTATTTGACTCCTGGACCATTACTTGCTTATTAAGTATCTTCATATTATATATATAGCTCCATGTGTAAAAAAAAGGCGTTTCCTCTTTCGCCATCATTGGCTAAAGCAAAAACACCTTTGTTAAAACGTGTGTAATATAACATAATGAAAAATTATGTCAAGCTTTTTTTCAATCGTTTTATTCTGTGTACTTTTTCCAGGTAGATTCTAGAGCGGGGCTATCTATCCACGAGAGAATATATTCGACATAATCCGCACCGGTTACTCCGGTATCTCTTCCGGTAATAGTCATTTTCTTCTCGTATAATCCGCATATCTCTAATGCCATGTCTATTCTCTTAGCATGGGCTGAAAAACCTATATGGCGTAACAACATTGCGCTCGCGCGTATCATAGAACACGGATCCGCGAACTGCGCCCTGCCTTCATCTACCATGCGCGGGGCACTGCCATGGATAGCCTCAAACATTGACCAGCGCGTACCTATGTTAGCGCTGCCTGCTGTGCCCACACCGCCCTGTAGCTGTGCCGCCTCGTCTGTCAATATATCGCCATAAAGGTTAGGCAAGACTATTACCTTAAAATCACTTCTCCTGGCAGGATCTAAAAGCTTTGCTGTCATTATATCGATATACCATTCATCAAGCTTTATATCCGGGTACTCTTTTGCTATACGAAAAGCGACCCTTGAAAAGCGGCCGTCAGTGGTCTTTACGACATTTGATTTGGTAACAACGGTTACATGATCTATGTTATTTTTTTTAGCGTATTCAAACGCCATCCTGATTATCCGCTCTGCGCCCTGCTCTGTAATAACCTTAAAATCTATACTCAAATCAGCGGAGACATCAAAACCTTTGGAACCCAGGACATAGGCGCCCTCTGTGTTTTCACGAAAAAAACACCAGTCAATGCCTTCTTTAGGTATACGTACAGGGCGCACATTAGCGAAGAGATCAAGAGCCTTACGCATCGCTACATTAGCGCTCTCTATATTGGGCCACCTGTCCCCGGCCTGAGGTGTAGTGGTAGGGCCCTTTAGTATAACATGGCATGCCTTAAGCTCTTCTAAGACATCGTCAGGTATAGCCTTCTTCTGCTCTGCCCTGTTCTGTATGGTAAGCCCCACTATATCCTTAAACTCTATCCTATTGCCTTTAACCTCATCTTTTAATACATGCCTTAAGAGGACTTCCGCATGCTTGGATATAACCTCACCTATGCCATCGCCAAAACATACACCGATTATAATAGGTGATAGAGCAGCGTAATCAATCGGCTTGCTCTCCTTTTTCATAGCCTCGACACGTTCAAGCTGTTCTATAATTATATCGGCGAATTTTATCTTTGCTTTTTCTACCAACTCTTGTGACATCTTTTTCCCTTTTTCTTATAATATAGCCAGATAACGATCCAGCTCATGTTTTGTAACCTGCTTCTTATAATCATCCCATTCATCTTTTTTGTTACGTATAAAATACTCGAATACCTTATCCCCAAGAGCTTTTCTTACAAGCGGGCTCTGCTCGGTTATCCTGATAGCGTCATAGAGGTCATCCGGAAGAGACGCTATACCTAAATCTTTTCTCTCTTTCTCAGTCATGCTGTATACATTATTAGTTACCTGTTTTGGTAGTTTATATTTTTTCTTTATACCTTCCAAACCAGCGGCAAGCATTACTGAAAATGCCAGATAAGGGTTGCATGCGGGATCAGGGTTTCTGAGCTCTATCCTTGTAGCCATCTCCTTGCCGGGCTTATACATCGGTATCCTCAATAAAGCGGACCTGTTTCTACATGCCCATGAGACATAGACAGGCGCTTCATAACCCGGAACAAGCCTCTTGTATGAATTGACCCATTGACAGCATACAGAGCATATCTCAGTAGCGTGCTTTAAGAGGCCAGCCAGGAAATACTTTGCTGTTTCAGATAAATGGTTCTTATCGTTTTTATCAAAGAATGCGTTTTTCTTTCCCTTAAAAAGAGACATATGCGTATGCATACCGCTTCCATTTATACCATATACAGGTTTTGGCATAAAAGTAGCGTACATATTCTGCTGCATCGCTACCTCTTTTACAACCATGCGGTATGTCATAACATTATCAGCCATCAAAAGAGCCTCGTTGTAGCGCAGGTCTATCTCGTGCTGAGATGATGCTACTTCATGATGCCAATACTCAACATCTATACCCATCTTCTCAAGGGCAAGCACTGTCTTTCTTCTTAGGTCCTGGCCTATATCCATCGGTGTAAGGTCAAAATAGCCGCCGTTATCGAGTATCTCGGTTCCACCGGCATTTCTAAAATAGAAATACTCAAGTTCAGGACCGACATTGAAGGTATAACCCAACTTCTTTGCTTCTTTAAGATTACGCTTTAAGACATACCTTGGGTCTCCCTCAAAAGGTTTTCCATTAGGCTCTACAACATCACAGAACATCCTCGCTACGGTGCCTTCTTCCTGCGTCCATGGCATAATCCGAAATGTTGAAATATCAGGCTTTACTACCATATCAGATTCCTCGATACGTGAAAAGCCCTCTATGGAGGATCCGTCAAATCCCATCCCATCATTTAACGCGTGGTGCAGTTCCTCAACAGGCATGTCAAAACTCTTTAAGAATCCCAGAACATCGGTAAACCATAAACGAACAAACGCTACCTTTTTTTTCTTAGCAATCTTAATAATCTCTTGTTTTGTCATCTCCTACTCCTTTTTTAAAAGATTTCTCGTTCTTCACTATATGAAAGGTCTAGGAAGTTTCGTAACTTCCTGCTGCGTATAGGGTGGCGCAGTTTTCGAAGCGCCTTTGCCTCGATCTGCCTGACCCTTTCCCTTGTAACATGAAATACTGTTCCAACCTCTTCGAGTGTACGCGGATAACCGTCTCCGATACCAAAACGAAGCCTCAATACCTGCTTTTCTCTGTCAGTCAAGGTATCAAGCACGCCTTCCATCTGCTCCTTGAGCATGGTATAGGCGGTAGCGCTTGACGGCGAGAGCGCGCGCTTATCCTCAATAAAATCGCCAAAATGCGTATCGCCCTCGTCACCAACAGGTGTCTGTAGCGATATAGGCTCCTGAGCGATCTTTAATATACCGCGAACCTTTTCAACAGATAACTCCATATGGCGCGCTATCTCTTCAGGCGTAGGTTCTCTTCCTGTCTCCTGCACAAGAGAGCGAGAAACCCTGACAAGGCGGTTTATCGTCTCTGTCATATGCACGGGTATCCTGATAGTACGAGCCTGGTCAGCGATAGAACGCGTGATAGCCTGTCTTATCCACCATGTCGCGTATGTTGAGAACTTGTATCCGCGTTTGTATTCAAACTTATCAACTGCCTTCATAAGGCCGATATTGCCTTCCTGTATAAGATCAAGGAATGAAAGGCCCCTGTTTGTATATTTCTTCGCAATAGAGACCACAAGCCTTAGATTTGCCTCTACAAGAAACTTTTTTGTCTTTTGAAAGTTTGCCTCGTTCTTTCTTATGCTAAAGATATACTGCCTTATCATATCGGCTTTTTCACCGAATTCGCACTCTATCCTCTTTATATCTCTATTAAGCTTTGGGATGTCCCTATATTTTCTCTTCTTCTTTAATTTGGTTATCTCTCTATTTATCCTATCAATCTGCTCGGCATGCATTATGATCCTGAAACCCATCTCCTCAATAAAAGTAGTGGCCAAGCTAAATTTACACATTATTTCTTTTTGAGTCTTTGGATTTCTGGTACGCTTTAATTGTTTGAGCAGTTTCGTTACCTTTGTAACAGGCTTTGTCCTTGTTGGATTCAAATCATGCTTTGTATACTCTTCAACAGTTACCTCTTCACTAACCATCCGCTCGGCAAGCTCGATTATATACTCTAAACTAAGCTTGCAATCAAATATCACATCACGAAAACCCATCTCCGCTGTTTCTATTTTCTTTGCCAGGGTTATCTCTTCGTCCCTGGTTAAGAGCGGTATCTGCCCCATCTGCTTAAGATACATCCTGACAGGATCATCCATAGTGCCGGTAGATCTTGATGTAACCGCCTGCTTAGCAGCCTTGTCCTTGGCCTTAGCGGTATCTGAATCAAGCAGCTCTATCTTCTCGTTATCAAGTGCGGTAAGGATAGCATCTATCTCCTCGGATGATGTGATATTCTCCGGCAATATCTGGTTTATCTCATCATATGTAAGATACCCCTTACTCTTGCCAAGCGTTACGAGCTCTTTTATCTTTTCCGCCGGGGTCTTTTGCACCTTCTTAGCCTTTGCGGATTCTTTCTTAGGCACTGTCTTCTTCGCGGCCTTTACCGGCTCTTTTGGGGGTGTGACCTTTACTTCTTTCTCCACCTTTACCTTTTTTAGCGAAGTAGGTTTCTTTTTATCCGTACTTTTTTTAGGCGCCGGCTTTGAGTTCTTTTTTAAGACCTTTTTTGCTACACGTTTTTTAATTGTCATTAAACCCTCTCGCTCTTTAACATATCTAATTGCCTCATAAGCCCCATTAATCTCTCGTCGTCACCCTGCTGCTCCGCTTGCTTTATAAGGCTTGTTAGTTTTTCCCTTTTACTACTCATATCGTCTTTTTTTATGCGCACGATACAATCCCTGAAACTCTTTTCCCTGTCAATAAAATTCTCGGTCGCTGAAAGCGCCTCGCATACAATATGGCTTAAATGATCATCATTTAAATTGTGTATTACCCTTGCCGCGCTGGGGATTTTTCCGTCATCAAGCATACGATAGACCAAGGCGACTATATCGCGTATCTCATGACTATTAAAATCTTCGCACTTTAACTCACTTCTTGCCTTTTGTGCTATGTCAGGGTCCTCTATCATAAGACCCGCTATTATACTTTCGGCAGGAGGCATATCAAGGTTCTGTTTAGGCTTTTTTACCTCACCGAGATAAGAATAATCTAGCTTTATCTTAGAAAGTTCCTCATTGAGCGCATCTTCCGTAATAAAAAGGGCCTTAGAAAGCCTGCTTATATAATCCGCGCGCAGGACACTATTCTCAATCCTCTTTATAGTAGGCAACATCTCGACTGATATCTTCGTCTTATCCTCTGATAGCGCGGGATTGAACCTTTTAAGGAGTAATTTGAGTTTATAGTCAAAAAGGTTATCTGCTGCCTGTATAACATCCAAGAGCTTATCTTTTCCGTTCTTGCAGACAAAATCATCGGGATCCTGCCCTTGGGGCAGTTTGGCGATCTTTACAAAGAGCCCTTCTGAGACTAAAAGATCTAAGCCCCGTAACGAAGCTGCCTCGCCTGCCTGATCCGCATCAAAGATTATAACCACATTGTCTGTAAAACGCTTGATAAGCCTTATCTGCTCAACTGTAAGCGCGGTTCCTAATGTGGCGACTATGTTCTCTATCCCGCTTTGATAAGGGATGATGAGATCAAGGTATCCCTCAACAATTATAACGTAGTCTTTTTCTTTTATCTGCTCAATAGCGAAATTCAGGCCGTAAAGATGGCGACCTTTTACATATACATCTGTTTCAGGGGAATTCATATATTTTGGCAGCGAATCATCAAGCACCCTGCCGCCAAAGGCAACGACCTTGGAGCGCACATCAAATATAGGAAATATTACCCTGTTTCTAAATCTGTCATAAAAACTATCTGTCTTTCCGGGTATAGCAAGACCTGCCTTTTCAAGCGCTGTGGAGGAGACACCTTTTGTCTTTGCGAATTTTAAAAGACTATCCCACTCGCCGGAGGCAAAACCTAGTTTAAATTTCGCGACAATATCCGCGTTTAACATGCGCTTTACGAGGTATTTTCTCGCTTCATTAGCCTTTGCCGAACCTATAAGAAGCGCATTATAATAGTTGACGGCAAACTCATTTATGCGGTGTAGCATGTTCGCGGATGAACGGCTCTTGCCACTAGCGCTACCTTTAAATTGCGGTATTTGAACACCCGCTTTGTCAGCAAGAATGCGAAGCGCCTCCATAAACTCGAGATCTTCATGCTTCATCACAAATGATATCATGTCGCCGCCGGCACCACAGCCAAAACAATGGTATATCTGCTTTACCGGACTTACTACAAAAGACGCGCTCTTCTCATGGTGAAAAGGGCAGCAGGCCTTAAAATTTCTTCCTGCCTTTCTTAAGGATATATAGCTGCCTACGATCTCAGCTATATCAAGCTTTGACTGGACCTCTTCTATTACACCTTCGATATCTGTTGCCAAAGTCTTTTCCTTTTTTAAATCACGTGTAAACTAATTATTTTTTACCGCGCCTATCGACCCTGATAAACCCTGAACATGGTATTATCTTCAAACACTTTTTTGGGTCTATGGCATCCAACAGTAAATTTACTCCTAAACTGTCACTTGCTATATGACCGGCTATAATAATATTCAGCGAATGTTTCTTTGCCTTCTTAAAATGTTCTTCGCTCATGTGCATAGCTACTATAGTCTTGACCCCGGCCTTTACCATAGCGGGAAATACCTTTTTTGAGCCACCTGTCCCACCTGTCATCTCGAGCATTACCTTGCCGCATTTATTTGTTGGCTTTCCTAATGTTATACAAGGGCCTGTACCGATAGCTGCTGAATACTGATATTCGGGCTCGGATAAAAGCATATTAATAACATCCTGAACAGTCTTTGGCTTTTTCTTATTAATCTCCTTATCCAGGTACGCTGATACACAATTATCAGCAACGGTATGCGAGCACATAATCGGCATATCCAGAAGTTGCGCCGCGTCAACAGGACGCATAACATTACCTGGGTGGAGTTTTCTGGCTACCTCTTCTATCCTCTCATCGAGCATCTTCTTGACTTTTTTTCTAGCAACACCGGCGTTTTCTAATATATCAAGCTGTATCTTCATCACGGTATGCAGAGCGCTAAGGGCAAAACCTTCCGGGTGATGCCCAAGAATAAGGTCTATCTTTTTGCCTCTTTTTCTTAACGCGTCAGCAAGAAGTATCTCCGGGGTCTCCATGTCTATACCTGCAAGGACAGTCTTTATCTCTTTTGATAGATTACCGAATAACACCCTGCTGTCACCATAGGGATTGGTAAGCTTCTCTTTATCAAAGGCCTTTTTCTCATCAACTGATAACACGTCATACTCTTTTTTAACCTTGGCTAAAAAACTACTTACACCTTTTCTACCACGAGGATCATTTTTAATACCCTCGGCTACGATTGAATTATGTATATCCTTCAGCTTCAATGCACTTTTCTCCTTATCGATAGGTATAGGCGGGAATGAAAGTAAAGATAAAGCTTCATGCCCTATAAAATTATTTCTTCTTTACCTTTTCCTTTGCCTTTACCTTCTTAGTTAGTTAAATTAATCTTGGGTCTTGGTAGGTATACCAAAAATAGCGGACTCTCGCTCTTCCTCGGGAAGCCAGGATGTCAAAGACGAGTAAGTCCTTTCCGTAACCTTTATCAGAAAGCTACCTGTAAACGACTTGGATTGTATCGACTCCTTCATATAATCGTTAGGAACAAAACTAAGGGTTAACATCAGTATCCCCGAGACGATAATCCCTCTTCCACAGCCTATTACGCCACCGCCTATCTTTTCTAGCTGCGGTATAAACTGGATATTGAGTATCTTAAGAAGGAATGTAAGGGTATATTTGAAGATAAGCCTTATGATCTGGACAATAATTATAAAACATAGCATATTACAAAGCCAGATAGGAAGACTGAAATTAAGTATCAGTACATCCGCTACCCGGCTATACCATTGGACCGATAGTATTAAACTAATTATTATACCGAAAAAATTGAATAATTCAGCGGTAAGGCCGCGTTTAGCGCCCATATATATGCTTCTTACCACTAAAACTAGTACTACTATATCCAACCAGTTTATATTTTTAATTATTTCCATATTAAGGGGATTAAAAGTTCAGTAAAATATACCACACAAACATATAAAAGTCAAGGGGTTCGGGAAAAAAGCAGATGCTGATTATCTTACTTGAAATACTCAAGCGCCTTACGTGTGGGTGCGGAATCGGGATCCAGCCTGAAAGACTCCATAAGCTCTTTCTTGGCAAGATCTAGTTTTTCGAAGCGCCCATATATAATACCTAGATTATAGTGGGTCTTGGCGTTTCCGGGATCAAGCTCTATGGCTTTTTTGTACTCACTTATCGCAAGTGAGCGCCTTCCTGAAATCTCATAAAGGCCGGCAAGGTTGTTATGCGCCTGCGGGATGTTAGGGTTTAATTCAATAGCTAACTTATACTCTTTTTCAGCGGCATTGAGGTTGCCCTCTCTTGCGCTTAAAAGGCCTAAATTTATATAAGCAAACGCATAGTCTGGGCCTCTTGATAATGCGTCGAATATATATGACTTAGCACGCTTGTAATCCCTATTCATCATGTACGCGTAGCCTGTATCATTGTATGGCTTGGGGTTAGATGGATCAAGCCTGATGGCTTCCTTGAAAGATATAATCGCGCTATCATATTCATTTGCCTTTAAATAAAGGCTACCAAGATTGGTATATCCGGTTGCTGTTATATCATCAATATCTGTTGAAAGATTAACCATTGGAAATATCGCCGCGCATAAGAGCAAACTTAGTCCTGCTTTTAAAAAGTTCTTCTTCTTTATCCTATCTAAAAACCATGATATGAAGAACCCCGTGAAAATAACCATCACCACAGCGAAAGGTACCCGGTATCTTGAGCTGACAAAATACAGAAGTATCGACGCTGTATATGTAATCACAAATAGGTATAGGGGCATTACCTTTTTCCAGTTTTTTAAGGATATCAACATGCCCGCTATTCCCAATGTACCTACAAATAGAAATGTGATAAATGGAAATCTTAAGATAGGTATCTTATCACGATAGACCTCGTAACAGGCGACATCGTATATCTCTTGGCTGTTTATAAAGAGAGTCAATTTTTGCCATAAAAGCCTTAAGAAAGCACCGGGGTTTTTCTTTATAAAGCTTGCGGCCTTGGACGCGTAATACTTTGATACCTCGGAATCTTTTAAATCTCTACCAAGCTCTTTCTGTGCTATTGTCTTGGCGTCGGTCTGTAAACCAGCGATATTTGAGCGCGCCCAGGAAGGCGCCTTAAACCTTCCATCGGCCTCTTCATTGTTTCCGATATAGAGATTCATTCCGGCGTGAGATGTCAGGAATACGATATCCCTAGATACGATATAATTTCTTACAAGAAGCGGCGTCATTACCAACAATACACCTACAATAGCCAAGGCTGCGTTTTTAAGGGCTTTTTTCTTATCAGCTGATATTATCACAACCCAGGCAAGTGCCAAAGGCAGGAATAAAAGCATACTCGCCCTTAACATAATAGCCAGCCCCGCTATAACGCCAAATAAGAAAAACCTGCGCTTGCTCGGGGCCTGAATAGCCTTGACAAAAATTAGTAATGAGGCAAGATAGAAAAAAACCGTAAATACTGTCGGGACTAATATGCCGCTGTAAAAAATAAAAGGCGCATAAAAAGCAGCTATAATAGCCGCTATAACACCGACACGTTTATTAAATATCTCCTTGACAATAAGATACAAAAGAACACAGCCCAAAGAACCTATTATTATCTCTACCAAGCGGACGATGAATAGATCATGTTTGAATATCTTAAAAATAATACCAAGAAGATACGGATAAAGCGGCAACCCGTTAAATAGGCCTTTCCCTAACCATTCTCCGCCTGCTATAGACAAGGCCCAATTATTATAAAACGCTTCATCAAGCATAAAGATATTATGGAAAATAGTCGATTTAATCTGGATAATATAGATAAACCTAGGAAAAAAAGCTATAAAGAATATAAGATATGCCATTTATGTCTTAGCGAAGGTCTTTGACGCTTTTATAAAAGCGTCTACTATAACAGGGTCAAATTGAGTCGATTTGTTCTCCTCGAGTTCTTTTAACGCGGCTTCTTTTTTTATAGGTTTTCTATGAGGCCTTCCCGCGGTCATCTCCTCATATGAATTGCAGACCGCTATTATACGTGATGACATGGGTATATCGTTTCCCTTTAATCCATCGGGATAACCTGTACCATCAAAATTCTCGTGATGATGACGAATAATATCAAATGTACTCTCTATCTCTCGCATAGGGCTTAGGATCTGTTCTCCTATTGTCGTATGTTTCTTAAAAATTTCATACTCTTTCTTTGTAAGTTTGGCCTTCTTTGTAAGGATCTTATCGGGTATACCAATCTTTCCAACATCATGCAAGAGCGCGGCTATGCGCAAGGTCTCGTAAAAATTCTTGGTAAAATTAACATAAGGTAAAAGCTTTTCAAGCTCCTTAGTAGTAGCTGCCGCGTAAGTACTGGATTTTGACGCGTGCGCATGTGCGTAACCATCTTTTGAGTCTATGGCAACGCTAAATGCCGAGGCAGCGTTTATAAAAAGCGTGTGCTCTTCTTTATACATCTTGTCAAGTTTGCCTATCCTTGCCTTTAGCTCCTCGTACATTCGCGCGTTCTCAAAGGCTATCGCGGCATTGCTGGAAAGGGTTGAAAGAAGTGAAAGATCATCTGTTGTATACCTCTCTCCTGAGCGTTTTTCACCTAAGACTAAAAATCCTATCATCTCACCACGCAAGAAACTTGGCACACACAAATTCGCCCCGGTCTTTTGCATCGCTATCCTTATCTGCTCGAGTGTTCTTTTTAATATAAGCTTTTGCGGGAATAACCTCTCGCCCTGGATCCAACTTAAAATATTTTCTATGCTTATCGGCTCCTTCTTCTCGATTAACCATTTTATAAGCGGTGAATCCTCATCAACCTTTTTTATAATATCCTGATCCTTAAACCCCTGAGAGACTTCCTGCAGATAACTATTGGCTGTCTTGTTGTATATATAGACAGAACAACCCGCTATCCTTACCTCTTTTGATATAAAACGGACCATTATCTTAAGCAGCCTCTTTGTATCGGTAACGAGTGTCATGCCTCGTGCGACACTCTTTAACGTAGACATATAATCATACCCCCGCTGATACAAGACCGCGTCTGTTGCCTTTGCGAGCATCTGCTCTAAGGGCCTGATAAATATTGTTATTATAAAGAGCGCGACAACAGGCAGCACCCAACGGTTTATATTGAAATTTAATGATAAGAACCTTTGCGCGATGAATACAAGTGCCACAAAGCTACCAACTATCCCGCCATACATGAGCGAAAAGACAAGTGTCTTTTTTCTTATAACCTCAACACCCATAAGGCGGGCTGTATATGTAGCGATCGCAACAAAAAGATTTGATGCCGCTACAAAATAGAATGCTAACGGGCCCAATACAAGTATATTTACCCCGTATACTGTAAAGAATATCAAGCTACCGCCGCCTAAACCAAAGGTGCCTGCTATGGTAACATACCTTAATTGTTTCTTACCGATATCACTCAAACTAGCGAAGGATTTGTGTACAAGATAATGCGCATAAGCCGGATACGCGATAAAATACAGGATAAACAACGGAAACAGGGTACCTGGATCTGTAATATTTAGACCAAGCTTATATGACACACCCTTTACTATATACGGCGTAAAACTCAATAATGCAAAAACAGTAGCAAGAAAGTAACCTGCTGCAACAACGTATTTCTGTTTGTTTTCCAGGCGCATCAGCTTGATAAGAAAACAGAAATAAAACAATGGCACAAAGGATACGCCAATGTGACAGAATTTTAAAAATAAAACAACATAGCTCTTGTCATTAAATATACAACCTAATAACATACCGAACGAAAAGATCGCGATAGATAGCATAAGTAAAAAATAGCTCTTTACTGTCTTTCCTCTCCTGCCACGGATAAATAACAGAAACCCTAGAAGCAATGTAATAACAAGCGTTATAATAGCCCCTGCTATATAATTTATTTTATAATAATACATTCTTACTCTACCTTAATCTATAATAAGCTCTACTTTTTTGTCTACGGCACTCTGCTTAATAGCGCCCTGCTCATACGCCTTTAAGAATGCAGCTACCATGTAAGGGTCAAACTGAGCTGCGGCATTTCGCTGTATCTCTTCCCTTGCGACCTCAACAGGCAGGCCTTTACGATATGGCCTGTCAGAAGTCATGGCGTCAAAGGTATCAGCAACCGCGATTATCTTTGCCATAAAGGGTATCTCATCAGATTTCAAGCCATCAGGATAGCCTTTTCCATCGTACCTTTCATGGTGATGTCTTATGCCACCTATAAGATCACGTAAACCTTTTATATGCGTTACTATCTCAGCACCTGTAACAGGGTGCTTTCTCATAGCCTCCCACTCCTTGTCACTAAGCTTTGAAGGCTTATGCAATATATTATCAGGGACACCTATCTTTCCTATATCATGCAATACCGCCGCTATCTGGAGCCTCTGCCGGAAAAGTGGGTTATTGTCGACTTCGTACACAGCACCCATGCAATCTAATATAGCAAGGCTAAAATTGGTAACCCTCTCAGAATGGCCATGCGTATAAGGGTCTCTTGCGTCTATAGCTGCCGCGAATGCAACTGAGGCATGCATAAAAAGCCTGTGCTCTCTCTTGTAAAGTTCCTCAAGCTCATTGGCCTTTTTATCTATCTCAAAATATAGCTGTGAGTTTTTTAGCGCAACAGCGGATTCATCAGAAAGAGCTGAAAAGAGGTCAAGATCATCCTGTGAAAAGAAATCACCTGATTTTTTATTCCCAAGAACCAGTATGCCTAATAGCTCATCCCTGTAAAAACTCGGTACGCATACAGCAGCGCCTAAGTCCTTCATCCTATGCTCTATCTGGATCAGGTCTGATGTAAGCACACTCTTTAATGAATAGCTTGTATCATCTCTGTTCCATCTTTGGGTCTCCTCTAAGGTAAGGGGCTTCTTCTTTTCAACAAGCCACTGAATAAGCGGATTCTCTGTGCTAAGAGTCATGTTTATATCTAAAATTCTGCTATTATTACGCGATGCCTTTATCTTATAAATGGATTGCTTTTCATCATAGATAAGGATAGAAACATTACTCAATCTTATCTTCATTGATATTATATGCACTATCAATCCAAGTAGTTTCTTAGGATCCCTGACAGTTGACATACCTATAGACGCGTCTCTTAGTATCTTTTGATACTCAAATTTCTTGCGAAATAAGCGTTTGCCAATTACATTGTATGCCAATCTTTCAATAGGACGAATAGCAAAAGTAACAAGAAGCAGTGAAAGCGCCGGAACAAACCATTGGCTTTGCCCAATATAAGGCTGTATAAACTGTTCACCCGCAACTATTACAAGCATAAATATGCCGACTGAAAACCCGAATATTCCTGCAAATACC
>Ga0208648_1001582_pt1 | contig 17988 bp, 11 predicted proteins | sample AntAceMetag02UKL_FD_184772 | JGI IMG/M metagenome (GOLD analysis project Ga0208648, IMG submission 184772) | Saline lake microbial communities from Ace Lake, Antarctica - Antarctic Ace Lake Metagenome 02UKL (SPAdes) (version 2) | ecosystem: Environmental > Aquatic > Non-marine Saline and...
GGCCCCTGTAGTGACCCCGGAGATCTACGACCGGATCATGAAAGAGGTCATTGAGCCCACGGTTAAGGGCATGGCGGCTGAAGGTCATCCCTATACCGGGTTTCTCTATGCCGGGGTGATGATATCGAAGGACGGCATACCCAATGTGCTGGAGTATAATTGCCGTTTTGGCGATCCTGAGACCCAGCCGATCATTCTAAGACTTAAGTCCGATCTGATCGAAATGTGTTTAGCTGCTTTTGAGCGGCGTTTAGACCAGATAGAGGTTGAATGGGACGATCGTGCGGCCCTGGGCGTGGTAATGGCTACCGGCGGATATCCGGTTAGCTACGACAAGGGCGATGTTATTTCCGGTCTGCCTGAGCATGAGCAGGAAGGGGTCAAGGTCTTTCATGCCGGGACTAAGATTGAAGGAGGGCGGGTTGTCACCAATGGTGGAAGAGTGCTCTGCGCAACTGCTTTAGGGCTGACAGTTGGCGAGGCTAAGGCCAAGGCTTATGAACTTGCAGAACTAATCCGGTGGAACAGGGTCTATTATCGGACCGATATCGGTTACCGTGCGGTCGCGAGAGAAGGGTAGGTTTCCCTGTGAACGGCTGCCGTTTCCCTTAACCACACTTGGTAAAGCCGCAGAAATGACAGGTCATGCAGCCCTCTTCAAAACTGATGGTCTGGCCGCAATCCGGGCAGGTTTCTCCAAGGAGGCTGTTTTCATATTTGCCGGGTTTTTTGAGAGGTTGATCTTTCATATACCTTTTTTCAAGGACCCTGCTGATGGCATCAGGAATAGAGAGGACCAATCCGTCCTTTTGAAATACAGGATGCTCACCTCCGATCCCCTTTAGCTGTTCAACAATTTTTTCAACCCTCACCCCCGCTCTGAGGGCTAAGGATACGAGCCTCCCGATCGCCTCGGTCTTTGCGGTGGTGGACCTTCCGGATTTACCGATGGTGGCAAACACCTCAAAAGGCCGATCCTCATACTCTGTAACAGTGACGTATAAGGCCCCCATGCCGGTTGTCATTTTGGTCGTGAAGCCTTCCAAAGTCTCTGGCCGCTCTCTTACGGCCCCCATGAACCCACTGCTTTCGGTCTGCTTATCCTTATCGGCAAATGAAAGGACCTGGTTTTCCTTGCTCCCGTCTCTGTAAATGGTGACGCCTTTACAACCTAACTCGTAGGCCAGGTCATAGACCTTCCGTACATCATCAATCGTGGCATCCCGGGGGAGGTTCACCGTCTTTGATACGGCGTTGTCTACATATTTTTGAAAGGCCGCCTGCATGCGAATATGCCACTCCGGGACGACATCGTGGGCAGTAACAAAGAGATCTCTTTCCTTCTCGGGTACCTCTTCCATACCCCTGATACTCCCCTCCTTAGCAATGGCATCCATCAATTCAGGAGTAAAGAAACCCTTTTCCCTGGCCATTTTCTCAAAGTACGGGTTCACCTCTAACAGTTTGTCGTTATCCATGACGTTTCTGACAAAACTGAGCGCGAATAAGGGTTCGATCCCGCTGGAACAGTCTGCTATGATACTGAGTGTACCGGTTGGGGCAATGGTAGTGGTGGTTGCGTTTCTGTAGGAACACCCCTTCCGGTCTTTAAATGTGCTTTTATCAAAGTTCCCAAAAACTCCTCTCTCTTCTGCCAGGTCTTTGGATGCTTCATGGGATTCCCTCTGTATAAAACCCATTACCTCCTCTGCTATCTCAAGGGCCATCTCCGAATCGTACGGAATCCCCAACCGGTACAACAGGTCGGCAAAACCCATGACCCCGAGCCCGATCTTGCGATTCCCTTTCACCATAGTATCAATTTCAGGCAGTGGATATTTAGACATGTCAATGGTATCATCCAAGAAACGGACACTCCACCAGACAACCTCCTTCAGTCCATTATAATCAATGACAGATTCTGTATCGGTCTCCGTTACGAACTTGGCCAAATTAATGGAGCCGAGGTTGCATGCCTCCAAAGGAAGGAGTGGCTGCTCGCCACAGGGATTGGTGCTCTCTATTTCCCCCAAGCCAGGGGTTGGATTGTCCCTGTTAATCCTGTCTAAGAATATGATACCCGGGTCCCCGTTTTCCCAGGCCTGTTTAACCAACCCATTATAGACCTCTGCGGCATCTAATTCTCCAGCCTTTTTATTATCCCTGGGATTTGTCAGATCGTAGTGCCCATTTCTCTTGACACTCTCCATAAAGGGGTCTGTGACGGTGACCGAGATATTGAAGTTATTCAGCTCGCGGTTATTCTGTTTACAGTAAATGAATTCCTTAATATCGGGGTGATCAACCCTCAGAACAGACATATTGGCGCCCCTGCGTGTGCCCCCCTGTTTGACCTGCTCAGTGGCAGTATTGAAAATCCTCATAAAAGAAACCGGACCTGAAGCGATACCGCCCGTTGTGCCGACCCTGCTATTGGCCGGTCTCAGGCGTGAGAAGGAAAACCCGGTTCCGCCACCCGACTTATGGATAAGCGCCGCGTTCTTCAGGGCATCAAAAATACCCTCCATGCTGTCTTCAACCGGGAGCACAAAGCATGCCGCTAACTGACCCAATCTGCGTCCGGCGTTCATCAATGTGGGGGAGTTGGGGAGGAATTTTAACTCGGTCATCATCTGGTAAAAGATCTCTTCCATTTCTTTCACCCGGGCGTCTCCTCCATACCTCTTCTCCGCCTTCGCGATATGTTTTGCCACCCGGTCGAACATCTCCTCAGGGGTTTCAGTAACTCGCCCCTCGTCGTCTTTCCTGAGATATCTTCTTTCCAGCACCCGCCTTGCGTTGTCGGAAAGCACCAGACCTTTTTTTATGAAAATAGACTTGTCCAACCGGATCGGGGAGGTCTTGGAAAGTCCGAATTCAAGCAGTTTTGCCTCGATTATTGCCTCTATAACAGACATGGTAATTGTCTCGGCCTCCATCTTGGCGATTTCTTTGTGAAGAAATCTGCTGATGTCCATGGCCTGGTCTGTATTGATAGGGTTTTTGCTGATTAAAAGATCAGAAAACCGGCTGTCGTCCAACCTGTATGCACCGAGATCAAAGGCTTCCTCATCTGTAACTAAGATCTTCCCTTGTTGACCCATGGACATCCTCCTGTTCATTACGTTCAAAGATTCATAATCTTACTCATAATCTTAATCATACTCTTTTACAGTCTGTTTTAGGGATGTTCGATTATGATTACGATTAAGATTATGAGTAAGAAAATAACCTAAGTGGTCGATGCTAAAGCTAATCCCTAAAACGCCTCTCTGTACCCTTCGCGGGCCTCGTGGTAAAATCACTTTTTGCTTAAAAACCTTGGCGTCTTTGTTTACCCCGTAGGTCCGGAAGATCGTACTGGCGCGTCTTTGCTTGAGGCCTTGCCTGTTTCCTGAAAATAGGATACATTATGAAATATGGCCGGACATCAAATATTGATCAATGATTTAAGAGCGCGAGCCGAGAAATCACTTTTACATATCTTGCGTCTGATTCTGAGAAAAATAAAGGACCATACTTCAAGATTCTTCATGAAGTTTCTATTTTACATACAATATGTAGTATGTCAAGAAAAAAAAGCATACTATATCTGACTATATCCAGGAGGAGGACTAATCCCTTGAAACTCTTTAATAAAAAAAATCAGTGCAGTAAGAGAGCCCGATGTTGGGCAGCCATCCTTTTTATCTGGGCCCTAATCCTTGTAGGGCTTGTGACCAATCTCAATGCCGCTTCGGTGACTGAGGGGGCAAAAAAATTCAAATTAGATAACGGATTTACAGTCATACTCAAAGAGGACAACAGCGCACCTGTAGCTGCCATCCAGGTATGGGTCAAGACAGGAAGCGCCAATGAAACAGAGGAAGAGGCAGGGATCACACATCTTATAGAACATATGATTTTTAAGGGTACTCCCTCCAAAAAAACCGGGGAAATCGCCAGGACCATTGAGGTCTCCGGAGGCCACATCAATGCCTATACCTCATTTGACAGGACCGTGTACTTCGTGGAAATTGCCAGCGCCCAGTTTGTTACCGGCTTGGATGTCCTATTAGATGCCGTGCAGCACTCCCTATTTGACAAGAAGGAGCTTGAGCGTGAAAAGGAGGTGGTTTTAGAGGAATATCGGCGGTCCTTAGATATCCCTGAGAGGCAATTGGGTTGGGCAATAATGGAACTGAGCTACAAGAACCATCCTTATAGACGCCCAATCATCGGATATGAAAAGACAATTCGGTCCTTTGACCGGGAGGCCATCCTGAATTATATGGACAAGTGGTATACCCCCGCCAATATGGTCCTGGTAGCGGTTGGGGACTTCGATACGGAAGAGGCGCTCAAAACCGTCAAGGCCCTTGTCAGGGATTTTCCTCAGAGGACAGGAAAGACACCTTTTAGACCGGAAGAACCACCGCAGACCGCTCTTAGAAAAATCATCAAAAAAGATAGGGTTCAGCAGGTCTATCTGAATATGGTCTGGCACATACCCTCTGTGACCCACAAGGATATGTATCCTCTTGATATTTTAGAAACTATCCTTGGACATGGCAAAAGCTCAAGGCTGTACAGCCGGTTGAAAATGAAAGCCAATCTTGTCTACGGCGTCAGTGCGGGTGCCTATGCCCTTGCAGACCCTGGACTCTTTTCCTTAGACGCAACCCTCAGCCCTGATAAACTTGATCCCGCACTTGAGGCCATTGGTAATGAGATCTCGACCATCACCCGCGAACGGGTGGCCGAGTCGGAATTGACGAGGGCCATGACCATTGCTGAGGCTCAATTTGTTTTTGATATGGAAGATATGGCAGGTCAGGCAAGAACCTTGGCGTTTTTTCAGACTATGACCGGGGATATGCATAATGCCGACCACTATCTGACTAATTTGAAAAAGGTCACATCCGATGATGTCGCCCGTGTTGCAAGAGATTACCTCAGGCCGGAAAACCTCTCCATAGGGGTCATGGCGCCCGAAGGAACAGAGATCGCCCTTGATGAGAGTGTGATTACGTCTCTATTCACACAGACCGATCAGGCAGACTCGCCTAAAGGAGTGGAAAGTCCTAAGGGAGAAAAGGATACTGCAATGGTCGTCCTCCCTAACGGCATGAGGTTGATTATCAAAGAAAATCATCGCCTCCCCGAAGTATCAATTGTCGGGGTTTTTTTGGGAGGAACGCGTCTTGAAAAGCCCGGTAAGTGGGGAATATCCAACTTTGTGGCCAATATGCTGACACGGGGCACAAAGGAGAGAACCGCTCAAGAGATAGCTACCACTGTAGAGTCGTGGGCAGGCTCCCTGAACGGGTTTTCGGGAAGAAACAGCATAGGGGTTTCAGCCAAATTCTTGAGCCGTGACCTTTATGCCGGGCTTGAACTATTAACTGATGTTGTGCTTAATCCTGATTTCCCTCAATCAGAGATAGACAAGGTCAGAGTGGACGTCCTCGCTGCCATTAAAGCCAAAAAGGACCGCCCCACGGCACAGCTTTTTGAGCTGTTTTATAAGACCCTCTATCCAAACTATCCTTACGGGCATCCCCGGACAGGAACCACGGAAACCATCCAATCTATCAATAGATCAGACCTTGAGAAATGGTATAAGTCCTTTATAGCAATCCCATCCAATTTTGTCCTGACAGTGGTCGGAGACCTGAAAAAGGATCAATTGATCCCTTATGTCAAAACGCTCTTTGGGACTTTTCCTCCCTCCGGACATAAGCTTCCAGGCGTGGCACCCGAACCCCCATTAGCGAAGTTTAGAGAGGCCCATCTGAATCGTCCAGGTGCCCAGACCCATCTCGTTGTAGGATATCTCGGGGCAGGTCTGAAAAGCAAGGACAACCCCCCCATGGCCCTGATCAAGACGGCACTTGCAGGGCAGGGGGGGAGGTTGTTCACACAACTGAGGGATAAACAGAGCCTTGCCTATGCTATAACCGCGTTCAGGAGTCCGGGGCTTGACACAGGCGTCTTTGGCGCTTACATAGCGTGCGACCCCAGCAAGACGGCTGTTGCCACAGAAGCTATTTTTGAAGAATTAGACAAGATGAGAGAAAAGGGCCTTAATAAAAAGGAATTGGAGGGAGCAAAGAGCTATCTGTTGGGAAACCTTCAGATAGGGCTTCAGACCAATGGGAGCCAGGCCATGCAGATGGCCTTGGACGAGCTTTACGGTCTGGGCTACAACAACCTCCCCAAATTTATCCGAGACATAAAGGCGGTTACCTTGGATGAGATCAAAGACGCAGCGCAAAAGATTCTTATTCCCGGAAAATATGTGCTTGTCACAGTGGGGCCTGGTCAACCATAATATTCTACAAAGTGCCTAAAGTGAGCTAAAGTGCCTAAAGTTATGGTAAACACCGAGGGATAGTATCTTCTCAATAAATTGGGGCAAGTACTTTTTGAGACCACTTTTCTGGATTCCCGCTTTCGCTGGAATGACAGTCACTTACCCCTCATCGTCATTCCCGCGAAAGCGGGAATCCAGTGGCTACACCGCTACTTATTGAGATGTTACGAGGGATATATGACAAATCTTTCGCAAACATGATTTGATTTCAATAAATAGGTACTAAAGCCCGAGTTCTCTGGCCAAGATTATCCGCATGACCTCTGACGTACCTTCCACAATCTGCAATACCTTGGCCCCCCTGTAATATCGCGAGACCGGGTATTCTGCCATATATCCGTAGCCACCGTGTATCTGGACCGCGTCTGAAGCCGTTTTCTCTAACATCTCAGAGGCGAAGAGTTTGGCAGTCGTTGCCTCAAATGAATGTTTTCGTCCCCTGTCCTTCAGCCATGCGGCCTTCAGGTATTGATTCCTGGCCAATTCAATGGCCACGGCCATGTCGGCCAATTTAAACTGGATGGCCTGGAAGCTGGCGATCGGCTTTCTAAACTGTACCCTCTCCTTGGCATAACGAATCGACTCATTTAAACAGGCCTGTGCAGATCCCACAGCTATTGCGGCAATACTTATTCGCCCTGTTTGAAGAACAGCCAGGTGCTGGGAAAACCCTTTAACCGGATCACCCAAGAGATTATCCTCAGGGACGGGACAGTCCTCGAAGATTACTTCGTGGGTGGCTGAACCATGCCATCCGATCTTTTCGTATCTCTTCCCTAAAACAAATCCCGAAGCGCTTTTTGGTACGATAAAGGTGGCGATGCGCCCAGGACCCTGAACGGCCTTTTTAGTAACCGCTGCAATTATAATCAGGCTGGCGGTATCGAGACCGATATTTGTGATGAACTGTTTGGTGCCGTTGATAACCCATTTGCCGCCCTGCAGAAGGGCCCTGGTTCGAATGGATTGGGCATCTGATCCCGCATCCGGTTCTGTCAGGCCAAAGGCCCCGATTTCTTCGCCCCTGGCAATAGGTGTTAGCCACTTTCTCTTCTGGTCCTCGGTTCCAAAGACATCTAATTCCTGTGCAACAACACTGGTGGTCACATCGAGAAGGGCCCCGAATGTGGGATCGCCGCGGGATATCTCCTCAATGCAGAGGTGCATCCCCACCCAATCACCCCCGCTGCCGCCGTATTCATCGGATATTGGGATACCCATCATACCGAGTTCCGCCATTTGGGCCATTATATCGTAGGGGTATTCTCCGGTACGTTCGATCTCTTCTGCCCTCGGGGCAATCACCTCCGTGGTAAAATCCCGGCACATGTCCCGGATCATCTTATGCTCTTCTGTCAAATCAAAATCCATATTCCACCTCCTTAACAACTCAACTATTTGACTATTGCATGAGATTCTCTATACTCCTATTTCACCCAAAATTCAATCTCTCAATATCGTGAGTCAGAGTTGATCTTGACCCATAAATCCGTATTGCACTATATTCACATAGAAAAAAGCCGATTTCTTATCCATTCCGTTGTATGCTGTGCTTCTGGGAGGAAAGAGATGCCTAAATCCTTTTGTGATGATGCCATTGATGAAATAGTGCGGAAAATCGATTGTTTTTCTTTCAGTCATATGGCTTCTGTTCAAAAAATTGATGCATTGATAAACGCTTGAAATCTGGTATATCATAGTGCTGACTGGATATTGGTTGTGTCGTTGGAGGTACAGACTAATCAGATGAATTCCCGATTCAAACGTAATTGGGAACAACAAAGTGAAGGAGAAGTCAATGACTATTACAATCAATCAAGTAGATAAGGTTGAGATCCTGACACTTCAGGACAACTACGTTGATTTGATCTCTCGGGATAATACCGAAATGGTTCAGAGAGCCATGCCTGTAAAAGATATGGAAGTACAGAATTCTATCTTGGCTGAACACGGCTTTTCTTCTATGGTGACGGTAACAAAGGGTGACAAGGCACGAAGCATCCTATTCGATTTTGGATTTTCTTCGCACGGGGCAGCGTTCAATGCCGATGCCTTAAGTGTAGATTTGAGCACAATCGAGACTGCTGTCCTTTCTCACGGGCATTTGGACCACGTGGGAGGGTTGGCTGAGCTCGTGGAAAGGACGGGCAAGAAAGGGATGGAGATCGTGCTTCACCCTGAAGCCTTCAGAAATCCCCGGTACTTAAAGATTACAGAAGATTCTAAGATAAATTTTCCTCCCTTTACCCGTGAAAAAGTCGAAAAAGCAGGGTTGAAATTGGTAGAGACAGAAGAACCCTATCCCCTTCTCGACGGGGATATCTTTTTTTTGGGAGAAATTCCCAGGGTTACGGATTTTGAGAAAGGACTTCCTATTGCCTATTACCAGAAGAAAGGTGAGGAGAGATGGGATGACATTGTAGACGACAGCTCCATCATTGCCAATGTTAAGGGGAGGGGGCTTGTGGTACTGTCGGGATGCGGTCACTCCGGAATAGTCAATACGGTAATGTATTCAAAAGAGATTTCCGGTGTTGACAAGGTCTACGCTGTTATGGGAGGCTTTCATCTTACCGGGCCGGAGATGGCATCCATTATTGATCCAACGGTCCGTGGCCTAAAGCAAATGGACCCTGCCTATATAATTCCAACGCACTGTACCGGAAGAGCTGCCACCCTGAAAATAGAAAAGGAGATGCCTGACAGGTTTCTCCTGAACATGTCCGGGACAAAGCTGATTTTTGCTGCCTAAATTAGGCCCTAACAAATAAAATTGTGCGCAAAATGATCACAATTTTTTCTCTTCATTCTACCTCCCAGACCAGCCAAGAGCCTCTTTAGACAGTTAACAATTAAATCCTGCGCAAAAAACACAAAAAATTTTCTTTGTTTTTCTTTGCGAGCTTTGCGCCTTTGCGCGAGACTTTTTTGATTCCGGCTTGTCCCGCTTAGAATTAGGTCAGCAAAATGGAGGCCTAAACGGATATAAAAATAGACTTGAATCAAATTTTATACTTGACATACAAATAAGACTACAGTATCTTTTTGAGCTATAATTTATTAAAGATAATTTTATGAGTAATATTAACGGCATACCACTTAGAGAGCGAAAACAGGCCCGAACCCGTCTTGCACTATTAGATGCTGCCATTGAGCAAATGCGGGAAAAGGCCTTAGCCGACATTACGGTCGAGGAGATCTGTCAGGAGGTCGAGGTCTCTAAGGGGACATTTTTTCGGTACTTCGCTCGCAAAGCCGATCTGATCTTATATCATATTCGCCTTTGGAGCATCGAGGTTATGTGGCATGCAACAAAGGCTGCAGGTGGCTCTCCTGGCTTAGCGATGATCGAAGCGCTCTTTGACTGGACTGCGGCTGTCATCGAGGATCACCCGCGTCTTTTTGCGGAGCTTATCGCATTTAGGGCCTTTGAGCCACAGGAGTTTACAAAACTTGTCCGGGACGACAAAATCATGGTCAGCCAGGCCGAGCGTCTTCTACGCTTCCCGGACCTGGATGGTATAGAATCGATTCCCGAGGGAACTTTCCATAGTATCTTCCGTCATAACCTCCAGGCCGCCGTCGTGAACGGCGAATTCCCGGCCAGTATCGATATTGACGATGTCGTTTTATCATTGGCCTGCATCTTCTATGGTGTTCCTCTGATGTTAGCTGACCGTACCCCCAAAAACCTGCAAGCGGAATATTCCCACCAGGTTCGTCTGCTGTGGACAGGCCTCAGGGTTTCCGCCGGGGAGCGTACCAAGTGATGAATCGGAGTTTGTTTGTTAGAGCGAGGTGCCTTGCTGCTGTTTAGGTCTCAAGAAGAGGAGAGATTATGGCTGAGCCGTTTGATCTGGTTATTCGCAATGCCCGAATCGTAGATGGTACGGGGAATCCCTATTATCTTGCCCATATCGCCGTTAGCCAGGGACGGATTGTGAAAATTGACCGCCACGTAGACCCCGGTGGAGCCAGGAAAGTCATTGATGCCGATGGCATGGTCGCCTGTCCCGGTTTCTTTGACACTCACAGCCACGATGACGCTTACTTGATAGCCAAACCTAATTGCGACGATAAGGTGCTTCAGGGTGTGACAACCGAAGTCATTGGCAATTGCGGGTATAGTCTGGCCCCTTTGTCGGAGGAGCACCATGCAGACCTGCGAAATATTGCCCGAATTATTGGCGGAGACCACATGCCCGAGAATGTCTGGCGGATTCGTTCCTTTGCCGATTACTTGGCCGAATTAGAACGAGTCAAACCGGGTATCAATGTGGTGCCATTGGTGGGTCATGCTGCTATTCGGATTGCGGTAATGGGCATGGAGCAACGAGATCCAACAGCAGCCGAACTGGGAGAAATGAAGAGCCTGACCGCTAAAGCCATGGAGGAGGGCGCTTTTGGTTTGTCGGCAGGTCTCATTTACGTACCGGCCAATTACGCCAAGACCGAGGAGATTATCGAATTGGTCAGAATTGTGGGTCAATACCATGGGTTATACACGACCCACCTTAGGAGCGAAGGCGATGATGTGATGGAGGCTATCGAGGAGGCCCTCAGCATCGGTCAGGCAGGCCAAGTACGGGTGGTTATATCCCACCACAAAGTCATGGGCCGGGGTAATTGGGGCCGGAGTGTGGAGACGCTGCAGAAGTTCGAAGAGGCAAGGGCCGGAGGCCAGGAGGTCGTTTGCGACCAGTACCCTTACACCGCGGGGAGTACATATCTGGCGGCACTGCTTCCACCGTCTATTCAGGCCGGCGGATATGAAGCGTACTGCGAGAAACTGAAAGACCCCAATCTCAGGAGGGTTGTGGTCAATCAGATCGAAGATGATGACCGTGATCAATGGGAGAATATGATCAAAGCAGCCGGTTTTGAGGGGGTGGTCATAAGTATTGCTCAAAAACATAGGGAGTACATCGGTAAATCCATTGCGGAAATAGCAAAGTTTGAGGGGAAAGACCCTTATGATGTTTTTTTTGACCTGCTGATCGAAGAGGGAGAGGGTGTCGGTGTCATATTACATTATATGGACGAGCAGGATGTGCAAAGAATTTTGAAGAGCCCCCTGGCAATGGTAGGAACAGATGGTTTTCCCGATTTTGGGGAAAGTAAGGTCCACCCCCGGCAAACCGGGACATTTCCTAAGATCTTGGGGCGTTATGTCAGGGAGCAGGGCCTGATCAGACTGGAAGAAGCCATCCGGAAGATGACCTCCTTGCCCGCCCAGACCTTTAGGATCAAAAAGAAGGGATTGCTCAAGGAAGGTCTTGATGCCGATATCGTCATTTTTGATCCGGACACGGTCTTGGACAGGGCGACCTTTGATGATCCAAGACAAAAGCCGGAGGGAATTGTCTGGGTCCTGATCAACGGCGAGGTAGCTGTAGAAGAGGGCCTGGTAACCGGAGCGACGAGTGGCAAAGTGCTGAGGTGGAACAAAAATGAGGTACAGTAACAAGAAGGAGAGCCGATGTCAGAAGAGGTATATCGCCAGTTAGCCCGACATTTAGACGACCTGCCCGGCGGTTTTCCTCCGAGCGAGAGCGGGGTGGAACTGCGCATCCTTAAGCGACTGTTCAGTCCGGAAGAGGCCGAGCTTGCTGTCTGCCTGACCCTCGTACCTGAGGAGGCTAATGTTATTGCCGAGAGGTCTGGGCTGGATATTGAGGAGACGGGCAAGCGGCTCCAAATAATGGCCCGTAAGGGTTTGATCTTCAGCATAGAGGAGGGGGGACGGCCGGCGCTTTACCAGGCGGCCAGTTATATCTTCGGTATTTGGGAATATCAACTCAACAACCTGAATAAAGAGTTTGCCCAAGACATGGACGAGTACGGCCGTACTTTGAGTGTTGAAATCTCGAAATTTCCTCAACTGCGAACCATCCCTGTCGGGCGTAGCATACCCGCCAGCACAGAGGTGTTCCCTCATGAGGGGGCCGGGGAATTGGTGCAAGCAAGAAAGAAGATCTTAGTAGCCCCATGTATATGTCGCCGAAAGACCAAAACCCAGGGAGCTGGATGCGACAAGCCGGAGGAAACCTGTCTGATTTTTGATCAGTGGGCGGAATATTACCATCGCAACGGGTTAGGCAGGTTCATCGGGAAGGATGAGGCACTGGAAATACTCAAAAAGGCCGATGAGGCAGGCTTGGTTTTACAGCCCAGTAACTCTAAGGAACCGGGGTGGATCTGCTGTTGCTGCTCCTGCTGCTGCGGGGTAGTCAAGAGATTAAAGGCCCATCCCCAGTCGGCCAGCATAGTGGTCAACTCTTTTATCTGCCGGGTTGACCCCGAGATTTGTGAGGGATGCGGGATCTGTATCGACCGCTGTCCGACCGATGCCCATGAGATCGTGGATGACCAGGTGGTGCACCTGCCCGAGCGCTGCATTGGCTGCGGGCTGTGCGCGACCACCTGTCCCAGCGGAGCGGCAACTATGATCCGAAAACCAGAGGACCAACAGCCGGGCATTCCCCAAACCGTTTTTGACAACCAAATCAAGTTAGCCCAGGTTCGGGGCAAGGTTGGTTTGCAGAATGTGACCTGAAAGGAGGTACGAAAATGGATCGAGTCTGGAACCAATGGTACGATGAAGGTGTCCCTATATCTATCGATTACCCCAGAAAACCGCTTAAAGATATGTTCAATTATCAGGCGGAGGAGAATGCTGATAGGCCGTATTTGATTCTTGATGATGCAAAGCTGTCATACAAGGCATGTAACTCAATGGCTCGTAGTTTTGCTAACGGCTTGCTCAGTATGCATGTCAGGAAGGGTGACCGGGTGGTGATAATGGCGCCGAACGTTCCCCAGTTCGTGATAGTGCGGCAGGCTTGCTATAAGATCGGGGCGATCGTGGTCCCGATCAATCCCCTGTCCGTTGTGCGAGAGATCACGCACTACTTCAACGACAGTGGGGTGGAAACGGCAGTGGTTATGGCCGAATTTGCGGACAAAGTGATTCAGGTTCTCCGCAATCAAAAAACACGCCTCAAACGGGTTATCGTATTTCAGGTCCAGGGCAAGACCGTGGAATTGGAAAAGAGTGATGATATTCTTGATTTTGATACGGTGATTGCTTCCAATCCCGACGATGAACCAGACATCAAGGTGGAATCAGATGACATCGCGGTATTGCAATACACCGGCGGGACAACAGGGATATCTAAAGGGTGCGCACTGAGTAACCACAACCTCACTGCAATGGCTTGTCAAACTGCCTCTTGGGTAAGTCCCGCAGCCGGCGGCACCGAGATGAGAACCTTAGCCGCTATCCCCCTGTATCATGTTTATGGCTTTAACTTCAACGTTAACGTAAACCTGCTCTGGGGCGGGTCAATCGTCCTTGTGCCCAAGCCCACCACCGACAACCTCCTTGAGGCCATAAACAAACATGCGCCCACCCTATTCGCAGCCGTGCCTACTATGCTTATAGGTCTCAATCAGCATCCCGACACTCCAAAATCGAAAGTGAGAGAGATAAAAGCATTGTTTAGTGGGGGTGCGCCACTGGCCGTTGAAGCACTGAAAACCTTCAAAGAAATATCAGGTATAGATATCGTTGAAGCGTACGGTCTTGCAGAGATAACGAATATGATTACCTCCAACCCCATTTATACGAAGAGAAAGGCCGGCAGTATCGGCATCCCCATTGCTGATGTTGATATCCGCATAGTTGATAATGATACCGGCCTCAAGGATATGCCGCCAGGCGAGACAGGCGAATTGATTGCACAGACTCCCACTCTTATGCAGGAGTACTGGGAAAACCCGGATGAAACCAAGAAGGCCATACGAGATGGGTGGCTCTATACCGGTGACATGGCAAAAATGGACGAGGATGGGTTCATTTTTTTGGTTGACCGGAAGAAGGACATGATACTTGCGAGCGGGTTTAATGTGTATCCAAGAGAAATAGATGAGGTGATGTACACCCACCCCAAGGTATTCCATTCGTGTACGATTGGGGTGCCCGACCCAAAGCGAGGAGAAACCGTTAAGGTATTCATCGTGACAAAGCCGGGCCAGACAATGAGCGAACAGGAGGTTATTGATTTCTGCAGAGAGCAGCTCACTCCCTACAAGGTACCCAAGCTGGTCGAGTTTATAGACGAACTTCCTCTCACACCAGTGGGTAAACCTGATCGAAAAGCGTTGCGCAAGCTTCAAAATTGAACCTGAAGGAGTAAGGAGGAGGTGAAAAGGCATGAAGGGCCTTGCCAGCCAGGGGAATTATGGTGGCTTTTTGGGAATCATCATGTCTGAATTCAACGTTTTGATGCGCCTCAGCGCAAAAGGAAGGAGAAACCATGAAAATAAAGATAGCGTGTTCAATTGCTGTGAGTCTTGTCTTGATTTTTTCTTTGTCGACCCTCACGCTAGCGGGAGACAAACCTATTAAGATAAAGCTGGCCCACATTGCGCCTCCCAAGACTTTTAACTCACCTATTCATGCGGATGCCGTTGCCTTCAAGTACATACTGGAAAAGCGAAGCGGCGGAAAATTCGAGGTGCAGATCTACCCTGGCGGGTCCTTAGGAAAAGAGGTGGATTTGATGGAGGCGGTAAAAAACAACGTGGTTCAGATCAATTTTGCCGCCATGCCAGGGCTCTTTAGGATCTACCTTCCGATCACGGCTTTTTTCTCGCCCTATTTATTTAAGAACGAGGAAATAGCCATGGAGGTACTCCAGGGTCCTTTCGGCAAGAAACTCCTTGATGATTTCACAAAAAAAACCGGGATAAAAGCCCTGGACTACCTCGCAGGCTATACCTATATGGCCATCACCAACAATAAACGGGCTATAAGGTCTCCGGGTGATATGAAAGGGCTCAAGTTCCGTGTGATGGACCCCATGGGGACCGCAATGTTTAAGTCCTTCGGGGCAAGCGCCGTGCCCATGGCCTTTGCCGAGCTCTTCACCTCGCTGCAGACTGGTGTAGTCGACGGGCAGACAAACCCCCCCTTTATTATCGCCTGGGCCAAATTTAACCAGGTCCAGAAATATTTGACCATGGCCAAGTCCCAATATGGCTACCAGCTGATCGTGTGTAATAAGCAGTGGTACGACTCCCTTTCTCCTGTGGATCAGAAACTCCTTAACGATTCCCTCAAGGCCGGACTTAGAGCAGGTGACGGACTTGGTCTATTGCTGGAAGACAAGTCACTTGTTGACCTGGCAAAGGCGGGGATGAAGGTAAATACTATTCCTGAAAAGGATCTTATTAATTTCCAGAAGATCGCCCGGCCTGCAGGTTTGGCCTTTATAAGGAAAGCCATGGGCGATCAGATGGCTGATGGTTTGCTACAAGCAATTGATGCGGCTGAGAAGAAATTGGGGTACAAGTAAACATCATATCAAGGTGAAACTTCAACAGTATTTCATTTGATTGAGTTCAAAAAGATCTTTTACACAGAAAAGGGGGCGATTAGCCGCCCCCTTCCAACCTTGTGGCAAGCGTGTGGGGGAGGAAATGGAGCATCGATCCAGGCGGGTCTGGTTCATAGAATTCTTTGATAGAATCGGATACGTTATCGAGATGAGCACAGGCTCATTGTGCGTACTTTTTTTTGCTGCCATGACATTCGTGACGATCACAGGAGTTTTCTATCGTTATGCCTTGAATGATCCTATCCAATGGTCCAATGAGTCGGCACGTTTTTTGATGCTGTGGACTGGCTTTCTGGCGATCAATATTGCCATGCGAAAAGGTGAACACATCCGCATCGACATTATTGTTAAGCTGCTGCCATCCTGGATGTCAAAAGCATTGGGTTATATTGTTGATTTATTGATAGGCTACTTCCTGATTCTCCTTCTGGCCAAGGGCTGGGCCATGGCTTCAAATACAATGATGACAGGTTTCACCATACCTATCTCCATGTTCTGGATCTATTTGTCTGTCCCTTTAGGTGCATTGGTTACCCTCATACAACTGCTTCTGAATGTGACCGCAAAGGTATTATCGGAGTTCGGGCCGGTCAAAGACATTGTGAAACAGCGTTAAAGAAACTTACTGTTTTTTCTTAGCATCTCATAAACAGACTGCACTTTGTGGACCGGAAGGAAGATAATGAGTGTATTGAAGCCCACTTAAGGTAAGGTAATGATCTCACTTATTTTAACCTCCTTTTTCATCCTTATGCTCATCGGGATGCCCATAGGGTTTGTTTTGGGTCTGACTGCTGTTTTCGGGTTTCTGAAAATGGATGATCCCGTCTTTATGACAATGCTTTCCCAGAGATTTTTTTCCGCGATGAACAGTTACGTGTATCTGGCCCTGCCCCTTTTTCTCTTAGCTGGAGACATCATGAACAAGGCAGGACTAACCGAAAGGATAGTAGGCTTTTCCAACGTATTTTTCGGCAGATTGAAGGGGGGATTGGCCCAGGTCAACATTGCAACTAGCATAATTTTTGGGGGCATCTCAGGATCTGCAGTGGCGGATACTGCCGCACTTGGAAGTATTTTCATCCCCTCAATGACCAAGGAGGGGTATGATACTGATTTTAGCGTGGCGGTCACAGCAGCCTCATCCGTTATAGCGCCAATCATCCCACCTAGTATCATCATGGTGCTATATGGCGGACTAATGGGTGTATCTATAGCCGGTCTTTTTGCTGCAGGGATTGTGCCCGGCCTGTTGATCGGTATTGGAATGATGATCCTGACACGATTTATCTCCAAAAAACGTAATTACCCGCAACATCAGGAAAAAATAACATTTAACAGAGTTAAAACAGAAACTTCGAAGGCCCTCTGGGCACTTTTTATGCCAGTTATCATCTTGGGCGGCATTTTAGGTGGCATATTTACCCCAACCGAGGCAGCGGCGGTGGCGGTTGGTTACGCGCTTTTTCTTGGCTTTGTTGTTTACCGTAATGTATCCCTAAAGGATTTTTACTGGCTCCTTTTTAGAAATTCAGTGATGATGGGAGTGATAATATTAATCCTCTCCGCTGCAGCGGTGCTGGCTTGGCTTTTCGCCATTGAACAGTTGCCCCAAGCCGTGGCTGAATTACTCACCTCCATCACCGATAACAGATATCTTCTCCTGTTCCTGATAAACTTTTTGATGCTTATAGTTGGGATGTTTATGGATATTCTCTCTTCCCTGATTATCTTGGGGCCGATCCTGGCCCCAATGGCAATAAACCTTGGCGTTGATCCGCTTCATTTCGGGATAATGATGTGTGTCAACCTGAGCATCGCCATGATAACGCCGCCCGTAGGAGGATGCCTGTTCATTGGTATGGTTGTCGGCAAGATCTCTTTCGGCGAAATGGTAAGGGCCATCTGGCCGTATATTATTGTGGAATTGGCCGTTCTTTTGATGGTTATCTATATCCCGGACATCACCATGGTTGTGCCAAAACTGTTGGGTTTTGCTGGCTAAGTATGATGGTCTCGTAAAAAGTTTCCAGGGCCGTCACTCCCGCGAAGCTTGTCCTCGACCTGATCGGGGAGCGGGAGTCCATAAGCAGTTGATTTTCCTGGATTCCCGTTTTCACGGGAATGACAATAACGGATGCTTTCTGACTTTTTACGGGTTCATCAATATTGATAAGCCAGTAAAAAAAACGATATTTGTTGAATTATTCAATTTACCGATTCGCGGAAGGT
>Ga0208648_1001583_pt1 | contig 17981 bp, 18 predicted proteins | sample AntAceMetag02UKL_FD_184772 | JGI IMG/M metagenome (GOLD analysis project Ga0208648, IMG submission 184772) | Saline lake microbial communities from Ace Lake, Antarctica - Antarctic Ace Lake Metagenome 02UKL (SPAdes) (version 2) | ecosystem: Environmental > Aquatic > Non-marine Saline and...
AGTATCAAATAGGTTGCGTTTTTGAAATTTGTTTGATTTTTTTAAAATTTTTAAAAACGCAACCTATTTTCAATTCGAATCATCTAAGTAGATAAATCAGGTAATTGATAATTCAAAATGAAACAGATGTTAGGATTAATATATAAATTTAAGAATGTTATTTTTTTAAGAAAGTACTCAAAAATTCTTTATATAATACTTTTATTATTGTTTTTCATTTTGTTATTCGCGGTCGAGAACTTAATGAAATTGACACTTCTACCTTAATGCTTTCTTTGTTTTTCATTGGATTAAAAGATTGAATTTTTTAATCCATTTATATAATAAATGAGAAGTTTATCATTTTTATTTATTGTAATATTATTTGTTTGCATAGGCTGCGAAAAAATGAGAAATTGTGGCGAATGTTTTACACCTCCCGGTCCGATTAGTTTTAAAATTATTGATTCATCAAGCGGAAATAATTTAATTTCACCCATAGGATTCTCTCCAGATTCTATTCAATTATATTGTTTTTCGGATTATGTAAAAAAAAATGTGAAATGTGAAATTTATGGTAATGACGTAAACAGGAGAATTGTTTCAAACGAATTATCATGGAATAGTATTTCTGAAAATAAATATTATTATCTCTATTTATCTTATACAGATGTTAATACTTTATTTGTAAACACTGCAATAATTACAGAAAATTGTTGTACGTGGCACGAATTGAAAGATTTCAAAATAAACGGAAACTCTATTGATTATGATTCAAATGAATTTGTGTTTATAATTAAAAAATAGAGTATTTATCATACTCTGTTTTAGGTTATTTTTGAGTTATTAAGGAAAAAGTCTTAATTCTTTAATGCTATTCTTCAATATAAAATCTCCATGCACAATAATATTCTTCAGGATGTGCGTCGGGAGGGCAAGCGATGCATTCGGTTTTTATTCGTTTGTCGATTGCTTCCGCAAAACTTGAATATTCAACCAAACCACCTGATTTACATGGATAATCATCAAGACCTTTTCGTTTCCGTGAGCTTTGAACACGGCAATCGTTCATATAAAAAATAAAACTATTTGGAGTTTCTTCGCTAAACGATTGTTTGTTAATAGTTGCGTAGAGTCGAAAATTCAAAGCTTTTTTTAATCCTTCGAGGCCTGAATTTTCAGGAAGATTCAAAAATCGTTTTATCGACCAGGCCTCAAAAGGTGAAAAATATCCCCAACTTGTATCGTTGCAACGTTTTGCGTCGAGCATTCCTTTTGTAAATTCAACAGCCTGAAACCAAACTCCATCATTAGCAAGCCAATTAACAGCCGATGCTTCTTTTAGTTTTTCAAGATTTTCTTTAGGTAAATCGAGTAAAGGTTTTGGAACATCTTCATCCATTTCAAAGCCAAGGGTTTTTGAAAGGCGCTTCATTTGAATTGCCATGCTTCTTGAATATGCCTCGCCCAGAACCTCAAAAGCTTTTTCGCGGCCAAATTGATGCTGAACTTCGGCAAACCAAATTGCATGATGCATCATTGTGCGGTGAAAAAAATCCATAATAAGCTGAGCTGTTTCTTTTTTAGACAAGTCTTTTTGTGAATTTATTTTATCATTCATAATTTATAATTGTTTTTGATTTTTCAACGGCATCTTGTAAAATTGCCAAATTAATATTATGTGGGATGTTTTTTTTATTCAGAAAATTAATAAAATTCAAAGTGTTAAGATTTCCAAGAAGTTCTTTTCCGGTCATAGGACAACCTCCCAAGCCACCAATTACCGTATCAAAACGCCTACAACCTGACTCGTAAGCCGATTCTATTTTTTCAATCCAATCATCGGGCTTAGAATGCAAATGAAATCCAAATTCAATTTCCGGAAACTCTTTTATAACAGACGAAAAGACTTCATGAATTCTTGAGGGAGTTGAATTGCCGAGAATATCGGAAAAAGGAATTATTTTTATTCCAATATTATTTAATTTTTCGACCCATTCAAAAATAATATCAATGTTCCATGGATCACCATAAGGATTTCCAAAAGCCATTGCAATATAAACGATTAAGCTCTTTTTTCGTTTTTCGCAAATATTTTTTAATTCATAAATTGTTTTAAAAGAATTAGAAAAATTGGAATTAATATTATATTTTAAAAAGGTAGGAGAAATAGAGAACGGAAATATCAGGGAGTTAATTTCATCAAATTCGGAGGCTTCTTCCCCGCCTTTTTTATTAGCAACCAAAACCAAAAGCTTTGAAATTGAATTAACAAAATCAAGTAATTTTATCACTTCGGTAGTATCGCTTAGCTGTGGAATTGCTTTTTGAGAAACGAAACTTCCAATATCAATTTCATCAAAGCCAATTTTTAAAATTGAATTTATATAATCAGCTTTGATTTTTGTTGGGATAAATTTTTTTAATCCCTGAATTCCATCTCGCGGTGATTCAATTATTTTTAGAGACACAATTATTTAAACATTCATTTCAGGAATATCGCCCTCGACAATTAACTTCCCTGTGGTTGCAGCTTTTATTTCATCAACTGAAACTCCCGGTGCTCTTTCGAGAAGCTTGAAACCATCGTCAGTAACTTCAATTACAGCAAGGTCAGTAACAATTTTCTTAACACAGCTAACCCCTGTCAGAGGTAATGTGCATTTGGGAATAAGTTTTGAATTACCTTTACGGTCGGTATGGGTTGTTGCAACTATAATATTTTTTGCTGCCGCAACCAAATCCATCGCACCGCCCATTCCTTTTACCAATTTCCCGGGAATTTTCCAACTTGAAATATCTCCGTTTTCGGAAACTTCAAAAGCACCGAGTACGGTCAAATCAACATGACCTCCGCGTATCATTCCAAAACTTGTAGCCGAATCGAAGAAAGCTCCTCCTTCTAAAACGGTTACAGTTTGTTTTCCGGCGTTAATCAAATCGGCATCGGCTTTTCCTTTTTCCGGAAACGGGCCAATTCCGAGTAATCCGTTTTCAGATTGAAGTGTAACATTCATACCTTCCGGTATGTAATTTGCAACAAGAGTAGGGATTCCAATTCCAAGATTTACATAATAACCGTCTTTTAACTCTTGTGCTATTCTTTTCGCAATTCCATTTTTATCTAAAGCCATGATTTTCGTTTTTTAATGTTACTGTTCTGTAATAAATTCAATCCTTTTTTCGTAATCGGTTCCCTGGAATATTTTTTGTACAAAAATGCCGGGGGTATGAATTTGATTCGGTTCAAGTTCACCGGCCGGAACTAATTCCTCAACTTCGGCAATTGTAATTTTTCCGGCAGATGCCATCATATTATTAAAATTATTTGCCGTATGACGATAAATAAGATTCCCGTTTGTATCGCCTTTCCATGCTTTTACTATGGCGAAATCGGCTGTCATACCTAATTCCAAAACGTGTGGTTTTCCATTGAAATCTCTGATTTCTTTATTGCCCTGAATTTCGGTTCCAAATCCGGCAGGAACAAAGAAAGCCGGAATTCCAAAACCACCGGCACGAATTCTTTCAGCCAATGTTCCCTGAGGAATTAACTCAACTTCCAATTCACCGCTTAACAATTGGCGTTCAAATTCTTTATTCTCGCCAACATAGGAGGCGGTCATTTTTTTCATTTGATGCTTTCGTAGCAACAAACCTAATCCGAATTCATCAACGCCTGCATTATTTGAAATGCAAAATAGATCTTGCGCATTATTAGCAACCAAAGCATTAATGCAATTTTCGGGTATTCCGCATAGCCCAAAACCACCAAACATTACAGTTGAGCCATTTTTTATTTCTTTAACAGCTTCTTGCGCATTTTTTACAACTTTACTCATATTTTTTTATTTTAATGATCTAACAACCTATATATCTTGAGATAACTAATCTTTGAATTTCTGAAGTTCCTTCGCCAATTTGCAATAATCTTTGATCACGATAGAAACGTTCGACATCGTAATCTTTCATTAATCCATAACCACCATGAAGCTGAACTGCTTCATCAGCAACCTGTTTTGCTATTTCTGAGCAATACAACTTCGACATTGCCGCTTCTTTTGCAAATACTTTATTATTATCTTTTAGCCAGCAAGCTTTATATAATAAATTTCTCGCAAGTTCAATTTTCGTTGCCATGTCGGCAAGTTTGAAAGCATTGATTTGAAATTTACAAATTGGTTTCCCAAATTGCTTTCGTTCTTGCGAATATTTAAGTGCAAGTTCAAAAGCACCTTGTGCACATCCAAGCCCCATTGCAGCAATAGAAAGCCTTCCGTTGTCGAGAGTACTCAACATAATTTTTGATCCCTGCCCAATTTTTCCAAGTAAGTTTTCTTCGGGAACTTTGCATTCATCTAAATATAATTCGGCAGTATCGGAAGCACGCCACATCATTTTGTTGTGCATAGAAACGGTTTTAAAACCTGGAGTTCCTTTCTCTACAATAATTGTTGTAAATTCCTTTTTGCCATCTTTTTCGCCTGTAACGCTCTGAATTGTTGAGCCAAGAGAAATTTCTGAGGCCCCATTTGTTATAAAAATTTTAGAACCGTCAATTATCCATTGTCCGTTTACTAGCTTTGCTTTAGTTTTTGTTCCTCTTGAATCGGAACCGGCTTCGGGTTCGGTGAGGCCAAAACCCCATAAACCTTTTCCGGTACAGAGTTGCGGAAGATATTTTAGTTTCTGCTTTTCAGTACCATAATAATAAATCGGGCCTATTCCGAGTGAATTTTGTGCAGCAAGGGTTGCAGCCTGTGATCCGTCAATTCTTGCAATTTCTTCAACAGCAATAATGTAAGATAAAACATCAAGGCCTTGTCCTCCATATTTTTCCGGTAAATACATTCCAAAAAGGCCGAGCTCGCCAATTTTTTCGGTTAATTCATAAGAAAACTCAGCTTTTTCGTCAAGTTCTTGTGCAATCGGTTTTATTTCTCTTTCAGCAAAATCTCTTACGGTTTCCCTTATAAGTTGTTGTTCTTCGGTTAATTCAAAATCCATACATTAAATATTTTGATTTGTTTTATAATTTGTTTAACACTAAATATATGTAAATTTATTCTATTTCAATTAAAGGTGCACCTGCGTCAACCATTTGATCTAATTCCACAAGAATTTTATTTACAACAGTATCTTTCTTAGAAACTATATTGTTTTCCATTTTCATCGCATCAATAACCAGAACAACATCGCCCTTACTAATTTTTTCTCCTTCTTTGACATTAATTTTAAAAATCCTTCCCGGAATTGGTGAGACGATGCTGATTTCTTCATCTGTTAAAACGTTATCATCTTCGTTTATTGCTATTTCGCCTTCCAGCAAATCATTTCGTTTTAGCAAGAAATCATCACCGTTAATATTAACTTTTGTCATTGAGTCTTTTGAACCTGAAAATGAAGCAAAATAATTTTCTTTATTGAGTTTGAAATCTATTTCACCTTTGTCAATCAATATAATTTCAGTTGAATAAGATTTGTCAAGCAGTTCAAATTCGTAATTATTATCATTAATTTTATTGATGTTCACCTGATAATTTTCATCCTTATAAAAAACTTCAATGCTCATTCGATTTCTCCAATAACCGATTGAATTCCAAACACTATCAGTCTTTTCAAGCTTTTCTTCAAAATTTATTTTTCCACTATTTAAAGAATAAAGCACAAATGCTATCATTGCAACAGGATATTCTACCTTATTTTTCTTATATGAATTTCTATTAGGTTTTTGTTTTTCTTTCACAGCTACTGATGTTTTTGTTACTATATTATTTTGCGATTTAACTTTTTCCAGTTCTTCTTCAAATCTTGTTTTTGCAAGTCCTGATTTATAATCTCTGTATTGGGTTTCGTGCATTGCGAATTCAAATAATTCTTCTTCATTTTCGCCAACATCCCAATTTTTTTCTTTCATTTCTTGACGAAATTTATCAAGTTGATCGGGATAAGCATCTTGCGGAACACCCGTATAAAACTTTTTTCCTTTTTCTTTGGCAAGTTCAATAATTTCAGGAGCTAATTTGCCTGGAAGTTGACCGGCTTTACCAAGAATCATGTTCCATGTGTTATCATCCATCATTGAATATCGTTCCTCTCCTTTTGCAAGTTGAACAATATTTAACAATGCAACATTTTTAACGTATTGACTGAAAGGGGTTACCAAAGGAGGATAGCCGAGTTTTGGCCAAACAAAAGCCACTTCATCGAAAAGTTTAATAAGCAGTCCATCTTCTGAAAGTTCGTTTTGATTATTACTTTTAAGAGAATAATTTATTCCGTCTTGAACACCTTTTAAATCAGCCATTAAGCTGCCCATCATTCCACCCGGAAGTCCAGATTGAACCATTAAGGAAGAAAGATATCTGTTTTTAGGATTAATAAAATATCCGAGGAAATCATCAATAAAACTCTGAGTAAGCGCCCGAGCCTCCATATAAGCTTTCATATTTATATCTGGCACATCGAAACCGGCATCTTTAAGCATGGCATGAATTGTAATTACATCGGGATGAACCATTCCCCATGAAAGCGGTTCCATGGCAACATCAATATAATCGGCTCCTGCTTTTGCAACTTCAAGAGTTGAGGCTACTGAAAAACCCGGCCCTGAATGACCATGATATTGAACTATAATGTGTGGATATTTTTCTTTAATTGCCTTTACTAATTTTCCCAGAGTTACCGGCCTACCCACGCCTGCCATATCTTTTAGACAAATTTCATCAGTTCCATATTCAACAGCTTTATCAACCACATTCATATAATATTCAACATTATGTATTTTTGAATGAGTGATACTTAAAGCAACCTGTGAAATCATTCCTGCTTCTTTGGCATATTTTATAGAAAGTTCCAGATTACGAGGATCATTTAATCCGCAAAATGACCTTGCAATGTCAACACCTTGGGCCTTCTTGACTTTATACATTAGTTTTCTGACATCAGCCGGAACCGGAAACATACGAATACCGTTTAATGCTCTTTCAAGCATGTGGGTTTGAATGCCGGCTTGGTTAAAAGGTTTAGTCCATTGTTTGACAGCATTATTCGGGTTTTCACCATAAAGAAGGTTAACCTGTTCAAAGGCGCCACCATTGGTTTCAATTCTATCAAAACAACCCATTTCGATAATTACCGGTGCGATTTTTATCAATTGATCAGCTCTGGGAACATATTTCCCCGAGGATTGCCACATGTCGCGAAATAATAAGCTAAATTTGATTGGTCGTTTTTTCATTTAATATTTATTTGATAAAATCATAAGTTTAAATATAGAAAAAAGTACAAATATATTATTTTACTGCAAACATTTTGTTAAAATCTGTAATTTTTCAATCAAAAATTATTGAAAAACTTAGTGTATTCACAATTTAATAAGGATGACTTTTTGAGGCAATAATATGAATGAGTTATGATTATAAGATTTTCTAAGTGTTCAAATTAAAAATATAAAAGTGTTTCTCATAAAACATAGGGATATTAAATGCTTTTCAAAATTTTCCTAATTTTGAAAAATAAATCTGTACTTAAAAATGAAACTTTATTAAATGAAAACAGCAATTATATATATGAGTAAGCACGGATCAACCGAAAAAATGGTTGAAATGCTTAAAAATAAGCTAATTAATTCAGAAATAGATGTTATAAATTTAAAGAAGAAAAAATCACCTGATATTTCAAAATATGAAAATATAATAATTGGTGGTTCTATTCATGTTGGTACGATACAAAAAAAAATTACAAAGCTCATTGAAAAAAACATGAATATTCTTCTACATAAGAAAATTGCGTTGTTTTTATGTTGCATGTATGAATATGAAAAAAGGATTGAGCAATTTAATAATTCATTTCCTGAAGATTTAAGAAATCATTCATCTGCCAACGGACTTTTTGGAGGCGAATTTGTTTTTGAGAAAATGAATTTTCTTGAAAAAACTATCGTTAAAAAAGTTTCGGAATATTCTTCCACGGTTTCAAAGATTGATGAAAAAGCGATTGATGAGTTTGTTGGGAAATTTCAAAAATAAATTCTTTGCAAAAGAAGTTTTCTATAGCTATTTTGTAAAAGATGATTTTATCCGGCAGACATCATTATTTTTCCAATAAAAAGTTTCAATCAAGTGATCGATATCAGAAATAATATACTCAATTACAGGAGCTAAGGAATCATTATTTGGAGAAGTGTGAAAATATAAGGCTCCTCTGACAAAATGATTTAAACTGTCGGTAAGATAAAATTGATAGGGTGATGCAGCGCCAACACCCTGAATATTATATACTAAACCATAAACATTGTTTTCTTTTATGTTTATTATTTTGCTTTGAATAGAACTCGCTTTCGGGATATGTTTTAAAACAAGTTTTCTTGAATCTTCTGAATATTTTCTTAAATTATTATCAAGCTTTTTGTAGGAAAGATGTATTCGTCCTTTAAATTTTGGATAATCAATATTAATCCAATATTTTTGATTTGGAGCGTGAGGGTCAGATAAAATTTTTGAAAAGGCAGGGTACTCGAATGCGTAAGGAAAAATCGTATCTAATAAAATGTAATTTCTCTCAGGAGTGTCAATTCTAAAATAACCTCTTGGTTTTGGAATATAGTCGCCACCGCATGAATTAAATAAAAAAACCAATACAATAAACGGAAATAAAAATTTAAAGTATTTCATAAGACTCATTTTAATAAAATCTGAATCATTTTTCATTTATTTATCTGAGTTTGTTTTGTTTTTTTCTAAAATTTTTACTTTAATTTTTTGTATTCTCCTATTATCAACGGCTTCAATTTCAAATATAAAGTTTTGAAATTTGATAATAGACGATTTTTGTGGGATTTCGCCTTCAATTTCAAGTATTAATCCGGCAAGGGTATCCGACTCACCTTTTATTTCTTCAAAAGTTTTACTGTCGATGCCTGTAATTTTACAAAAGTCGTTCAGAAGTGTTTTTCCTTCGAAGATAAAATTGTTTTCATCTAATTTTGAATGTATATTTTCATCTCTTGAATAATCAAATTCATCATTAATTTCGCCTACAATTTCCTCGATTATATCTTCAAGTGTAACAATTCCCGAAACTCCTCCATATTCGTCAACAACAATTGCAAGGTGTATCTTTTTCTCCTGAAATTCATGTAATAGATCATTAATCATTTTACTTTCAGGTACAAAAAAAGCTTTTCTGACAAGACTTTGCCATTCAAAATCTTTATTTTCTTTTAAATGGGGGAGAAGGTCTTTTGCATATAAAATCCCTTTTATATTATCGAATGTTTCTGAAAAAACTGGTATTCTTGAATATCCTGAAGATATTATAGTTTCAATTAAAGTATCAAACTTTGTAATAGTGTCAATTGCAGTAACATCAACCCGGGCCTTCATTATTTCTTTAACATTAATATCCCCAAACTTTACAACCCCTTTCAACATTTTTTTCTCCTCATCGGGAGTGGTTTCATCTGAGGTTATATCAATAGCTTTCGAGAGTTCGCTCATCGAAATATTATGACTTTTTCGTTTTATTCGTTTATCAATTAAATTTGTAGAATTAACTAATAATGAGCTTAGAGGGTAAAAAAAACTTCTCAGTATCAGAATTGGTTTTACCATCAAATAAGCAAATTTCAAAGGATATTGAGTTGCATAAATCTTGGGAATTATTTCGCCGAAAAGCAAAATCAACGATGTTACAGTAACAACCTGAAAAACAAAAGTAATGATTGGATATTCAGAAAAACTAAAAAGAGAGTTGGTTATAAAAGTTGATAAAATTACAATAGCAACATTTACAAAATTATTAGAGATCAAAATTGTAGCCAATAATCTTTTAGGTGCCTCAAATAATTGAATTACCTGCTTGTTTTTTTTTGAACCATCTGAATAAAGATGTTCTAATTGTGATGGCGAAAGCGAAAAAAAAGCAATTTCAGAACCTGAAACCATTGCAGAACAAAAAAGTAAAAACACCATTAATATAAGGCTGATAATTATGCCTGAAGATAGTAGATTTATTGATAGACTTAGAAAAGTAAATACTATCGCTAAATATGGTTCTGTATCAGTTTCTACCAAACTATAAGAATTAAATTCTACTGAAAAAAAATCTTTTTTCAGTGCGTAAAATTACAAAAATTTCCACTAATAAAACTTTAAACAAACATCATTAAATGAGTGATCAATACATTTGTTTAAAGTTTTATTATAGTTTTTGAAAATGTGAATTTTGAATTTATATTTATTGATTAATAGTGATTTTGCTTTCGAAAATTTTCACTAATTCATTCAAAATTTTAATTCATTTAGAATGGTAAATCATCTTCCGGGCCAGATTGTTCAGGTATAGGGGCATTTTCTATTTCATTATATCCCGCTTTTGTTTGTTCCTTACGTCCTAATTTAAGAATTTTATCGGCAACTATTTCAGTAACATATTTCTTATTACCATCTTTGTCGTCATAGGATCGAGTTTTTACTTTTCCTTCCAAATAAACCTGATCACCCTTAATTAGATTCTTTTCAGCAAGCCATCTCCAAAGCACAACATTGTGCCAATCGGTTTGGTCAACCCAATTACCTTCTTTATTTTTATAGCTTTCTGTTGTAGCTAATGAAACTGTGGCTTTTTTAACTCCGTTTTCAAAAGTCATTACTTCAGGGTCTTTGCCCAAATTCCCCACTAAAATTACTTTATTTATTCCTGCCATAATATTTTGTTGTTAATAAGTTTATAATAATACAAAAATAGATAAAAACTCACAAAACTCAAAAAAATAAAATTAATATTGTGTTTTAGCAAAAGATTTTTGTAAAAAAAATCATAACATACAATAACATTATATTTTTGAAAATATAAAATTAAGGCGTTTGTTAAGTAGAACAACCCGGTTTTCAATAAAACTGTAGAGAATTCTGAGCTTTTTTAAATTTTTTATAAAAAAATATTAACAATTTATTAACTAAACAAAACAGTTAATAGATAGGCTTTGACATTGTTAATGTGCAGTATAACAAGACAATACAATAGTGTGGTTTTTAAAGACATGCAGAGATTCTACAGAAAATGTTGATAAATAAGGAAAAAAAAATATTTTTTTTTATAGTTTTTAAAAAAAAAGTTATTTTTGCAATCCAATTATTAATGTAATTATCAATTAATTAAAAAAAGAAAACCATGACAAAAGCAGAAATTATAGCAGACATTGCTAATAAAACTGGAGTTGAAAAGGTTGCAGTTCAAGCAACTGTAGAAGCCTTTATGGAATCGGTAAAAGGTGCCATGATTAATGGAGAAAATGTTTATCTGAGAGGCTTTGGAAGCTACGTGATTAAGAAAAGAGCACAAAAAACAGGAAGGAACATTTCAAAGAATACCACAATTATTATTCCTGCTCATAACATTCCTTCTTTCAAACCTGCAAAAACATTTGTAAACGAAGTAAAAAGTAAAGTTAAGTAAAAAATGCCAAGCGGGAAAAAGAGAAAAAGACATAAAATGTCGACGCATAAGCGAAAAAAACGCTTAAGAAAAAACAGACATAAAAAGAAATAATATTTCTTTAATCGCATTTTGTTAAAAAATTTAATTATTACGTGATGCTTGAGATTTCAATGTATCACGTAGTAATTTTTTTTGTAAAAATCTTACAACTACCTCTTCCCAGTTGATTATTGATGAGATGATTCATTAATAGAGAGAATGAAATAAAGATATTGGAGTGGATAAGGAGTTAATTATTAATTCAAGTTCTTCGGAAGTTAATATAGCTTTACTTGAAGAAAAGTTATTGGTTGAGTTACATAAAGAAAAAACCAATACTCGATTTGCCGTAGGTGATATTTATCTTGGAAAGGTAAAAAAATTACTTCCCGGTTTAAATGCTGCATTTGTAAACGTGGGGTATGAGAAAGATGCATTTCTGCACTATCTTGACTTAGGTCCTCAAATAAATTCCCTAAAAAAGTTTACTAAGATTTCAATGTCAAAATCAGTAAAAAACATTTCAATTGAGAAATTTATTTTGCTGAAAGACATTGAAAAAACCGGAAAAATTACTGAAATTCTCAGCGCAAATTCCCAAATTTTAGTCCAAATTGCTAAAGAACCAATTTCAACAAAGGGCCCGAGAATATCTTCAGAAATTTCTTTAGCAGGCCGATATCTTATTTTAGTCCCATTCTCAAATAAGATTTTTATTTCTCAAAAAATAAAAAATGCTGATGAAAGAAATCGTCTGAAAAGATTAATTCTGAGTATTAAACCAAATAACTTCGGGGTCATTATCCGTACAGTAGCTGAAAACAAACGTGTTGCTGATTTAGATATTGATTTACGTAATTTAATTGAGAAATGGAATAATCTGACTGAGAAATTGGCAGATTCAATTGCACCAAAAAGAATCGTCAGCGAACTTGATCGAACGGCTGTAATATTAAGAGATATGCTTAATGAGTCGTTCAACGGTATTGTTGTTGATACCCAAATTTTGTACGAGGAAACAAAAAATTATCTTGCGACTATTGCACCACAAAAGATTGATATAGTTAAGTTATATAAGGGGAGGGCGCCAATTTTCGAGTATTACGGGATTGAGAAGCAAATAAAACATTCATTTGGAAGAAATGTAACAATTAAAAGCGGTGTTTACTTAATTATTGAACATACTGAAGCTTTGCATGTCGTTGATGTAAACAGCGGTCATAGGGTTAATAAAAAGAACGATCAGGAAATGAACGCTTTGGAAACAAACCTTGAGGCAGCAAGCGAAATTGCCCGTCAACTTAGATTAAGAGATATGGGTGGGATCGTTGTTATCGATTTTGTGGACATGCTTGAGGGTAAACATCGAAGAGAATTATACCAAAAACTTAAAGACGAGATGTCTAAAGATAGAGCGAGGCATTCAATCCTTCCACCAAGTAAATTCGGCTTGGTACAAATCACAAGGCAACGTGTCAGGCCAGAAATGAATATGGACATAATTGAAAAATGTCCTTGTTGTAATGGGAGCGGCGAAATAAAACCAAGCATTCTTCTATCGGATGAAATTGAAAGTAACATTAAATATCTGCTTCGGGATCAAAATGAAAAGAAGATATCAATTGCCTTTCACCCATTTCTTTTTGCTTATTTTACAAAAGGAATTTTTTCAATTCGTGTGAATTGGTTTTTTAAATACAAAAAATGGATCAGCCTTCAACAAATGCCATCCTACGATTTTCTGGAATATCATATTTTCAACAAGAATAACGATGAAATAAAACTTTAGAGTTTTTTTTCTTATTTTTGCCCCATGGAAATAGTAGTTAGCGGAATAAGGCCAACCGGAAATTTGCACTTGGGAAATTATTTCGGTGCCATCAAGAATTTTATTAAAATGCAAAAAGAAAATAAATGTTATTTTTTTATTGCAGATTATCACTCTTTAACAACTCACCCGACTCCAAATGATTTACATGGAAATGTAAAACAGGTTTTGGTCGAATATTTAGCGGCAGGCTTAGATCCTGAACTATCAACAATTTACATTCAGAGTGATGTGCCTGAAATTGTTGAATTATATCTCTTGCTGAACATGAATGCATATCTTGGTGAATTAGAAAGATGTACTTCATTTAAAGAAAAAGTCAGAAAACATCCCGAAAATGTTAATGCCGGATTGTTGACATATCCAACTTTGATGGCAGCAGACGTAATTATTCATAAGGCCTCAAAAGTGCCGGTTGGAAAGGATCAGGAACAAAATCTTGAGATGATGCGAACATTTTCCAGAAGGTTCAACAGAATTTATAAAACCGACTTTTTCCCTATTCCGTCTGCGTATAATTTCGGACAAGCCCTGGTGAAAATTCCAGGATTAAACGGAGTAGGAAAAATGGGGAAATCTGAAGAGGAAGGAAATGCAATCTTTTTGGCGGATAATGAAAAAGCCATCAGAAAGAAAGTTATGAGAGCAGTTACAGATAGCGGCCCTGTTGAAATGAACCAGGAAAAGCCTGAGCCGATAAAAAATCTTTTCACTCTGCTTGAAGTAGTTTCTTCACCTGAAGTTGTTGCTCACTTTGATGAACTTTATAATAAATGTGAAATCAGATACGGAGAGTTAAAAAAACAGTTGGCCGAGGATATGGTTGAATTTTGTAGCCCTTTTAAAGAAAAAATCGAAAATCTTTCAAAAGATAATGATTACTTGAGAAAAGTTGTGAAAGCAGGGGCCGAAAAAGCCAGAGAAAGTGCTTCGAAAACTATTAAAGAAGTCAGAGAAATTATTGGATTTAAAGCATTTTAATAATTAAAATAAGTTTCGACATGACACAATCAACAACAATCTATTATTTATTAAAACTTGGCGTAATTATTTTCCTTTTGCCATTTCTATATGATTTTGTTATAACCATTGATTTTGAGGGTAATTTCCCAACTTATTTTGTGCAAGGAGTAATAATAGTATTATTTTTAATAATATTTGCAATAATTATTATTATCAATAATAGTAATTTTAACTTATTTGGGTTTTTTCTGATTTTTATTGCAAGTACATATAAAATATTATTCTTTTTATTTGTAGCACATAATTTTACTGCAATTCCGGTTTATTTTTTCCTCCTTATAGTTTCCGTATATTTTATGACAAAATCAGATAGAAAAAAGCGGAAACAGGGAATAATATATTAAACATTTTTAATGCCAGAACCAATTCAACTTTCTCAAAGAAACGAAAAAACTGTTTTAATAGGTTTAATTTCTAAAAATCAGAACTCAGAAAGAGTTAATGAATATCTTAATGAGCTTGCTTTTCTGGTAGAAACTGCCGGGGGTATTCTCATTAAAAAGTTTGTTCAGAAACTTTATTTGCCGGATAAACGTTTTTTTGTCGGTTCGGGGAAGCTTGAAGAAATAAAAAACTATGTTGATACTGAAGAAATTGACCTTGTGGTTTTTGATGATGAATTATCTCCTTCGCAACTAAGAAATATCGAAAGAATTTTATCTTGTAAGATTTTAGACCGAAATAATTTGATACTTGATATTTTTGCAAAGCATGCAAGAACTGCTCATGCAAAAACACAGGTTGAACTTGCACAATATGAATACCTTCTCCCACGCCTGATTCGTATGTGGACCCATCTTGAACGACAACGCGGAGGTATTGGAATGAGAGGCCCCGGTGAAACTGAAATCGAAACTGACCGAAGAATAATCAGAGATAAAATAGCATTACTAAAAAAGAAACTTGTTCAGATTGATAAGCAAAAAGCAACTCAAAGGAAAAATCGAGGAAAATTAATTCGTGTTGCACTTGTAGGGTATACAAATGTTGGTAAATCGACTCTGATGAATTTGTTAAGCAAGTCGAAAATATTAGCTGAAAATAAATTGTTTGCAACCCTTGATACAACAGTCAGGAAAGTAGTTATTAAAAATCTTCCTTTTTTGCTTTCCGACACAGTCGGGTTTATCCGAAAACTTCCTCACAACCTCGTTGAATCATTTAAATCAACTTTAGATGAGACCAGAGAAGCCGATATGTTAATTCACATTGTTGATATTTCTCACCCCGATTTTGAGGAGCAAATAAATGTAGTTAATTCTACGCTCGCCGATATCGGAGCCGGTAACAAACCTACAATAATTATTTTTAACAAAATTGATGCATATACTTTCGTTGAAAAACAACTTGATGATCTTACACCTGTTACAAAAGAAAACTACAGCTTAGATGATTTGAAAAAATCGTGGATGGCTAAAATTAGCAAACCGTGTATTTTTATTTCTGCAAAGAAAAAGATTAATATTGAAGAATTAAAGGAATTAGTATATGATGAAGTGAAAAGAATTCACATAAAAAGATATCCTTTTAATGATTTTTTATATGAGCTTTATTCAGAAGACTAAAAACAATTGAATAAATTTGTTGTTTAAATTTAATTCATTCAATTAATGAAGAAATTTCACTTACTATTACTCTCAGTCTTTTCAGGACTTTTATTTACGTTAGGGTGGCCTGTTAATGGTTTCCCAGGTTTTTTATTTATGGCATTTGTTCCTTTGCTTTTTATTGAAGATTACATTTCTAAAAACAAAAATAATTTTAGTAAATTTTCAGTATTTTTTTATGTGTATCCGGCATTTTTTATTTGGAACTTATTAACAACCTATTGGATAGTTTATTCAACCGGAGTTGGAATGATTTTGGCAGTTGCTGCGAATTCTTTCTTTATGGCAATTTGTTTTTATTTTTATCATTTTACAAAACGAGTTTTATATACTGATAAACAAGCATATTTTGTTTTGATATTCTATTGGATTTGTTTTGAATATCTCCATCTCGACTGGGATTTGTCGTGGACTTGGCTGCACCTTGGAAATGGTTTTGCTTCTTATCATAAATGGATTCAATGGTATGAATTTACAGGAGCATTCGGAGGTACATTGTGGGTGATTATAGTTAATATTTTCATTTATATGCTTTTGTTGAAATTAAAAGCCTTATCAACTAAAAAAAGCTTAATTATTTCTTCATCAATAGTAGTTTTATTAATTCTTGTTCCAATAATTATTTCTTTTATAATTTATCATTCTTATGATGAAAAAAATCGAACTGTTGAAGTTGTGGCTATTCAGCCAAATATTGACCCATACAATGAACAATTCGATTTTTTACCGGAAGATGCAATTCATCGGATATTAAATTTAGCAAGAGAAGAAGTTGATAGTTTGACAGATTTTGTAATTGCTCCTGAATCATCAATTCAACCGAATTATAATATTGGTGAAAGGATTTGGGAAAGTGATATTCAATATTTTAGAAGTATTGACAGTCTTGATGTTTTTGTTAATAATTATCCTGATCTGACTTTTGTTATTGGTGCTTCAACAAGGAAAATTTTTAAGGAAGATGAAAAAATATCTTCCTCTGCAAGAAAATTTATTGATTCAGAAAAATATTATGATGCTTTTAATACGGCAGTTTTTATCGAAAGTTCAAAGCCTCTTGAATTATATCATAAATCAAAACTAACTCCCGGCGTTGAAAAAATGCCATTTCCTAAATTATTAAAACCATTAGAAAGTTTTGCTATTGATTTAGGTGGAACAATTGGTAGCCTGGGAATTGATACCGAACCTAAAGTTTATAATTCATTAAAAGATTCTGTAAAAATTGCCGCAATAATTTGCTATGAATCTGTTTATGGTGAGTTTGTTACCGAATTTGTTAAAAACGGTGCAAATATAATTTTTGTAATTACAAACGATGCTTGGTGGGGAAATACTCCTGGACACAAGCAGCATTTGTCATTCTCCGTTTTACGAGCAATTGAAACCCGACGAAGCATAGCTCGTTCGGCAAACACAGGTATTTCAGCTTTTATTAACCAACGAGGTGATGTTTTGCAAGAAACAAAATATGGGGTTGGAGATGTAATCAAGCGTGAATTATATCTTAATTCAAAGAAAACAGTTTATGTAAATTATGGTGATTATATAGGAAGGATTTGTGGTTTAATATCAATATTGTTTCTTTTGATAACGATTTCAATGGGTTTGGTAAAACGTAAACAGATATTAATGAAAAATTGAATTAAAAATGATTAATATATTTCAACCCTTTTCCTTATATTTCCTTATATGGTTCAATTTTTAAACACATGAAAACGAATATCATATATCATGGTGATTGCTTAAAGATTTTAGAAGATAAAATATTTCCTGCATCAATACCTTTAGTTTATGCCGACCCACCTTATAATCTTTCCGGAAAAGCACTAAATTTAAAAAACAATACTACAGGCGGCCCGTTTTTTAAAATGAATGAAAAATGGGATACTTTTAATAAAATTGATTATCTGAGCTTTACTAAAAAATGGATTGCCGGAATTAAAGATGTTCTTATTCCTAACGGAAGTTTATACATATCTTGTACCCAACATAATATTGCCGAAATTATTGCTTCGGCAAAAGAATTGGGATTGAAATTAAATAATATTATTACTTGGTAC
>Ga0208648_1001587_pt1 | contig 17950 bp, 19 predicted proteins | sample AntAceMetag02UKL_FD_184772 | JGI IMG/M metagenome (GOLD analysis project Ga0208648, IMG submission 184772) | Saline lake microbial communities from Ace Lake, Antarctica - Antarctic Ace Lake Metagenome 02UKL (SPAdes) (version 2) | ecosystem: Environmental > Aquatic > Non-marine Saline and...
CCTTGAATCCTTGACCCCTTGTACCCTCTGAGATTACACCCGCTTAATTAGAAATAACCCACTTGTTTTAGCTTCTCGCCAGAGGCGAGCAAGAATTGACTACAACTAATCGGGAGATGATCCTTTTTAATTAACAAACGTTGCTATTTACTTCAAGTGAAATAGGGTATTATTCTTTACAATTGTATTTATAATAATAATACAATATATTATTATACTACCCTGCGACACCGCAGTAAAAAATAACTGAAAAAAAACCTGATGATTTATAAGAATTATTTTTTGAGCATAACGTAGCGATCAGGCAAAAAATCCATTAATAGACAGACTCATAAAGACCTTTGCAGAACGTGACATTTTTTTGTCAGGCAAGGAGGGCGAAAATGTTAACCGCAGGAATACATAGAGTATTTTGAGGATTAAAATTTGAGACTGACGCCGCATCACGGGAAAATGGCAGTTATGCAAAGGTCTCTCATAAATACCGGAGGAAATCAATGAGTAGTACCGAAAACAAAAAATTTTCAAAAAAACATGAATCTAATGTAAAACCAAATCCTTTAATTACAGAAAAAGTGTTGAAGTATGCTGTTGACCGTAAATTACCGTGTTTTGTTGCATTTAAGATTGTAAAAGAATTGCAGGTTGCACCGGCAGAAGTCGGAAGAGCAGTTGATCTTCTCGATTTCAGGCTTGCGAAATGCCAGCTCGGCCTTTATGGCTATCAGCCTAAAAAAAGGAAGGTAAAGCCTAAGATGCCGGAGGATCAGAATTTAAAAAAGGCAATTGCCGATGCTGTGGTTGACGGAAGAGTTGAATGCAAAAAGGTCTGGGAAATAGCTGATTTATTTAATATTCACAAGATGAAGGTAAGTTGTGCTTGCGAGGCTATGAAAATAAAAATAATTAAGTGCCAGTTAGGAGCATTTTAACTGCAAGATGGCAGATAACGATAACAAAAACCATAAAGCCCTGAACCGGTTATTTACCAGCGCGTTTATTTTTCTGTATATTTTCAGTTGTGTGCTTTTTGTTTATTTAAATTCAAAACCCGACGAGTTGACGAATATTCTTCAAAAAGGCAGCATTACTGTCATAACACGTAATAATCCACAGTGTTACATGTTAGACAAAGACCAGATCATGGGGTTTGAATATGAGCTTGCAAAGCTTTTTGCAGATTACCTCGGGGTTGATTTAAAAATCAACCCCGACGAAAAGTGGGATTCAATGATTTCCGCTTTAAACAGTGGCAGGGGTTCATTTATTGCCGCTAATATGACTATTACCAATAAGAGGCAGCAGCAAGCTGCTTTTTCAAATGGCTATATCTCAACCCGTCAATACGTTATTGTCCGTCGAAATAATACAGATATTAAAAAAGTTGAAGATCTTGCAGGAAAAACAGTTCACGTTAGAAAGGGAACATCCTATCAAAAACGGCTTGAACTTATTAAAAAAGATGGAATAGACATTACAATTAAGCTGCATGACAACACACCTACTTATGAATTAATACAGCAGGTAGCAAAAAGAACTATCGAGGCAACTGTTGCCGATCAAAACATTGCCTTGTTTAACAGAAAATACTATCCTCGTGCAACGCCTGCATTCCCGATAAGCGATGACCAGTATCTTGGCTGGGCAGTTAAACAATCTTCCAAAAAACTTCTTAATAAGATTAATCTTTTTTTTGATAAAATCAATGCAAACGGCAAATTTGACGAGATATACAATAAATATTATGCAGGTATCGATAATTTTGACTATGTTGACCTTATAAAATATCACATAAGGCTTAAGACCAGGCTTCCAAAGTACAGGCCAATTATTATGGAAGCTGCGGAAAAACACGATTTTGACTGGAAATTAATAGCAGCTCAGATATATCAGGAATCTCATTTTGATCCCCTGGCAGCAAGTCATTCAGGAGCCTTTGGCCTTATGCAGCTGATGTTTTCAACAGCAGCCAGTCTTGGAGTGGAGGATCTATTCGACCCTGTTCAGAATATAAATGCAGGAGTTCTTTATTTAAAAATTCTTTATGATCATTTTGACAAGGCGGATTCTCCAGACAGGCTGTACCTTGCTCTTGCAGCATATAATATTGGGCAGGGGCATATTCTGGATGCAAGGAATCTTGCGAGACAGACAAACCTTGATCCAGATAAATGGCAGTCTCTGAAAAAGACACTGCCTCTTTTACAATATCGAAAATATTATAAAAACTCTAAATACGGCTATTGCATAGGAACACAGACTTTAAATTATATTAAACAGATCATGTTATATTATGATATTCTGCAACACCGTGAAAAATATCACTTGACTGCGGCTATGAAAAACAATTGAAATGGCGTCCAAGGTTCCTAAAACTGCAAAACTAAAGGGCGCCCCAAGGTTCCCGAGTTGCGCAGGTATCCGCCCAGGCCAATCGTCTCCGAATCGTTCATCACATTCGTTAAAATTCCACTGGTCCCATGTGCGAAGTCCCCAGCCAAGCTCTTTGAATTTCTCCTGATCGGTTTTCCCTTCCAGCCGTAATGCCCAGGTCAGAGCAAGATCCATGTGATAATGACTGGCAATATATTCCATATCCCGCCCCTGGGTGAGCAAATTATTAATTTCACCAAAATTGGTATTATTAATAATTTGGGCAACTCTACCCTGGCTTATCCCAACTATCTCCGCAATCTGTTTTTGGGCCCGGCCAAGGCGGTTTAATCGGATGATAATGATTTCCCGGCCAGCCCTTTGTCGCGCTCTAATATCCGAAATCCAGGTGTTGACGGTTTGCTGGATAACGAACATGGGGGACGAACGAACATGGGGGACGTTCTTCAGTTCATAAGTTTGTATCGTCAAACAGTAAATATTGGTTTTCTTCTGCGATTTTCATGCCGCGCTTAACAGATAAGCTCACGGCTGGTTCAGATATTTTCAGCTTATGTGAAAGTTCCGACATCCGCTATCACACATCATATTCGCATAGCAACTTATAATGTGAAGAACGTCCCCTATACGCACTTGACTGCGGCTATGAAAAACAATTGAAATGGCGTCCAAGGTTCCTGCTAAAACTGCAAAAATAAAGGGCGTCCCCAAGGTTCCCCGTGCGCCAACGTGCCCTGGCGGCGGTAAGGGGCCAACTGCTTGTACTGAACTATTTTCTGAAATGAAATGACAATCGTAACTTCTACCCTCTTTTGTTGGAAATAATAGTTGACGTTAATCAAAAATTTCATTTTATGGATTTAGAACGACATTCAGGACAGATTCTCCAGTTCTCAATATGGGATTTCTCCCAATTCCAAGATTTCGGATTTATCTTGGCACGAGAATGACGTTGTTAGATGTCAAACCACTCAACTATAAATCAGAGCTTCGCGTTTACTCAACCTTTAGTTCCTTCAGTAATTCTTTGAGTCGGACTGTGGGGATTTGCATTAGCTTTCTTCCTTCCCGCCTCTCAATATATTGCCTTAAACCATTATTTTCGATTTTCTTTATAACGCGTCTGCTTTCAGCTAACTGTTCATCCAGAACTTGCTTAATCGGCTTTCCTTCTTTTTCCTCAATTCGGCGGATCGTTTCGTTTAACTCGTCAACCAATGTATTTTTCCGCTCGGGAATTTCAATTGTAGCGACTAACTTCGGATATATTTGAAATAATTTTTCCTTTGGCATTTGAGCACCATCAAAGAAATACCAATTCCTGCCCCGATTTTGAGTTACGGCTACTAAATAAGAATTAACTATGACCCTCTTGCCCTCAACTCTCATAACCATTTCTGTCGGGACAATAGCAACATCCTCCCACCCCTCTTTAACGATGGCAGATGGCTGACCAACTGAGATTTTTTCAATTGCCGAGCCCTTTGCCCCCATCTCAGCCATTGATGTTTTAACAAACGCAAGAGTCTTTTGAAAGCCTCCCATCTTTTCAACGATAGGGGGATACATGAATCGAACTGATGTTTCGTAATCTTTTTTAAGCATTGCGTCAGCATTTTGTTTCGCTTGTTGAGCGAGCGTTTCTGTCATGGTTTGGGCATACACACATATTGCGCCAAGACAAAGGCCAACAGTTATGAGGGTTCGGATAATAAATTTCATATCATCTCCTTTATAACGTCTGAACTGAGCTACTACGAACTGGTTACCGCTAATGTAAACAATAAACCGAGAACGAACCAGCGTTTTCAGTTAGCTCAAGTGATTTTGTTATGTGTTTTCAATCGTAAGAATCTGGAATATTAAAAACTTCACCAAGCGTTCCAGACATTGGCTCTTTACAGACAGTGCAGTATCCTTCTTTTGATACTGGTGATTTTGAGTTAGTTTTTATTAGACAACTTGGACACATAGGATATGGAAATTTTGGGTGTGTATAATATCCAGGTGGATCAATAAAAGTAGATTCTTGGAGAAAATTATTATGATACGCAATTTTGTAGAGTTGTTCAGCCTTGGTTTTCAAATTTTGATTTTTCGTTTTAAGATTTGTATTCTCAGTTTCAAGAATTAAAAACTTTCCCTTGAGAATCGCAAGCTCATCCTTGAACAGCGAGATTTGTTTCGTTTGTATAACAGCCGAGCCATGCTCAATGACGAGTTTGCTAAAAAGATCTGACAATGTTGTTATTGGATTTTTCATTTTTACCTCATAACCCGGCATAAGGCGCGGCGGCTTTTTGCCGTCGCCCTTAATGCCGTTGGTTAAAGCTATTTCTTTTCTACAGTATTAAGGAAGTAAACGACTTTATCACTTGGAAACTTGGATGCCTCCTCGCTGACAAGGAGTGAAATAATAGACGTATAGCCAATCACTAACTTGCCAAAAAATTTGATGTCGAACCCTCCGGCCTTTCTTACGCCCGCATAAGTTCCGATAACACCCAACTTGCCTTTCTCTATCTTAATTTCTGGATTCTGTAAGCCAGCATTTCGAGCTTGGTTTTCAAGTATTGATCGAAATGCCGCAATAGTTTCGCCGGGATTCGATAGCGGTAGGCATTCTGCTCGCATGAAAGGGCTTTCGCCGTCGTACACGCTCTGCACTATCAAACTTTCTATATCATTGGCAAAAGCTGTTTTCTTTTGTGTCTTGGTAGGGAAAAATACGCGAAATTCACAATTTGAAAAAGTTGTTGGCTCTGAATATGCAATTGGTGAACCACTAACAGCCGTTCCACTTATCGTAAAAAACAGGCATCCTGTAAAAAATAACAAACCCAAATTTTTCATTTTAACTTCCCCTTTTCGTTACTCTTTCCCAATGGCAAAGAGACAAGGTAAAACAAAATGCCAATGATAAGTGCTGAGACAGCCATAAGTGAGATTATTTTTGTTGCCGGAGTCCCACCCAAAAAACCCACAATGGTGGATAGTAGCCATAGAACCAAAAACAACAGCCAAAGCGGAAACTTCACAAAGATACCGAATCTCTTCAATCCTGTAAGAAAGACAGCGAGACCGACCCAAGCTGCCACAGCAGTTGCTACACCGTTACCGGCATACCATAAAAAGTGCTCAAGCATCTGTATTCTCCTTGTATAGCCCATAACGCCAAGTTCACTGGTTGCAGGAGTTTTCCAGTAACCTTGTTTATATTAATAAAGTTGGCAAACCAACACTTTTCAAAGCGGCGAAGCCCCCTGCAATCCAGTGAAACTACATGTTCTGCATATTTTTTAAACTTCTAATTCATCTGGATCAATATCTTCAATAATTAATTCACCTCTATTTTGTTTATTCATCTCATATATTTGTATAGAAGTCGGAAGCTTTTCAGATTTACACCAATTTACATATTCCTTGTATGATATGGTAGTAGATGGTGATTTTCCACCCAGGCTTATTCTTGGCACTGAAGGCTCAACTTGTTTTAAATATTGAACTGCTTCATCTTTCGTTTGAAAAGTATCAGATCTACGTGGAGGAAATCCTTTGACATTACGTCGTGTTACAATAGCCCATACGTCTTGTCCGTCCTTTTTAGCCTGCTGTAAATCCAAGATAAATAATCTATCATCTAAATAAAGTTGTCCCTGCCATAATTTCATTATTTCCTCCTGCGATCCGTCCCGCATAACCGGCGTCAAAAAACAGAGATAGGCACACGAGTAGTGCTTTTTGCTGTCCGAATGAATTTGCATTGCTATGCTTATTCCTGAACATCTTTTGGGGATACATTTCTTAGACCGCTTTCGTCCCAAATCTTAACTCTGTCTGACCGTGCAATTATTACCATTCCTTCGTATGCCACATGGAAACCCGAACCCTTTACTGGAATAGCCATTTCTTTCTCTGTTGTGGCATCTGCATCAGCAATTCCAACGCTTGCGAAATATGGAATAGCGCCGTTTTTATCAGCATGCTCTATCATTTGAAAATGAACTGGCTTTTCGAGTTGACCTTTTCCTGGGTAACATGCTGTACGTACAGCAATAAAGACTAATTGATTTCCTTTTTTACCGACAATCTGTGGATTCACACCAAACTCAGTATTTACACTTTGTATTTTATAACCTTCTTTCTTCAACTGATTAAAGACTATTTCGATCCCGAAATCGTGGATTTCTTGCATAGACATTTGTTTAGTATGAGTCATTGCTTCCTCCTTTGAAATGCAGAACGTCGCGGTCACCTGCGCCAGAAGCAATGAGAACTATGCAAAAGCACAGTTTTGCTCTGAAATAGCAAAAGTAAAAAACGCCCTGGCTTCTGGGGTCAGGTTACTGGCTTGGTTAGGCAAACACGCTGAATTTACGAGCAAACAACCATTATTCACTATTCAACATAACGTCTCGAACTGCCCATTCCGAACTGCTCCTCTAATCTATTTTTTCGATTGTTATCTTGTAAGTTTTGTAAACAGATCTTTTCATGTATGTTATCTCTGGCAATTCTGGAAAGATTCCTGCTACCAGTTTTTTCTTCCTGTTGTAGTCGGAATCGATCTTGTTGTTTGGTTGTCCGAATATAAAAAATTGCTTTCGTTCTGGTGCATCAGGGGCGTGTATTGTCAGCCCTGTTCTTGCTGCTGTTTCGTATAGATCTCTCAGTATCTGTTTTTCATAGACAGACAACTCATAATAAACGATCCAGAAAATAAATTCGGGCAATCCAGCCACTTTTTCGTAAAAGCTACTGAGGTATAGATTGTTATCGGGTGGTTCACATTCTTCAACTATCGCTCTGTATCTTGCTTCTTTTATTTTAATATCAGCTCCAGTGGTAGTTGCTATTATCTCTTTTATCCTTTGCGAATCTGGCCGTTTACCAAGCAACTTCCAAAACCATGAGGCTTCGTCCCATTTTTTTTCATCCCTTAAACTCTTCTCCAGAATAGGTTCGTACAGTTCTCGATTAAAATTATTTTCATAGTATGCTTGCAGATCGGTCGTATCTTTTTCGGTTGTTTTTGGTAATCTTGGAAACAATTTATAGGGATCAATCTTTGTTACATCATCAAATTTTGATGGTTTTGTAAGTTCCGAGACATACACTTCTTTTTCATCAACCAGATAAAGATGCCATTCGGGTTTATTGTTGCTTTTTGATATTATCGATTCGTCTTCTGGTTTTATGTCATAACGAAGAAGAAAGGTTGACGTTTTATTCACATTCATTTTCCTATTCGCCCCTAACGCTCCGGCTCACGGGAGAGGTCCGCGCAGCGGTCCGAATCCCTGTGAAGCCGGTTGTTGGACGAAGCCGCTACGCGGCAAGCAAGCAGCCGACTCCATAAACGAAAATATTGCAACCTCTGTAATTATGAGTGATAAAAGATCAGTTGTAAAATTATTATTAACCCAAAATCAGGAGGTTGAAATGGACACTAGATTACCAGAAGATCCGCAATTCAGCAAGTATTATACAAAACATTGTAAGTATTTAAAGCTCAAAGGTCTGCAGCCAAAGACCATTGAGGCATACGCAAGAGCCTTAAGACGTATCGGCAACTATTTTGATGGCCAATTGGATGGACTTAGCCAGGATCAATTACTTGATTATTTTCATGAGCTTTTAGACTCTCATTCATGGAGTGCAGTTAAACTTGATTTATATGGTCTGAAATTCTTCTACACTAATATATTGAAAAAAACATGGGAAGATATCCCCTTGATAAAGCCGCCCAAAACAACTAGAATCCCTGATATTGTGACAATTGAACAGGCAAATCAATTATTCGCGACAACCAGAAAATTAAGCTATAAAGTCTTTTTCTTCACCATCTACAGCCTGGGATTACGGCTTGGAGAAGGCATCAAACTTAAAGTCGGAGATATTGATGCCGATTATATGCGGGTGCATATTCGTGACGCCAAGGGCAATAAAGACAGATTTGTGCCGCTTCCGGAAAACACCCTGCATATCTTGAGAAGTTTCTGGGGGGTTCATAAACACCCATTATTCATTTTTCCAAACCGGAAAAGAGGGCTTAAAAATGCTCATCTCGTAGATTCCCCTCTGGATAGAGGTGGAATTCAAACTACAATCAAAATGGTCACCCGGCAAATAGGATTTAAAAAAAATATCCTGTCATTCCTTGCGCCACAGTTATGCAACCCATTTATTAGAAGCAGGGGTTGATCTGATTGAGCTGCAAAAAATCCTGGGCCATGTCAGTTTATTAACAACTGCTAAATATACCCATCTCACTGCTGCAACGCAAAACAATTCCTACCATACAATAAACAAGATAATAAACGGCTTTGATATTGGCTGGGGAGGGGTAAAATGATTTTACTTTCCTCAATTATAGAAAAGTTTGAAGAGAAGTTTTTCAACAAATATAAGACCGCCGTCTTGCCCAGTCATAAAAAAGCGCTACAAGCCATGAAACAATGCCGAAAAGAATCTGGTCCGCATATGCTGGCTCAATGCACCAATGAGAATTGTCGAAGACATAGCTATATACCCCATTCCTGCGGTCATAGAAATTGTCCCCATTGCCAGAATCATGAAAGTCAGCAATGGATTGAAAATCAACTCAACAAACAGCTACCGGCCCAATACTATCTGTTTACCTTTACACTTCCGAGACAGCTGCGAAAGCTTGTCTGGAGGAATCAGAAACTGATTTATTCCCTGATGTTTCAATGTGTACAGGAACTTTTGAAAACATTTACCCAGAATGACAAAAAGCTACAAGGGATGGCAGGGTTTACAACAGTTATGCATACTCATTCAAGAGAACTCGGATTTCATCCTCATATTCATGTTGTAATGGTTGGCGGCAGCATCAATAGAAATTCCAGGTTATGGCGAGTAAAATCCGGTAAATATTTATTTTACTACAGGGCTTTAGCAAAAGTTTTTAGAGCCAAATTACTCAAAGCAATTGTTGATCATAATCTACGAGTGCCAAAAGATTGCCCTAAAAAATGGGTTGTTAATTGCAAAAACGTCGGCAATGGAGATAAGGCATTAATTTATTTGGGCAAATATCTATACAAAGGTGTTATTCAAGAGAAGGATATCTTGAAATGTGAAAATAAAATGGTCACTTTCAGATATATCCATTCCAAGACCGGAAAATATCAGACCAGAACCGTTACAGGAGAATATTTCCTCTGGTTGTTGATGCAGCATGTGCTTCCCAAAGGCTTTCGCAGAGTAAGGTGTTACGGGTTCCTGCATCCATGCAGCAAGAAGCTCATCAAATTATTACAGCTTATCCTACGATTTAATCCAATCATGATGGTCAAGCAGCTCAAACAAAGAGCGAAAATAACATGTAAGTTTTGTGGAGCAAAAATGGAAATTATTCGCACAATGATACCGGCTGCCCTGATACAAAGGGTAAGTCTTCCCACATAATCAAAGGAGGCTTTTTTGTTATGTGATGCTCAACCTAAAATAATGGCAGTAAAAAAAGAACTGATTTCTTCGGCAATGGATAGTTGCGTAAAAAATCAACCGGTTTTTCTTTAAAAAAACCGTTGCGGAGTCAAAATCAGCTCTTTTTAAATAAATCCGCTTAATTCATCCGGCAGCCGCCAACTTCTTTGCTTTATCCAGGCATATTTCCAAAAAGATATTTTCTATAAGATAATCCGGGCTTGTCCAACAAACGGTTCAGATTGTGGTTCGTTCCTCACACAATCTAACCTTATTCGTTATGTGCTTCGTAGTTTTCTTAATTCCTCAATATTCTCTATAAGTTCTTCCCTTGTCATAATATCGTGGATGGGGTTTTCAATATTCAATGCTGCGCAAACGTCAATTATGTATATATCAAGCTTATCGTGGATATCTTGCTCATCGCCAAACATGCTCTTAGAAATTAGCGATAGCTTCTTTGAAGCACTTAGAATATCTTGAGAGGTTGGAAGACGGAATATTTTCCTTATCCTTTTATAAAACGGAATTAGCTGTTGGCTTGCGAGTAAACTTGCGCCAAGCATTTCCAGATGTTTTCCAGCATCAATAGCGGAAGATTTATCTACGGTTTTGGCATTTTGGATAGTAGCGTACAAATTGGCAACGAAAAAAACCACTTCAGAAATCACTTTTCGCAGTTCTTGGATTGGTTCTATTATCCATTTCAGAAAAATTTGACCAAGGATAAAGACCAAAAAACCTGTAATTATAGTTGCAAAAATAGCCACATCTCACATCCTTGCTATATGGTACATAACATTTACGTATAAGGCAATTTTGCCTGATATCCTGATATTGAATGCACAAACAGGCAAATTTGCTTGATTTCAATATTCAATATTGCAGTTTATGAAATGCTTCTCAGTTTGTAAGTTTGTATCGCAGAGGAAGAGGGCAGCTAAGTTCTTTTTCAGTTCGAGATTTCAGATTCAAGGCTGCGAAGCAAAAAGCCCTGTTCCTTCATATTGTAATAAAGAAACAGGGCTTTATTTTTCTGCAATGCAATGGCTTGTCAACAGATCATTCCTTTTTGAAGTTCAAAATCAGATCAAAAATAATTCAAAATTCTATATATCAGATTAAGATATAAGTCAATTTGTTATCTTTTTAGGGAGATGCTCGCAAGATACAGATTCTATTCCCTTGAATTGCGGATTTGTGGTCTGTCAGTATAAGAGGAGAAAAAACAACCTTAACCGGCTTTCAAATTGAAAGCCAGTTTTTTTATGTCAACATACGTCGATTTTTACCAAAATACAGGTTGTCTGTTGGGTATTAATTTTTGAGCAGTCTGAAAAGAATTAAAAATATTACCTAACTACTTGATTTTATTGATGGCGTCCCCAAGGGGATTTGAACCCCTGTCGCCGGCGTGAAAGGCCGGTGTCCTGGGCCAAGCTAGACGATGGGGACGCATTTGGTGGGCCGTGCGCGGCTCGAACGCGCGACTCTCTGCTTAAAAGGCAGATACTCTACCAGCTGAGTTAACGGCCCTGATATGATAGGTCTCTAAAAAGATAGATAATTAATCCCAATTTTTATTCTTGTCAATAAAAATAGTTATTATTTACGCCAGAATGCAGGAACAAGAAGAATTATAACTGTATAAATTTCGAGCCTTCCTAACAGCATACACCATATAAGCATCCATTTGCCGAAAAATGGTATTTGAGCATAATTGCCAACCGGACCTACAAGCCCGAAACCAGGCCCTATATTTCCGATAGCAGCTGCAACAGCACCAAAAGATGTAATATAATCCACACCCATACCAGCGAGAGATAAGGAACAAAAAGCAAAAAGAATGATATAAAGGGCTAAAAACCCTAAAATACTCCTCATTATATCATCAGAAATAGGTTTGCCGCCCATTTTTATTTTTACAACCGCATGCGGATGAATAAGGGAAAACAGCTCTTTATAACAATACTTAAAACAAAGCATAATGCGGATAAATTTCATGCCTCCGCCAGTTGATCCTGCTGAAGCTCCCATAAACATGCAAAAGAAAAGAATGACCTGAGACATGGCGGGCCATTTTTCATAGTCTGCAGTTGCATAGCCTGTAGTTGTAATAATCGAAATCACCTGAAAAGATCCAAAACGCAGTGCATCTCCGATTTTTTCATATATTGGGCCATAAACATTATATGACACAATAATAATTAACAGAAAAACAAAACCAAGAAAAAACCTGCACTCTGAATTGCGCCAGAAAGCAAGAGGCTTTCCTTTAAGCAATTGATAATGAAGTGAAAAGTTTATACCGGCAAGCAGCATAAAAACCATAAAAACAATATCAAAATATACGCTGTTATAATGAGCAATTGAAGCATTTTTTGTCGAAAATCCACCAGTAGGCATTGTTGTGAATGTATGACACAATGCATCATAAAAGCTCATTCCACCTATTAACAAAAGAATAAGCTCTGCCAGAGTAATAAGAGCATAAACCTTCCACAAAATCATTGCAGTATCTCTTAGCTTCGGCTTTAGCTTGTCTGGAACAGGGGTTGGCACCTCTGCCTTATAAAGCTGCATACCGCCGACGCCCAGGAAAGGAAGGATAGCCAGAGACAAGAGTATAATACCCATGCCGCCAAGCCACTGTATAAAGCTTCTCCAGAAGAGAATGCCTTTTGATATTGCTTCTACATTAGTTAAAATCGTTGCTCCGGTTGTGGTAAATCCTGAAACAGATTCAAAAAAAGCATCTACAAAAGAATTTATTTCACCACCAAGGTAAAACGGCAAGGCTCCGAACAGGCATACAATCGTCCACCCGAAAGCTACTATTGCTATACCTTCTCGCTGGTGTATGACTTCCGCCTTGTTTTTTCTGAAAAATATATACAGTAAAAATCCCGAACATATTGTTATTCCAATAGACTTTAAAACCGGAATAACGCTCTGGTCATTATAATAAAGGCCTACAATAAGGGGCAATATCATGGCCAGCCCCAAAAAAATGGTCAACACCCCCACTATGCTGATTATATAACGCCAGCGCATTTAAAAATACTCCAGCTTAACTGCAAGTATTTTTTCAACCTTTGGAATGGCCTGTCTTCTTGCAAATATTATTATCATGTCATTGGGATTTATAATTGAATCGCCGTCTGGTATAATAAAAATTTTTTCACGTATTATACCGGCAAGAATAGCCCCTTTGGGAAAGGAAATGTTTTTAAGGGGTTTGCCTACTATGTCTGAAGTCTCAAGAGCCACGGCCTCCATGAATTCAGCCTGTTCACCCTTAATTGATATGGAGGAAAGCACCTTTCCGTGACGAATATGCTGCAAAATCGTATTAATTGCAGAAAGCCTGGGGCTAACGACTCGTTCAATACCGATGGTTGACATAATAGGAAAATAGCCAAATTTGCTGATTTTTGTGATCGTTTTTTTCGCACCCATCTGTTTGGCAAGCAGCGATGCTAAAATATTAATTTCCTCATCGCCGGTTAGCGTAACAACAACATCAATATCATGTACATTTTCTTCTTTAAGGAGTTCCTGATCAGAACCATCTCCATGAAGCACAAGGGTCTTATTTAATTGCTCGGCCAGCCTGGCGCACCGGTCGGAATTTTTTTCAATTATTTTAGTATAAACAGATTTTTCGTCAAGCAATCTGGCAAGCCTCATGCCTATTGTGCCGCCCCCTATTATAAGCACACTTTGCACAGGTGCTTCGCTCTTGTCAAAAACAGCCAGAGTATCTAATATTTTTTCCTTTTCGCATATAAAATATATAAGGTCACCTGGTAATAAATGATCATTTCCTCTGGGGATAATCAGTTTTTCTTTACGAATAACAGCAACAATAAGAGGCCTTTGTTTTTCTGATATCCTGGAAAGTTCTGAAAGCCGCGTTCCTGCAAGTTGAGCTTTTTCGTCTAAAACAATTCCAATAAATTTGATACGGCCATCTGCAAATTCTCCCACATCAACAACACCGGGCATGTTAATCATTCGGTAAATGGTTTTAACAACCTCGATTTCAGGGTTTATCAGGGTATCTATATGCGGAGCATATTTGCGGAAATGGTCGTGGTATAAATTAAAATCAGCATTACGTATGCGAGCAAGTTTTTTTGTCGATGGAGAAAGCATGTCAGCCACAAGACATGCCACAAGATTTGTTTCATCGCTGTTTGTTACGGCAAGTAGTATCTCAGCATCTTTAATGCCTGCTTCACTTAATGATATAGGGCTGCTTCCTGAAGCAGTTACAACCTGAGCATCTATATTATCAGAAACACGACGAATTGCTTCTGGGTTTTCGTCAATAACAACTACATCTTTATTCTCATTGACAAGGCGGCTGGCAATATTAAAACCAACTTCGCCTGCGCCTATGATTAAAACTTTCAATTGCCTGTACTCCTTATTGTAAAAGTAAATTGTCAACCAGCAAGTATGACGAACTCGTAAAAAGCTGAATTATACCGCTTTGCAGCACTTGAAACCAGAATAACTTTAAACAATCAGTCAGTCTTCAGTCATGATTAAATTATAACTGTTGCGATAACCGGCAAAAACTACAGTTGCGTTATTTGAAAGTCGATTCCATCAAGTATAAACAATTATGTATTTACTATAGACATTTTCATGTGTCAATTGTTGACAGCAGGATGCACAGGCAAATGACGCCAAAAAGAACTATCCAGTCCTTTTTCCCGGATAAAAGAGCCTTGTTTGTCCGTTTTTCCGAAAAACATCTTGCTTCCATTGCAACGGCAAGTTTATCGGCTTTTTCAAAGATTCTGCACATAACAGGAATTATTAATTTTATTAATCGATATACAGGATTTTTTCTGTTTTCCACCCCTCTTGAGCGCTGTGCATCAATAGTTTCTCTTGCCTGATCGAGAACAAGAGGAACAAAACGTATAATCAAACTCATCATGGTCGCGATCCTTTTCCCGCGAATAAACGGAAAAGGCATCAAAAACCATTCTACAGCAATTCTTATGTCTGAAGGCCTGGTTGTTGAGACAAATATCAACCCAAGCAAAACAACGAATAAAAGGCGCCAACAGACAAGTACAGCGTCATATATGCTATGCCATAAAAGGCTAAAGTTTTTAAAGTAAGATGCAGATAAATCAGGCGCAATGAAAACTCTTGCTATAAATATAAAAGCCAGCAGAATAAAGAAAAATCGAAGTTCTGTTAAAATAGATTTAAACGAAATGCAAACAGTTAATATTATATAAAAAACCAGGCAGGTTAAAACAACAAGTGATACAGTATAAGCTTTAATGCTTGCAATGCTGATTAAGATAAAACACACAATTTTAAATCGTGCATCCAGCTTATGCAAAAATGAATTTTTTGGATTAAAATTGAAGACAGTCAGTTCAGCCATGATTCTATTTTCATGCCAAGACGCGAAGCACATGGCTGTCTTACGCCAAAGGCTTCAACATTCTTAATTATCTTTTCAGGCTCGTCATCCATTACAATCTTTCCCTTACTCATTATAAGCAGACGATCGGCGTGAACTATAACCTTTTCAAGATCGTGTGTTGACATCAATATGGTATGACCCGCTTTGTGCAAGGAAAGAATTTGATGTAAAACCTGTCTTACTCCCGGATAGTCAAGATCTGAAAAAGGCTCGTCAAAAACAATAACCCTTGGTTCCATGGCAAGAACACCGGCCACTGCAAGCCTCCTTTTTTCTCCGCCTGAAAGTACATGAGGCCTTTGATCAGCCATATTTATTAAATCTACGGCTTTTAATGCTTTTATCACACGTCTTTTAACCTCATGTTTATCAAGGCAAAGATTTTCCGGGCCAAATGCCACATCATCAAATACTGTCTCGCCTACTATCTGAGTGTCTGGATCCTGAAAAACCATGCCGACCATTTGCCTGGCCATTTGGATGTTGTCGGATACAGAAATGCCTCCTATCTTAACCACTCCTGTGTCTGATAAAAGAAGCCCGTTTAAATGTCTTAAAAAAGTTGTCTTGCCTGAACCGTTTCTGCCGGCAATAACTACAAATTCTCCCTCTTTAACAGTAAGGCTGATATCATCTATGCCTATGGATTTGTCTGCAAATTGATGCCTGAGATTTGTTATTTCAATGATATTCATTAATCTTGAAATCCATGCACAGAGTTTTTTAATAATGGCCTTAATGCCTTTGCAACATGAACAGCAGCCGCAATTTTCAGGACATCGCCAGGAATAAAAGGATACATTCCAACAATCAGCGTTTTAGACAGGGTCATGTTTGTTAACAGTTTAAGCCACGCAACACCGCACACATAAACTATTATGGCTCCGCAGCACATTGCAATTACATCATAAACTTTATTCTGCCTTTTTTCTGTAATCAGGCCTATAATATATACACATGGAAGATATCCAAAAAGGTAGCCTCCTGTGGGTCCCAGCAGACGGCCGATTCCTCCTGTTCCGCCTGCAAAAACCGGAAAACCTAAGGCGCCTACCAGGATATAGGCTCCAACACTTGCGAGCCCCATTTTGCGTCCCAATAAAACACCCGCAAGAAATACAAATAAGTTCTGCAGGACAATTGGGACAGGTCCTACAGGTATTGAAAGATAAGCACCCGCTGCAATTAAAGCTGCAAAAAGTGCACAATATGATGTTTTTCGAAGGAATAAGGAATGATCTGTGTTCATAGATTCAGGGTTCTATATGTGAAAGCAGTCGCCATAAACAATTTTTTTTATTGATCCATCTGCAAGTTGCAATATCAGCTCTCCGTTTTCATCAACATCTACTGCGGTTCCCTCAGATGTGTCCTGGTTTGTAACTATCTTTACGTGGCGGTTAAGTGTTGTTGTATAATTTTTCCATTCAGGGATTATTTTATCAATATCTGTATGGTTAATGTAGTTTTCGAACTCATCCAGAAACTCGGCAAGCAGTTGTTTTCTGGATATTTTTTTGCCTGTAATAGACCTTAATGACGTGGCTGATGGCTCTTCTTCAGTTGGATCATTATTCACATTTATACCAAAACCAATATTTATAAAAGATGCTATATCCGATTCTGCCACTATTTCAGACAGAATTCCGGAAATTTTCCTTTTGTTTATCAGTATGTCGTTTGGCCACTTGACCATGGCATTAACACAATACATCCGGCGCAATAATTGAGCAAGAACAAGTGATGCGGCAAAATTGAGCCTCAGGCTTAATAAAGGAGGTATCTGCGGCCTTAGCACAATTGTAAAATAAAGCCCTCCTTCTGAAGATTGCCAGGGCCTTTTTAATCTGCCCCTGCCATTTTTCTGGCGCCCGGCTATTACAACAGTAAAATGCGGGCATCCATTTCTGGCGAGTTTTTGTGCAATATCCATTGTTGATGTGACTTCAGGAAAAAAATGAATTTTTGACTCTCTTTCTGGAAATTCCCATGGGAAAAGGGCATCAGGAGAATCAATGAGCTGGTATCCCTTTGTGTTTACAGCAATATTATAACCCAATTCCTGAAGCTTGCGAATATGTTTCCATATAGAAACTCTTGAAATTCCAATTTCAGAACTAAGAGCCTCGCCTGAAACAATTCCTTTTTCTTTTTTAAGTATTTTAAGTATCTGTCCCTTTATTTTGGTTAACCTCATAAATTTGGAGGTTAACCAAAGGTGCATCGAATGTCAATTTCTTTCTTGACAGAATTTTGGTCGTGATTATTTTCAGATAAAAGACATGATAAGTTGTCTAACCATTTAATATAATGAGACCTTTGAAAAATGCTCAATTTTGTTTAAGTTTAAGAAAGGCGAAGATTTCAACCACAGGAATATATTGAATATTTCGAGGATCGAAATTTGAGTTTACCCCCGTAGCTCCGGCAGATTTATCCGCCTCTGGAGGATGGTACTGGGGCGTTTCAACAGTTTTTTACCGCCCGCTGCGCTCAAGACGCGAAGCACGCTAAGGAAGACATTGTGACCGCCGGGTATCGGCGCTCACAACAACTTGCACCCCTTCGGGGTAAACAAAAGAAGTGCAACACATCGAAAAAATCGGCATAAAACGAATGGTAAACAACCTGAAGCAGTAATTT
>Ga0208648_1001588_pt1 | contig 17935 bp, 14 predicted proteins | sample AntAceMetag02UKL_FD_184772 | JGI IMG/M metagenome (GOLD analysis project Ga0208648, IMG submission 184772) | Saline lake microbial communities from Ace Lake, Antarctica - Antarctic Ace Lake Metagenome 02UKL (SPAdes) (version 2) | ecosystem: Environmental > Aquatic > Non-marine Saline and...
AACACCACTTAACAAATGTTCAGTTCTCCCCATGGGGAGAACTGCCTTAAACAAACAAAACAAAAACGGGAACTCTAATTGTCGTTGGAGGGAAATTATAGTTGACGTTGAACAGACATGCGTTAAAACGCTGAAATCCAATATTCATGTGCCTAACAACAATATAATGAGGCACAACTCGCCTTCAACATTTCCAATAAAAAATATGTTCAAGGCTTGATTGTTTATCTTTGGGATATCTAATATAATCTCTTGAGTTTATAAAGAGGAATGGTACAACATGACCAACCGTAATAGGTTCAGGGTTCAGGATGTCATAGCTGATCGGGAATTGGCAGATTCCATTCAAAACTCTATATCCACAGCGATATCGTGCAGATTCGTTCATCTTCCAACGAAACGAAGCGTTTCCCATGTATTCACTCGTTCGTTAAACGCATCAATTCGTGATATTGATAATCATCCCCGGGGAGTTCTATTACGTCGACTTCTGCAATTTGGTCCTCACAGCCCCATTGGAACTGAAAAATTTTGGGATAAAGGTAAAGAAAGATTGTCTGACCCTGAATGCGTCCAGTGTGTAAATTTCATATTTTTCCATTTGGTGAATCGTTTTAAGGGAGAGTTGGCGGAACTGCTCGCACTCAAACCTTGTATTCAACTCCTTTCAGAACTTCGTGAGGAAGGTAAGTTGTCAACTGATATACAACTTTTCTGGGGCGAGACAATTGAAGAACCACGTCGGATACACAACTCAGCAGAAACGGCATCAATCAGGTATAAGGGATATGCGAAGGGTGCGGATGGTCTGATGCTCGTTTTACCTACAGGTCAGTTAACACCCTCTATCCAACCTGCCATCTGTGGTGTTCTTGAAATAAAGTCGATGCCTGTTTCAGTAACAAGGATTTCTCGTCAGATCTCAAAACACATTAAAAGGTTGGAGGGTGGAGTTCGGTTGAATGGTGTACCTATGGACACCCAGAAGTTATCGGAAAAATCCATATACAGAGTGATAGTAATACCATCCCAGTGGAAACTTAGTAGGAAATGGAAGTGGATTGATAATAACGATACACGAGAGATGGATTATTACGAAAGGATAATACCTCCAAGACCCACACGAATTGAGGAGATAAGCCCACGTTTTTGGAAAATTACACTCTCGTGGTCGCGAGAAGCCTTGGAAGAAGTCGCATATGAAATGACTTTTAGGTATATGGCTGAAATAGGCATGCACATTTTTAAGAAACACGGCAAAATGTCGCAATGGGAAATGGCACATCCAGATCAAGCGGGATTCAATGCGATCAAAGAAGCACTCTACTATCTAATGCTTCGAGAAATCACAATTTTTCAATCGCATAGAACAAAAAAGCTATACAACATATATTCCTATGGATATCCTGTGGGAGTGGATGCCAAACATATGCTCCGACCGGAAGATTTGGATACGATGCAGATGGTATGAGATTTTTCAATTCGCGCTGGGTGGTATGCCTCGTCAAAACGTTATACGCTGTATGAATATAGGATTTCATCTGTTTTCTTTTCGTTTCTTTAGTCGGATTTCTGACGTTACCTTATTCGTTACCCCGAACATATTGGCGTTACCTTCGTTACATCAAGTAGCAATGCTGACGTTACCCTCTTAGTTACCTCAAACAACTTGTCGTTACCTTAGTTACCTGCGAAATTTTCCGTGCTCTGTATGCTGTGTATATTTTGTTGTTTACAATGAACCCATTTCCGAGATATTAAGGTAACGAAAATTCATGTTTCCAAGAATACCAATTATTTCCATCAAGTGGTGTTACATCGGGGAACCGGAAAGGACTCGAACTGAAAGCAGGAGTTTAGCTGTTAGTTGTGATTGAGGTGAAGATGATTTTCTTCATAAATGTTCACTCTAACTTATTATTCTAATTAACTATGGAGAAAAAGAGGCGAAGAACCAAGGTTTGCAACACTCCTCGCTATAAACCCCCGACAATTTTGGCAAAAATCGTCAATTTGGGGAATTCTTCTTTTTGATCAGTAGCGGGAGGGAGACTCGAACTCCCGACCTTGCGATTATGAGTCTCAAGAAAGTGAATATTCACAACAATTCACGACCATTGACTACAATAATATTAAATACTTACCAATATTCCTGTTTTGTCAATTGTCATGGTTTATCACTGGTAGTTATCTCTGAGTGATACAAAAGTGATACAAATCAGTGTGGGTCGAGGGGGGGGATGGGTCTTCGGTTATAGTACCTATACAGTGACACGCAATATTTCTATAATTCTGAGGATAGGGGTGTACCCTCCACTTTCGGAGTCCCATGATTGCAATCCTACTACCATAGCCCTCAGTATTATTTTGAGATTAATTCAAGGTAGGTTGTATCACTTTTCTTTATCCATCACCTATAAACTCTCAATATATATCAATCGATATATTTTACTCCTTTCAGTGTTATCCCATGATTGTAACAATAATCCATATAATCGTGGCATAAAGCAGCCATTGCGGTATCTAAATTATCAACTGTTTCTGCAACCAACCTCAACTCTCCTTTTTCATAGGTTTCACTCTGGTATTTAATACCTTTCTGAATCGATATATTTTTTTTCAGTCTTGGTTCTGAAGACCAGACAGAATGGACAATTTGATTTCTTATTTTTTCAGCTTGCCCTGATTTATTAATTAATAACTTCAATTCTTTCATTTGACGAAATTCTCTTTCAATTGCTAATGAAGACAATATTACCAACAAACTCCCAAAAGATGCTTTGGCGGTTAGAATATCTGCCAATTTTTGATCGTCGCCCAAATTCGCTAATATTCTGACAAATGTGAGAATATTCATTTCTAATCTCTGAAATTTTATTATTATCAATCCAATCGCTTGTAAGTTTTCTGGATTAATGTTGGGTTTAATGGGATTAAACTTCTTATGGAGATTTTCATATAATACTTTAAATTCATCATCTTGTATAAACTGCTGTGTTTCTTTATTCATGATTTATTTCCTTACAGATACATAATTAGTTTAGTTTATCAACACAACTTTTTTTACCTCATTCATCTTCCCCGGCACACTGGCATGGATGAAGTAAATTCCGCTTGAAAGCTCTGCTCCATCGAAAGTGAATTGCTGATATCCAGCACTATACCGTCCAGTAGCAAGTTCAGCGATTTGTTGACCAAATATGTTGAATACGTTAACGTTTAGATTTGATGGTTCGGGTAAGGCTATTACTATTGATGTCACCGGGTTAAATGGGTTTGGATAGATGGAAGAGATATCAAAGATGATCGGTATGTTGGAGTCTTGAGTTTTTACATTGGTATCACCACCCCAACCTTCAACTGTTACAATCCGTTCACTCTCGTTTGGATCATTGCTTATGATGGTGATTGTTCCTCCATAATGGATTTCTTCCGTAGGTGTAAAGGTAATTTGAACTGAATCAGCAGTTTCTGAAGTTATGATCAAAGAGTCGATATCCTCTGCCATAAAAGTTTCAACATCAGACGCAACAGCATGAATAATTAGACTACTGCCACCAACATTTTCGATACGCAAATACCAATCTGCTGTATGTCCTAACTCAACCGCTTCGAAATCGTGGTTTATATCGGGTAAAGAAATATCTGGTGTTCCTGAGTTCTCCCACCAGGCAATGGAATTACTATGGTTAGATGCACCAACTAAATCTAAATCACCATCACTATCTATGTCCGCAGCATGTACAGAATAAATTCCACCAACATTTTCAGTAATTGAATGTTCTGTAAAGTTTTGGTCACCGTCATTTTCCCACCAAGTCATCTCTTCGTCACTTGCTGCAGCAGTAATATCAATATCGCCATCTGAATCTATGTCTATCGCATAAATATCAAGTGTATGAATAAATTCTGTTGATATATCATGTTCATCAAAGTTTTGATCGCCATCATTCTCCCACCACACAATCAATGAATCAGAATATGCTGAACCTATCAGGTCAACGTCATTATCTGAATCTAAATCTATCGCAAATACATTCGGATTCCCCATGAAGTTTTCTCTAACAGAGTGCTGTGTGAATACCTGATCCCCGTTATTTTCCCACCATGCAACAGCATCTCCACCTCCACCAATCACGTCTACATCTTCGTCATTATCCAAATCGGCTGCATAGACAGAAGAGGCTTGATTGAAATCCTCATCAACATAGCGATCTGTAAAGATTTGATTCCCATTGTTTTCATACCATTTTATAGTATGTTGTTGTTGTGAAGTACAAATAATATCAATGTCATTGTCACTATCTAAGTCGACACCAAATATGGATGTTGATTGGGGAAAATCAGTATCAATGGTATGAGAAGTAAAAGAACCCACTCCGTTATTTTCGAACCATAATATTGTGCTGTCAAAATATTGCGCACCAAGAAAATCTGTATCTCCATCTTCATCCAGATCAATTCCATAAATACGAACTCCATCATAGTCATCATTAATAATATGTTCAGTAAAATTCTGATCACCGTCATTTTCCCACCAGGATACTCTATCATCCCTTTCTGCTGCACCTGCGATGTCAACATATCCATCATCATTTAAATCAATTGCATAAACTGATTGCGCACCGTCAAAATCATCTACTATTACATGTTCAATAAATTCAATTTGAGCGATTAATATATGAGGAATGAAAAACAGAACGGCAAGAATAGAACAAGCAGTTTTTATAGAGACTTTCATCATACCCTCCCTGAGGATTGAAAGATTAGGTTAAATTGATAATAATAAGCAATAGGTTGGAATCAAAGCGATTTAGGATTTAGCAGAGCAATACTCCCAGCCGGTTGAATCAGCATTACGTGAGCCAGGAGATCATTAAACCAGTTCAGAGCATAAACTTGTCACTCAACAGGAGAACGCCTCTCAAAAGCGATATATAGCTCAAATATGAGCAAATACGGATACTACAGTAATGAAGAATGCAAAGGGGAATCATTAATCAGTAGCAAAGTTCTTCAATTCAGCCAATAGCAATTAATCATATCGGTAAACTCCGCCTTATACTTTGGAATCTCGATAGCAATACCGGATTTGGTCGGTTGCCAGCTATTTTTTAAATAAACCTTCTGGAGTTGTAAGTGGAGTATTCCCCCTATAGCTCAAAAAAACCCTGATAAATCAAATACTATTAAACACGTGACTGTTTTGCAATTCGCTATGTAAGTAATTCTTCAATTCCTCTTCATCCATTGAGCGCATTTCCTTCCACATTCTAAAACGTTGATGCAAGGTTGCATAGTTGAACTCTTCAACGAAATATACAATCAGTTCAGGGTCTATGCTTAGTACCAATTCAAGCCATTCTCTAAATTTTGCTCTGTAACCTACAGGTATTTTGTCAATTAGATCGAATGCAGTAGTTAGATCCATATCAACACTTTTTAAACGAGGCAAGAGCCGGTCTGTCAGGATTTTCACTGCTTCATGTTTTACAGAGTCCTCCTCGCTTTTAAGCATCAACTTGAGTTCATTGAAAACTTTGGCTGATATCTCCTCAAGAAATGCTTCTCTTACTTTGGTCTTTTTGCTCAGCACTCCGACTGGTTTTCCTTGAGGATTGCCGCTATGCCCTGGTTTGAATTTTCCTTGTGTGTCTCTTTCAGCCATCATATTTATCCTGATTTTTTCTCGTTTTTACAGGTAGATAATATTTTTTTCTTTCTTGCCAGATTGAACTGCCAAAACTGACAAAAGCCTTATTTCTTCTTTTTCCACTAACTGACATAACTGCCAAAACTGCCATAAGCACCCTTTTGTCAGTAATGGCAGTACCATTTGGGTTTGTAAAAAAATATTCATCATATTAGTTCCGGATTCAAATGATACACTATTTTTGACTTTCCACCGGTCGGAACTCTTTCAGATCGTACCCACTCATAATCTTCAAGAATCTCCAAGCCTTGTTCGACTTCTTTTCGATTACCAAGCCCAGCCCAACCATTTCGATATATCTCTCTAATTGAAAAACAATCTTCAATAGAACCGCCATTAATCTTTTCAGCTATGCGATAAGCAGTTCCAATATCATTCTGTACTACACTTGAATAAACTTTGCGGGCATGAGATTCAAGGTATTCACTCCAGCCGATAGCTTTCTGCAAGGCTTCAATAGTGACCTTCCCCTCGCCTTTGTTATCAGCCAGGTGGGACAAAAGTGCTATCGAGGGAACAAGAGAACGGTATTTTGATAAATGTGCTTCAAGGGCTGGTAGCTCTTCACCTTTCCGGAGACGTAATTCAAGCTCTTCCCACCATTCGTAGAATAAATCCTGAGCATATTCATCGAAACGATAAGAGTCTTTCTTTTCCGGTATGTTTGCAGCCCAGGTAAATATCTCGAATGCAGTGTTTTTAGCATCAGTATCAGCCCAACGGTCAACCAGTTCCCAATCTTTTGATATATCGGGGTAAACCATTAACTGAAAACGCTGTAAAAGACCATCAGCACCAGCACCGGAACCTATTGCTTGACGTATATATTCTTGTAATACTCCAGGCTGAATACCTCCTAAAATTGACAAACAACAAGATTTAATCCGGATGGTTCCTCTTCCGATTCTGTCATAAATAAAATTTCCATCACCATTCCAGCTTTCGAGATAAAAAGCTCTTGAAGACTCGCTGCCTTGTTTATCAAGACTTTTCAATAATCCACTTAATTCGTCACGATAGACTAATAGCCCATTGGGGTTGTTTTGTAACAGCTCGCCAATTTTCTCTATGGAGCCATCATTAACTATAAAACGTTTTGCGATAGGTTCTTCAGGAGGTGGGTTATTTCTTACCAATTCACTTGTATCTTTACCTTCTTTTGCTGCTTTCCTTATTTCTGTTTCACGTTCAGTCTTCAATGCTTTGTAAGCAGTCAATTTATATTCATAATTCTCTAAAATTTCTTCATATTCCTCAGCAGCTTGGTTTTCAAGACGTTTTAGAGGTTTCATCACCTCTGATAACGCCGGGGTTTTCATAGCCCCAGGTGGAGCGATAACTGCACCGAACAGGTTCGGGATAACAGTCCAATCGTCTTTGCATTTGGGTTGAATACTTGCACCTTTCCCAACTACAGCAGAAAACGCTATCATAATTCCTACAGCGATAAAATCAATTGGTGCTTGCATTCGTTCACTGATATCAATAGCCCAGGGTTGAAACTTGTCAGGAAGCAGTTTATGATCAAAGGGAAGCAACTGAGGGAGTTCTGAGGGTAATGGTTCAGGAGTTCCCCAGGATAACGCTGTACTACCATTATTCCCTTGTGTCTGTACTTCCTCTAAGTCATTAGCCCAAGCTGGGATATTGTCGGGATCGAAAAGGTTCGATTTACGAAATAAATCTTTTAATTCTTCTTTTGTATGTGCTTTGCCCAGCCATTCACTAACGTCTTTAGCGTCCTCAAAAGGGTCAAGCAAGTGAACAATAGCGTCAGTATTAACCAACGATTGCGCAACACTGAGAGCGTGTTGTAAACCTGGATTATCATTGTCAGGTATAATATAAATAGTTTTGTCAGAAAGGGATTTTGAATAGCAATCTTTCCATTTACCAGCACCCATTGGATTGCAGGTAGCTGGGATTCCAAGTTTCCAGAGTTTATCAGCATCTTTTTCGCCTTCAACACAAATAACGTGTGTTTTATCAATAATGTCAGGAAGGTGGTAAAGAACAGGATTAATCCCTTTCAGGTTCCAAATCCACTCACCAGGTTTATCTGGGTTTGGTCTTCGTTGTACAAAGCCTTTAGGGATGAATCTAACCACCTCAAACAGTAGTTTCCCTTCAGCATCCTGATAACTGTATGTAGCTTCTATTTTCTTGTCAGGCTTCTTTTTCTGAAACAAGTCACGTTTTTCTAAATCAAGGGCAGACAATACCTGTTCAGTTGAACAACCGACAAAACATTTTACCCATGCATTCCCTTGATTGTCCTGTCCAAAGGAAAGCGAGGGACTCCTATCACCTTTGCCTCTTCCGTGATCAGGAACCGGACAAGACGCTTGCCAACCGGTTCCGTTCCGTTTCGGATTGCAGCCTGCATTCAATAGTGATTGCTGAAGCAATTGAAAAGGTGAGTCTGTCATCCTTTGCTTCCCTCTGATCTTTCAAACGATTCGACAGTGTTGCGTCCGTCCACTTCTTTTCCAACTCCTGTTAAGGCAATTGAAAGCATGGATTCACCATCCTTTTTAGAACGTCTTCGTAAATCTCGCAACAGTTGCACGAGGGTTTTATACTGATACCAAATGCACTTTACTTGTTTGTGATCGCTATTTTCATTTGTATCACACTCAAGCTGCATCTCGTGCCTCGATTCCGTTCTTTTGTTTTGTGATCCTGATAAATTCATCTGGATCAACGAGAACCCGCCTTCCGACTTTAAGGAAAGCGGAAGCATATCCGTTTGTCAACTTATTGAAAACCAACCACCTAAGACCTGATTCGTTAATGTAGATACCTTGTTCGATTGCTTGTTTAATTGATAACAAGCGTTCTGCTTTGACTGTTGCATTTACTTGCATTTTTCCTCCAACGGATTTTTGCTTTTCAAGAAACAATTTGACAAGAATAACTCTCTTCCAACAATCTACAGCAACAAACCAATTGTAGTCAAGCGCATATATTACAATCACTTAAGACACTGGTAGTACTAAGTTCACTTACTGGTAGCACTGTTGGAAGTTAGAAGGATAGATTTTCAGGAATTAAGTAAGTGCAAGGAATACACCTTAGTGTAATAGCACAATGGAGACTATGACTATAATCAAGCACAATTGGACAACATTGTTTGACTGAATAAATGTCTAACTACTTTCACGGTCTTTCGTTGGATCTTTGGAAAAAGCATTTTCGGGGAGAGATAATTTTCTGGATTTGTGGGCTCTTTTTAGATATTTGTCAATTGTGATTACTTTTACATTCTGGCAATCATCATTCTTTTCCAAATTATTAAAGATATCTTTCTTCAATTGACGGTAATTGATATCTGGATCCTTCGTAATGATATCTATTGCTAAGTTCACGACATATTTTTCTGTTCTACGATAGGGCTGGTTGCGCTTGACTCCCGCCTCACGTTGTTTATGTCTCAATTCATCATTAGCTGAAAGATTTGATGTTTTGTGTGATGAAGTATTTGTGATTTCAGGATCATCGTTTAGCACGAGCTGCACTGCTAAGGTATTAATATCCTTTGCATTAAAACTTATTCTATCAGATAAATACTCAATTGCAATTGTTCTCTCACTCTTTTTAACAATGAAGGTAGATGTATGTTTAAAATTATTAGATGGATCAAAATTTGACGTATTATATTTAAAAATTTCATTTTGCACATCTTTCTTTATTTGTTCAACACTTATTTGTACATATTTAAATTCTTTAAATTCATACAATACAAATTTATCTTGGAGAATTAGATCATACAATCTTGAGTTATTTAGCTTCAAGATATCAATTGCACTTTCCCAAGTCAGATATTCAGATTGAATATTGCTATCTGTTTTCATGCCAAACTCCCTTGATTAATTGTAATTTTACTTATCGTATTATGTGTTTTTTGGATACTAATGTTATTAATACGATATCGTTGTTAACTATGCTCCTTTGAACATTTTACGATTCATAGATTCTACTACTGAATGAGTGTGTGCTTCACTTAAATGACTGTATCTCTTGACCATCGACAAAGTTTTGTGTCCTAATACCTCAGCGATTTCAGCAAGTGTTGCACCGTTCATGGCAAGATAGCTGGCCGCTGAATGTCTCAGATCATGCCAACGAAAATCATTTATATTTGCTTTTTTGAGAGCAATAGTAAAAGGTCTCCGGAAATCATAGGGTGTTTCTGGATTTGAAGATCCGGGGAAAATTCTGTCAGTATCTAATCTTCTGATAGAAGATTTATCCAACATTAAACCGAAAGCGTGACCAGTTAGGGGAAGCACTCTTCTTTCGTTATTCTTCGATTCATGGATAGTGATGACTTTCCGCTCAAAATCAACCTGGTTCCAAGTTAATCCCCAAATCTCCATTTTCCTTGCTCCGGTAGATAGTGCTAACACAACCACCATATAGAGGTCTTTATTATTGCTTTCTTTGCAGGCTTGGAGTAATTGTTCACGTTCACTGTCCGACAAGAACCTGACTCTCCCTCGTGGTTCTTTTAACTTGGAAACCCTTTTAACCGGATTATCCTCTGCCCACTCCCATTCCTTAGTGGCTATGGTGAAAGTGTGTGAAAGAGCGGCAAGGTAACGATTCACTCCAGCAGCATTCCTTCCCTCTGCTTTCAGCTTATCCTTACAATCTGAAATAAGCGCCGGAGTCACGTCTGCAAGTAAACAATGCCCTATCTGCTCTTTCCACCAGCGATATTGTAAGGTTTGCCCTATAATAGTGCTTTCTGCTTTCTCAGGGAGAACATCTCTTTCATAGCGTTCTATTAGCTCTTTAAGGGTTTTACGTTTCGCAATTGATTTAGTGAAATGTCTTCCTTCTCTGATTGCCGTTTCAGTTTGTTGTGCCCAACGTTTTGCATCCGTAAGCCTGTCAAAAGTAGCAGCCTCGCTCGGATGCCCTTTTAATCTTATCAGTACTCTGTAACTAACCTTTCCGGTGTATTCACTGGTACGCTTCAAAATGTTCGCCATAATCACTCTCCCTAATTGTTTACTACAATCTACAACAACTAATGACAAAAAGCAACAGACGATTAGTAATCATAGGGTTTATTTCTTTTAGTACTTATATTACTGCTACTTAGGAGTGATACAAGGATATTTGTATCAGTATTGTATCACTTGACTCTCGATTATAGTCTATTCTGCCTGTATTAATGACAATATCAGGGAGTCTTACTTTGAAAGTATTATTGGGATTTATTGTGAATAACTGATACAGAAGTGATACAAACAAACAGAAAAAGGTCAGGCATTTCGCCTAACCCTTTTATATTCAAGTAGCGGGAGGGAGACTCGAACTCCCGACCTTGCGATTATGAGTCGCACGCTCTAACCAGCTGAGCTATCCCGCCATTAATATTTTATTTGAAATTCGAGGAAATTACTATCAGCGCCTAAACCCGGCAAGCTGCTATTTTACCCCTTAGAGAAATCCCTCCAATTATCAATCGGCTAATGTCGTTCCTATACCATGTAAAAACAACTCCCTTTAGTCAAAAGGGAGTTACTGAAGAACATTCCTCTGAAAACTTGAAAATCGCTTTCTAATATCTTCCAATCTATGCGCTGTATTCCTTCAATAACCAACGAGCAACAACAAGTCTTTGTACCTGGTTTGTACCCTCGTAGATCTGTGTGATTTTTGCATCACGCATGAATTTCTCTATCGGTTCTGAAGTGAGCATCCCCCATTCCTCGTAAAAATCGATGGCTGCTGTGGTGATCTTCATTGCTACTTCAGTCGCCATTAATTTGCACATTGCACTGTGTTTACCGACGTTCTTCACCCCTGCATCCAACGCTCTTGCAGTGGTGTAAACCAACTGACGTGCAGCTTCTAATTCAGTCGCCATATCAGCAAGTTTAAACTGTGCCGCCTGTTGATGAGCCAGGGGTTCACGTCCAAATTGGCTTACCTTGGCACGCTTAACAGCAAGATCCAACGCTCCCTGCGCGAGTCCAACAGCCTGCGCTGCAACCCCTGGGCGAGCGCGGTCCAAAGTCATCATGGCATTGCCGAAACCTTTCCCTTCCAGTCCGAGGCGATTTTCAACCGGAACTCGACAGTCTTTGAAATATAGTTCTGCGACATTAGCTGCCCTGATACCCATCTTATCTTCAAGACGACCAATTTCAAAACCTTCTGTTCCTTTTTCTACGATTATTGCGGAAATCCCACGAGTCCCCCGGTCGGGTCGGGTTGACGCATATATAGTATAAAGTTCAGCAGCGCCACCGTTTGTGTTCCACTTTTTGGCGCCATTGATGATATATTCATCACCGTCAAGTTCAGCACGGGTTTGAAGCGATCCTGCGTCCGAGCCTGCATCGGTTTCTGATAAACCGAACGCAATGAGTTTGCGCCCTTGTGCTATTTCAGGCAGATATTTTTTCTTCTGCTCTTCGCTTCCACCAAGTATAATAGGGAAAGAGCCGAGTGCATTTACAGCGAACGCCACCCCTACCCCACCGCAAACCTTGGACAATTCTTCGACTACAAGACAAAGATTCAAAATTCCGGCGTCATGCCCACCATATTCTTTTGGAATCCATACACCCATCAATTCAGCTTCTTGAAGACGTTTGATTATCTCCCAGGGGTAAGTCTGCTCGCGATCAAGCTCAGCAGCTACCGGGCGCAAATAAGTCTCCGCGATGTGACGGGCTTTCTCAATGTATTCATGATTAGTTTTATCAAACATTTCGTACATAACTATTCTCCCGGGGAGGTGTTATCTAATGACGCGCCATTGAAAATGTCGGCAACATTACTGCATCCAGACACTATTTTATATAAAATGAAGCAAACTTAAAAGTAATGAGAATCACTTTCATAACACAATACTGCTTTATGTGAGGAGGCAAACTCGAAACCGATATAAATGGATATTATTCATCCTGTTTTGGTGCGCGTCTGAAGACATTTCAGATTTTCACGGGAATCATGATTTTGAGGATGATTTTACATTTATGCTTCTAAAGGTAGTTGATTAAGCCGATAATGTTTCTATAGAATTTATTACCAATTTTGATTGTTATAGTATCGTGTTAGTTCACAACTATTTGCCAGCTGTTTCGAAAGCCAGATTCAAACAAGAACCTTCTCCGTCCGTGCTCTCAACCCATATTTTACCATTCTGAGCTTCAACTGCCATTTTGCAGAACGTCAAGCCAAGACCTACTCCATATTTCTTCCCGGTGGCTCTCGCTTCTACCTGAAAAAATTTGTCGAAAACTTTTTCCCGATACTCCTCGGGTATTCCTGGTCCAGTATCTTGAACAGCAAGGATAATCTGGTTGTCATCATATTTAACAGAACCAATAACAGAAGACTCCTTGTGGGTATATTTAATAGCATTTGAGATTAGATTATCTAACACTCGTGATAAAAGAGCTTCGTCAGCATTCAGGAAAAGTTGTTCCTTGTCAGCTTCAAAATTGAGCTGAATTCCTTTTTTCCTTGCCTGAGAGTTGAATTGTTCCAAATGTTTCTGAAAAAATGGTATAACATCTAATTTGGCTAATGATACAGACATTTCTCCGCTTTCCAACTTTGAAACATCTAAAATTGTATTAACAAGCGCACTCAAATCATTGGCTGAGTCGGATATCCTGGACACGTATTTGAGCAGAAGTTCCTTTCCGGCACTATCTTCATAAATAACTGCTTCCAATAATTCAGCAAATCCCAGCATTATTGTCAATGGCGAATTCATATCATGAATAATCATGTGGGTAAGAGCATCACGAGCTCTTTCAGCTTTTTGTAAATCTTCGTAACTCTGTATTAAATCTTCTTGATGCTTCTGTTCAAGATCATGTAGCCGTTTTTTTTCTAGTGAACCTGTAATTCTAGCTTTAAGCAAATCCGAATTGAAAGGTTTAGTCAAATAATCATCAGCTCCTTTTTCTAAACAGTTCACGATGCTTTCAATATCATCAATTGCAGAAATCATAATAACTGGGATATGACGAAATTTATCATTGGCTCTTATTATATTCAGAACTTCATATCCATCCATTACAGGCATCAAAATATCTAATAATACGATATCTGGAATTTGTTCCTCCATGATATCCAGAGCTTCTTGCCCGTTGGTTGCTAACAGTTGTTTATAATCATATACGTTGAGCATATCATACAGGAGTTCTCGATTATTTTCTTGATCATCGACAATCAGTATCAAAGGTTGCGCATCCATTGTAATCTCTTCTCTGCTTGTATAATTAATAAGTTGATCTTCATACATCTTCCCTGCATCTTATCTTCCCATATCGGGCATAAAAATGTATAGTAATATGACATGCGGATGATACATATTTAATTGTACCAATGCATCTTCACCGTTAAAAACTTGTAAAGTTGAATAATCTTTTCTTTTAAAGAAATCAGCAAGAAATTCACCGATGTCCGGCTCGTCATCGACAATCAATATTCGTGGCTTTTGCACAGATGAATTTGAACCTTGTGAGTTCTTTTCTTCTGATGTTGAATCAATTACGTACATAACTACCATCCGAAATAATGCTTGATATGAATATTAATTTATGTGACCACACGGTATCCTGCTAATGCTAATAAATTACGTCTTTTGTTTTTGCTAATATCATGACAGAAATACATCAAAAGGCTCAATTACTCCTATTGTTTTTGACATTACCTTAAGCCTTTCTATCATTATTTCCGTAATTACCGTCCCTCTGGATGCCAGCATCATTTTTGATTTTTTGGCGCGAACGTGCTCATCCAGAATCATTCCTGGTTTTAATTCATTGATATTCAGCGGAACAGCCTGCACTTTGATTTCATTCAATAGTTGCGATGCAAGAGCTTCTACTACTTTCGGATTACAGTATGAAGAATTCTGACCAAGAATTTCTAAAGCTTTTCTACCTGGTTCTCCATTCATGACTAAATTATCATATTCTAATGCGACCCTTAAGATATCACCACCCAAATATATATTCTTAGATTTCTTTGAAACACCATCTAAATCAGTGTCAAATCCATATACCCGTTGTTGTTCTCCAATCATTGCTGCTATCATTTCAAGCCGGGGAATTTTCTCCAGGATTTTTTTACTCAATGAAGGCAAAGATTTAAAAAGTTTAAGTTCTCCCTTACTCAATTTCATGGCATCAGTTTCGTAACTTTTCTCCAATATTTCATCAGGCAGAGTGATAGATCCCAACTGGGATAGAAGAGCCGCTACCTCAAATGACCACTGATCTTTAAGTTTCATCGATTTGACAATTAGTCTCACATATTTCTGGATTCGTAAGCTGCGACTGAATGCCTTTGGATTTGATAAACTCAAAATCTCAACTAAAACTCTTATACTTCCTTTTAGCGTTTTTTCCAGTAAATCCTGCTCTGCATCCCACAATCGCTTTTTCTCAAGACTACCACGAATTCGAGCTTCCAGTAATGAGGAGTTAAATGGTTTTACAATATAATCATCAGCACCCAATTCCAGGCAATGTATAACACTTTCTGTTTCATCTACAGCAGTAATCATGATAACCGGAATATGATTCATTTTATCATCAGCTTTTATATTCTCCAGTACCGTATAACCATCCATTTCAGGCATCAAGATATCAAGCAAAACTAAATCCGGGAGTTGAAACTTCATTAGTGATAATGCATCAAGCCCATTAACCGCCAGCGTGGTTTTATGACCTAATGCCTGGATCATATCCTGAAGCAAGATTCGATTGTTCTCCATGTCGTCAACGATCAGGATTGATGCTGATGCTTCATTTATTTTCAAACCAGATACTCCTTTTCATGGAAACAATATATTATATCTTTCTTGATCATTAATCTAAATACTTTTTCAGCAATGCAATTAGTTCGTCGGATTGGATCGGTTTCGCCATATGATCATTGCAACCTGCGTCCAAGTGTCTTTGCTCCGCTCCGGCAGCAGTACTGGCAGTTAATGCAATAATCGGTGTATATTTGAATTCGGTAATTTCCCGCAGTTTCCGTGTCGCTTCTACACCGTCCATTACCGGCATCTTAATATCCATCAGGATTAGATCAGGCTTATTTATCTTGGCGACATCTATGGCCTCTTGACCATTCACGGCAACTAATACTTCTTGTCCAAACATATTGAGAAGATCAATCATCAGAGAAATATTATTCTCATTGTCATCAACGACTAATATCTTATGACTACTTATTGTATGCGCAAGCTTTTTGTCAGTTTTAAAATCTACAGATTTCTCAGTAGGTTCCACTTTCGCCAACGGTAATGTAAACCAAAAAGTACTTCCTTTTCCAACTTCACTCTCTGCTCCAATTTCTCCCCCGTGCAGCTCAACCAGCCGTTTCGCTAATGCCAGGCCAATTCCAGTACCACCCAACTGTTCATCACGAACACGATCTGACTGGTGAAACTCTAAAAAGATTTTTTCTATATCAGTTGATTCTACCCCTAATCCCGAATCGCTAACCTCAAACTTTGCAATGTTTTCATCGACTTTTGATACTCTGATCTCAATTTTACCTTTCTCAGGAGTAAATTTCGCTGCATTTGTCACCAGATTAAGTAGAATCTGTTTTGCTCTGCGAAGATCAGCACTAACTAATACCGGCTCCGGAATGTGATGGACAATAACATTCAAACTTTTACTTTTGAAAATCATTTTCATCATGGCTAAAGATGAGTCGATGATCTCAGTTGGATTGCATCTCATTAAATCCAAAACGACTGCGCCAGCGTCGATTTTGGATATGTCAAGCAGGTCATTTATCAATTCTAATAAGTGTTTTCCACTTTGATCGATCTTTTCCACGTAGCTCGTTTGCTTTTCATTGAGAGGACCATAGTATTGTCTGTCAAGTAGATCGCTGAATCCCAGGATTGCATTCAAAGGTGTTCGCAATTCATGGCTCATTGATGAAAGGAACTGTGTTTTGTGAATGTCGGCTTCTCTTAGTTTAGAATTTATTATCTTGATTTGTTCAAGTGAATCAGTTAGTTCGCTTGTACGTTTTACTACTGTAATTTCAAGGTTTTTCCGTTCTTTAATTAACGCATATTCCAGCCGCTTGCGATCTGAAATATCACGCAATATTCCCTGGGTAGCAGTACCGCCTCGATAGCTTATTTGCTTAACCGACACTTCAACATCAATTGAATTACCGTCTCTGTCTATTGCGGTGAACTCATATTGATCGGGAGTTTTCTCGCCCAGTTCTTGTTTCCTTTGACGTTCTTCAATTATTTCCCTGCTTTCGGGCGTCATCAATTGCTCGAAGCTAAATTCTGGTGAAGACACATCTTCAAATGTAACCCCGAATATCTCTGAAAATTTGGTATTGATTAGTTCAAATTTGTCTTCATACAGTAGGTATATGGCGTCGTTCGACTGCTCGATTATATTACGGAATTTAGTTTCAGATTCACGCAGTGTATCTTCTGCCTGTTTTTGCTTTGTCATGTCCCTTATAGTAGCCTGCAGCACCTTTTTTCCCTTGATTAAAGTTCTGGTCAGCGATACCATTGCGGGAAACTCCTCTCCATTTAACCTCTTATGCGTCCACTCGAAGAAGCTTGATCCTTCTTTCATTGCCTTTATTATCATGTCTTTTGCTTTAACTTCAGATAAGGTGCCATCTGCCTGATACTCCGGCGAAAATTCCCACGGGGCTCTGGAAGTAAAATCTGCTTCATTTTCTGCATTAAACATTAAAATAGTTGACTCGTTTCCCGCCGAAAAACTCCAGGAGGGAGGTTCTAATATCATGATAGCGTCTCTTGATGAATTATAAAGAGTTCTGAATTTTTCCTCGGATTCGAGAAGCTCCCGTTCCACCTCCTTGCGCTCTGAGATGTCGGTATCAGCTCCACGGTATCCCACCAACTCTCCACTATCATCTACAATTGGGGCTGCGCTAGTCTCGAGGACAACAATTCTTCCATCACGATGCATATTGCAATTTTCTAACCGGAAGATAGTTTGTTTATTTTCTAATACAGCAAAGACGAGTCTTTTCAGGTCCTCTTTTACCTCAGGATCGAAAAAATCGAAAAAATGCTTCTTTCCAACTATCTCTGATGGTTTCCAGCCGAGAATCTGCTCGATAACCGGGCTGGAGTAGGTATATAAACCATTCTTGTCAATTTCCCAAATCCACTCCAAAGCACTTTCAGTAATTTGATTAAAACGTTCTTCACTT
>Ga0208648_1001591_pt1 | contig 17898 bp, 16 predicted proteins | sample AntAceMetag02UKL_FD_184772 | JGI IMG/M metagenome (GOLD analysis project Ga0208648, IMG submission 184772) | Saline lake microbial communities from Ace Lake, Antarctica - Antarctic Ace Lake Metagenome 02UKL (SPAdes) (version 2) | ecosystem: Environmental > Aquatic > Non-marine Saline and...
AACTGCAAGAGGCTGAACAACCTCAAACCCGCATGACGCGGTAACTCAAAATCAAAACCATGATAGCCAAACAGGCAAACCCGACAAACTGCTAGAGCGATTGATCTGCTGGCCTGCATCGTCATGGTGATGATTGTCTATGCAACATTCCCTGAATTCGCCGAATCTTTTGAATCCTGTCACTATTTCACCCAACCGGATTTTGGCCCCGCCCCAACGGGCAACCTGTGGGTCGATTTTTTCGAGGCCACGTCCCGTTGCGACTATTTCGGCACTTTGGGTGTCTTCACCGTGCCCTGGTGGCCTGCCAATATCGCCATAACCGGCAGCACGGCCTTCTGCGCACTGCTGTTCCTGTTCAAGGTCATTTCCGGCCCCGATGACGCAGCGGCCGAGCCGGTTTCCATCGAGGTTGGCGGCATGACACCTGACGTTGAGGAAAGCCACAAATGAGCCCCGTCGAAATCGGATTTTTGTCGGTCCTTGCCATCGTCGCGATGATCTATCTCGGCGTCTATATCCCCGTGGCGCTTGCCAGCGTTTCATTCGTAACGATCTGGATTGTCAGTGATCGGCCGATTCTGGCCATCAATTTCCTGCGCCAGTCCATCGGCGACAGCGTAACGGAATACGAATTTGCGACCATACCGCTCTTTACCTTCATGGGATTGCTGGTCGCCAAGGCAGGACTGGGTACGGAAATCTACCAGGTCATGAACCAGGTGTTTCGCCGCATACGCGGTGGGATCGGCATGGCCACAGTGGGGGCCAATGCCGTCTTTGCCGCCGTGACCGGATCCTCCATTGCTTCCGCCTCTGTGTTCACGCGTGTGTCTGTGCCGGAAATGCTGCGGCTTGATTACAACAAACGTTTTGCAGTGGGCGTCGTCGCCGGCTCTTCGGTTCTCGGCATGATCATACCGCCCAGCGCCATGCTGATCATCTATTCCTTCGTGGCGGAGGTCTCCGTCGGTGACATGTTCATTGCCGGCATCCTGCCCGGCATTCTGCTGGCGCTCGCCTATATTGCCGCCATTGCCATCATGGCGAAGTATTTTCCGCGGTTTGTCGGCGGCAGGATCATCGAAATGCCCGCCGAGGACCTTTTGAGCTGGTGGCAGATCATCGGCAAGAGCGCGCCGATCGCCATCCTCATCTTCATCGTCCTGGGTGGCATCTATACGGGCTGGCTGACCCCGGTTGAGGCCGGTGCTGCCGGCTCGCTGACGGCTTTGGTGATTGCGCTGGTGCGTCGTTGCATTTCGGGCCGGTCGTTCTGGGAAGCGCTGCTGGAAACCGGACATATCACCGCCAGCATCCTGTTCCTGATCACCACGGCATCGCTTTACAGTCGCATGCTCGGCTATGTTGACCTGCCCAACGAATTGCAGGGTTTCCTCGATGCCCACGAGCTCAGCTTTTTCTGGATCATGGTCGCCTATGTGATCCTGATGCTGTTTCTGGGAACATTGCTGGATACGGCATCCATCATTCTGATTGTCGTTCCACTGTTCATCGATATCATCGAACCGATGGGGCTCAGCCTGATCTGGTTCGGCATCGTCACAGTGATCGGCGCAGAAATCGGATTGTTGACACCGCCGCTGGGAATTTCCTGTTTTGTCATCAAGGCCACGCTGGACGATGACCGGATAAGCCTGAAGGACGTTTTCCTTGGCGCCTTGCCCTTTGCAGCCGTCATGCTGGTTATTCTGATCATACTCATCCGTTTTCCCGGTATCACAACCATACTTCTGAACTGATAGGAGATTGTCATGCGCAACGTGACCAAGGATACGCTGACCCAAACTTTTCTTGATTATTGCGGAGCCGAGACGTCACCGCGGCTGCGTTTTGTCCTCGAGAACCTCGTCGGGCATCTTCACGACAGCATCAGGGAAACCGAGCTGACCCATGATGAATGGCGCAAGGCCATTGAATTGTTGACCAAGGCCGGGGAAATCACCACGCCGGAGCGCAACGAATTCGTGCTGTTTTCCGATGTGCTGGGCATTTCGTCACTGGTCGACATGGTCAATTCCAGGCCGGAAGCCACATCATCAAGCGTATTGGGCCCCTTTCACATTCTTGGTGCGCCTGACCTGCCCTATGGGGGCGATCTCAAACGTGACAACGACGGAGCCACGGTCATTGTGGAGGGAAAGGTGCGCGATACGCAGGGCAAGCCGATAGCAGGCGCAGTGATAGAACTGTGGCAGACGGCTGAAAATGGTCTCTATTCCAATCAGGATGGCGCCCAGCCGGAATATAACCTGCGCGCCAGCATCAAGGTCGCTGACGACGGCGCCTATGCACTGACAACGGTCAGGCCTTCGCCCTATTCGGTGCCCGATGACGGACCGGTGGGAGAATTACTGCGGGCCACGGGCCGCCACGCCTGGCGCCCTTCGCATCTGCATTTCATCATCAAGGCACCCGGCTACCGTTCGCTGGTTACCGAGGTTTTCCCAAGCGATGATCCATACCTCGATGAGGATGCGGTCTTTGGCGTGCGTGAGGATCTTATCATGGAATATGTCGAACAGAATGATACGACAGGCATTCCCGATGCCTTTGAAGCAAAAGACAAGATCACCGCGCCCTATTTCAGGGTTGATTTTGATTTCGTGCTGAGTGAAGAAACAAGCAAATAAAAGCCGGGTCCTTTTGATGCTATCAGGGTACAGTTCAGGCGCGTTGCTGGCATCTGTCGGGCACCGTCGAATGTTGAGTGCAATCAGGGATGGGAACCGGGCTGCAGATTGGCCTGAAAGATAGAACACATGACGAAAACCAACGCGCTGTTTGACGGCTTTTGCGCAGCCATTGATGATCGCTCAAACCCCTTCATCCATGATGGGGATGGCGTGGTGACCTACGGCGATATGCTCGATCGGTCTGCGCAATATGCCAATGCGTTGATTGATATGGGTCTGAAACCGGGTGATCGGGTAACGGTACAGGCGGCTAAGAGCGTTGAGGCCCTGCTTTTCTATCTTGCCGTCATTCGTGCAGGCTGTGTCTATCAACCGCTCAACACCGCCTATACGATGAGCGAAATTGCCTATTTTGTCGAAAATGCCGAACCGTCCCTGATCATCGTCGATGCCGATGCCATCACGCCCATGCAGGAACTGGCAGCAAAGACCATTGGCGCGCAGGTCATGACCCTTGACTTGGAGGGGCCGCATTCACTGAGCCAAAAGGCTTCGTTGCTTGCCGCAAGTTTTGAAAATGTTGCACGGTCCGAGGATGATCTGGCTGCAATTCTCTATACATCGGGCACCACGGGCCGCTCCAAGGGGGCGATGTTGAGCCATGGAAACCTGCTGTCCAACGCCACAGTGCTTTGTGATATCTGGCGCTTCACCGCGCAGGATGTATTGATCCACGCATTGCCGATCTTCCATACGCACGGGCTCTTCGTCGCCACCAATGTGGTCTTGCTGTCCGGCGCATCGATGCGTTTTTTCAAAGCCTATGATCCGGATGCGGTTCTGGATGCCATGCCGTCCTCAACTGTCCTGATGGGCGTTCCCACATTTTACACCAGGCTTCTGTCAAATCCCCGCCTGACGAGCCAGCAGACTGCAAACATGCGGCTGTTCATTTCGGGTTCTGCGCCTTTGCTTGCCGAGACCCATCGCCAGTTCAGCGAACGCACCGGCAAGGCCATTCTCGAGCGTTATGGCATGACCGAAACCAACATGAATTCCTCCAATCCCTATGACGGTGACCGCAAACCCGGAACCGTCGGCTTCCCCTTGCCCGGAACCGACATACGCATCACCCAATCGGAGAGCGGTCAGGCTTTGCAAGCGGGGGAAGTGGGCATGGTTGAAGTGCGCGGTCCAAACGTTTTTTCCGGCTATTGGCGGATGCCCGAAAAGACCAGGGAAGAGTTTCGGGCAGACGGTTATTTCATCACCGGAGACCTCGGCATGATGGATGAAGACGGCTATCTTGTCATTGTCGGGCGAGGCAAGGATCTCATCATCACCGGTGGTCTGAATGTCTATCCCAAGGAGATTGAATCGGCAATCGACGACATGGACGGCGTTGTTGAAAGTGCCGTCATCGGTGTGCCGCATGCCGATTTCGGAGAGGGGATCATCGCTGTCATCGTGGCCGAGAAAAACAGCACGCTGACCAGTGATGCGGTCAGGCAGGCACTGGGCGAAAATCTTGCCAAATTCAAATTGCCGAGGATCTGCTATTTTGTTGATGCGCTGCCGCGCAACACCATGGGAAAAGTGCAAAAGAACACATTGCGTGAAGCCCATATGCATGAGTTTGACGGACCGGTTGATGCCGCCGCCAAGCACCCTCCCGGCGAGGTGACCTGAATATGCCTATTGATGTAGCGGCAAAACCGGACAATGGCACAACCGGCAGTTCTTCGATCACCGCGCAATTGTTCGAGCGTTTGCGCGGCGATATCCTGAAAGGCGACCTGCAGCCCGGGCAGAAGCTCAAGATCGAATTGCTGCGTGATCGCTATGACGTCGGTGCCAGTCCGGTCCGCGAAGCCTTGAGCATGCTGACCTCCGAAGGGCTGGTCGAGAGGCTTGATCAAAGGGGATTTCGTGTTTCGGACATTTCCGTCAGCGCCTTTGAAGAGCTGCTGCGGACCCGTTGCTGGCTGGAAGACCGCGCCCTGCGGGAATCCATTGCTTCCGGTCTGGCCACATGGGAGGAGGGCGTGTTGCTCGCCCATCACCGTTTGACCAAAACGCCGCGTTCCGGAGAGGCCTCAGACCGGGCAAGCCCGCAATGGGAGATAGCCCATAAACTGTTTCATATGTCGCTCTTGTCAGCCTGTGGTTCGGGTTTTCTCATCGGCTATTGCGAGCAACTCTACGATCTCAATATTCGCTACCGCAACATGGCGGGAACCGTGGCCTATCCATCGCGCAATGTGGCACAGGAACATGCCATGATCTGCGAAGCGGCCCTGGCGCGAGACGCGGATCTGGCCGTCGAACGATTGATCGACCACTACACCGGCACCGGCGAATTCCTGCGGATGCAATTGAACGAAATGGCCCACCAGAAGTCATCGCAAGGTGCAGACGTGTCGTGATGACACGTCTGGCCCTGGATCAGTTGGTATGAATCATTCCACCCGCTCGCCGAAAACCGAGCGCAGATTGGAACGGTCCAGATTGTGAACATCCCGCTCGCCGCACAGCGCCATGGTGACGTCCATTTCGTTGCGCATGATTTCGAACATCCTGTCTACGCCCTCGCGACCCATGGCGCCCAGCGCATAGAGGTAAGGACGACCAATATAGGTGCCCTTGGCTCCGAGGCACATGGCTTTCAAGACATCCTGTCCGGAGCGGATTCCGCCGTCGACATGCACCTCGATCTTGTCTCCGACCGCTTCAACAATTTCGGGCAGCATGGCGATTGCTGATGACGCGCCGTCAAGCTGCCGTCCGCCATGGTTTGATACGACAATGGCATCAGCGCCGCATTCAAGGGATTTGACCGCGTCTTCCTTGTCGAGAATACCCTTCAGGATAAGCGGGCCACCCCAACGGTCCTTGATCCATTTGACATCATCCCAGGACAGTTTCGGGTCAAACTGTTCGTTGGTCCATGCGCCCAATGAAGACAGATCCGATATGCCCTTGGCGTGGCCGACGATGTTGCGGAACGTGCGCCGTTTTGTCTGTGCCATGGACATGCACCATGCGGGCGCCGTGGCCATCTGCCAGATATGTTTCGGGGTGAATTTAGGTGGCGCGCTCAGCCCATTGCGCAAATCCTTGTGCCGCTGGCCGAGGATTTGCAGATCAAGTGTCAGAACGAGCGCAGAGCAACCGGCCGCTTTCGCACGATCGATCAGACTGTTGGCAAATTCCCGATCACGCATCACATAGAGCTGAAACCAGAAGGGCTTCGAGGTGTTCTCCGCAACATCTTCAATGGAGCAGATGCTCATGGTCGAAAGCGTGAAGGGCACGCCGAATTTTTCGCAGGCCTGGGCAGCAAGGATTTCCCCGTCAGCATGCTGCATGCCGCAAAGGCCGGTTGGGGCCAGCGCCATCGGCATGGACACATCCTGGCCGATCATTTTGGTCGCCAGCGTCCGGTTGGTCATGTCGACGGCAACCCGCTGCCGCAGTTTGATCTGCGCAAAGTCGCTCTCATTCGCCCGATAGGTGCTTTCCGTCCAGGACCCGGAATCGGCATAATCAAAAAACATCTTTGGAACGCGCCGCCGCGCCAGTTTCTTCAGGTCTTCAATTTCCAAAATGGGCGCCATTGCGCATCTCCACATCAGTTGGCGCGTTTGCGGAAAATTGTGAATGAGATTTCCGGACAGGCAACGCGAAGGAACAAAATACTCCACAATGTCAGCCGATTCCGAGAATCACACAGTGGTTCATGAAACCGAATATTGCCGAGATCCGTGCATCATAAGGATGCACAATCGGCTGGCAAGAGCGCACAGCGACACTGCATGGAAGTTATTTGCTGGTTCGGTCGTTACCAGGCCTTACCCCAAACTGCTTGAGCCGATGATAGCGGCTCAATATCCATCTGCGAATTGCCAGCAGGTTGCCTTTCAAAGACGTTTTCAAATTGCGGTTTTTCCGCTTGATTTCCATCCGTTCCCTCTCCAGGAAACTGCCGCCAAGATCCCTGCTGATTTCGACCACCATCGGTGTTTTTACGGTCCAGATGTCCAAATCAAGTTCCCAGAAATACTTGATGTCTTCATCGATTTGCCGAAATATTTGTTTCCGGGACAGAATTTTTTCGGCGCCTTGCCTGCTGAGGATATAGCCGACGGCGCCTGCGCCCACATTCCATGGTTTGACAATTGTCAGGGGACAGTGAATCCGCTCTTCCATGAAACCGGAGCGGGGCGGACCGAAATCGAGCAATTTCAACATGTCGCAATGCCCCATCACGTCATCGATATGATTGATCAGGTGCAACCACGAAGCTGCCGATCCCGCCGCGGCAAAATCATCTTCCAGGAAAAGCCCGAAGGGCAATTGCGTAACCAGAAAACTGCGCATCATTTTTCGGTGTCCGCCATAGGCGGCAATTTCAGTGGCAGCGAGCGGCCGCTTGGAATATTTCATGTTGAAAGTTGGATCGAACAATCCGGACAATTCCGCATCACCGGCAGCGTATCCGGAAATGAATTGCCAGTTAAGGCCCGGATCAAGCCGGATCATTTCGTTGCTGGCCGAATGACGACGCGCTTCCCCGGCACCTTCAAAGGTCAGAACAAAGGCGTGTAATTTCGGGTCTGTCATCATCATGAGCGTTCATGCCGGATTTCTACATTAGGTAACCCGACAGGATTGATTCCGCAATCGCGAGCCCAATATCCAAAACCTTCCGTTTCAAGAAGGTCCTGATAGGGAATTTCCGGAAAACGAATGCCTGCCCTGTGAACAGAGGCATGGACCAGCAACATGGTTGCACCAACACCAAACATTTCGACACGGTCGCAATATTTCACATCATGGAAGTACAAACGTTTTGCAGCGCCTGAGGGAGGCACGTAAAGCCCCGCATGGACATGCTTGTAATATCCGCTGTCGCGGCTCTCATCCGTAACCGTGAAACTGTTGAGATCGTAGGTCGCCCCTCCGGGATCGAGAACACAATTGGGCACCACGATTTTCTCGCGTTCAGCAAGCAGTTTTTTCAGGATATCCGGCGGATAATCGCAGACATCAGCGTCAATCCACAGGGCCCATTCGGAATTTGCCGCCAGACCTTCGTCAATCAAGTGGTTCCTGACTCGGGCAAGACCGCTTCTGCGTTTCTTTTGAAGGGCCGGTTTCCAGCGTTTGGATCGGGGAAACTGATTTCTGACATTTTTGCGAATGCAGCTGACCTCAGCAAATTCCGTCCCGATCTCGGCAGCAAGGTCCTGCAATTTCCGCCATGAATGGTCCATACTGTTGCCTTCACAAAAGGTAATCTTGATGTTTGATTTCGGGTGTTCAATACTGCGCATGAGTTCGACGCATCTGTCAAGAAAGGGTTCGCCATCACGTACAGGAACAAGGATGCTGATTTTCTGGTCCTCGATTGCGCCAATTTCATCAACAGGCGTGGCGAGGACCGAATAATCAACCAGAGCCTGCGCCTTGTCACTTGATAGATAGGCGCCGCGGGTCAGATGATAACGGGCTTGACGGATTAACTTTTTGGCTTTGCGATAGGGCGTCTGTTTCCAGTGCCTGAACCAATTGCCATGCCAGTAATGGACTGAAAGGCGATAGGCCCCGTAATCTCCGAACACCGGGGATAGGCTTTCGTTTCCATCGCTGGTGAGCGGGTTGAAAATGTGACAGGAATTGATGGAGAGACCATCAGGATCATCATAACGCAAAGCGCAGCCGGTCAAGACCAATGGACCGGTGGTGTCCAAGACAGCACTCCCATGCCGACAGTTTTTCATTTCACGCATCATGGCCCGCCAGAAGGGATGGCCTTTCGGGCTTGCCATGGTGCCGTTGAAGAGAATGTGGTCGAACCTTCTGACGTCTATATGGGCCGCAAAATGTTCCTGTGGTTCATGCGCCAGCACGATGCGGTCTTCGTTACAAAGCAGGTCAAGAGGCATCAGGCAGCGTGTGTCAAGGTCGCAGTAAACACCGCCAAATGTCTGCAGGACGAGGTAGCGACCGGCATCGGCACGCTGTACCGGATTTGAGTAGGCTCGGAATTGTGCCAGAAATTTCGGACATTGTTCCCGAACCAGTTGGTCCAGTGAGCCATCAGTCCAAAGCCGATAGGCCCATTGCGGGTGATTTTCTTTCCAACTGGCGATCAATTCCTGATATTTGTCCGGAATGTTTTCATCACGCCATGTTTGATGAATGATCTTGGGAATCATGCAGGTGTTCCAACGGCCAAAAGCAGTCCAGTTCGTTATCGATCCCTTTCAATACCCGGTCTCTGGTGCTGAAATTAGGAATGATGCGTTATACAGGGCCTTTGCTGCAGTAGCGGAGACAACCGTCATCTCACCGCAGCAATTTAGCTCGTTCGGCAAGCGTGTGTCTATATGCAAAAGTGTACCCACACTCCTGAATCCCGATGAATCATGCGTGCAGAATTTCGTCAAGTTCATACTTGCCGAAAAGCCCGATATCCTGCTGGTTGAAGGTGTTGGTCTGCTGAATTTTTACATCGGCCTCCTGTCTGCCGGGCATGACCATGTGCCATTGACAATCTTGGATTGCCACAATGTTGAAAGTGCCTTGCTGGAGGAATTGCGGCTTGGCAACCTTGGCTGCGCCAAACATGCCTGGCGGTCATTTCGCCATTCCAAGGCCATTGCCAATGCGCGCCTGGCCGACCGAAAGGCCGTGACGCTCTTTGATCGCATTCTCGTGCCAACGCCGGAGGATCGCAACCGGCTTGTAAAACTGGCGGGATCAATGGATGAGGGGTCAAAAATCAGGGTCGTCAACAATCTGCCGCCAGCCTGGGCTCTCGATCATTTGGAGGCATCGGAAAATGGTGTGCAAGACCGGTTGCCGCCTGCAACACGTTTGCTGTTCGTCGGACATTTGCGTTACCAGCCAAACATGGAAGCAGTAAAGGACATGCTGCAATCCATCTGGCCGGCGGTTCTGGATTCTTTCGGTGACATGCGGCTGGTCGTTGCCGGGCGTAATCCGCCGCGATGGATGAAGCGCCGGATAGAGGCCGCTGCCAAGGTTGAACTGTGTGCCGATCCGGCCTCAATGGCGACGCTTTATGATGCCTGCGACGCGGTTATAATCCCGCTCAGCAGTGGTGGCGGTTCCCGGTTGAAGGTTCTTGAAGCACTGGCGGTCGGCAAACCCGTTGTGGCCAGTGAAAAAGCCGTTGAGGGGCTCGGCCTTGTGGACAGAATACACTTTATGAAGGCTGAAACCCCGGATGACTATGTCGCAGCGATCGGCATGATCCGGGCAAATCCGGGGCTTGTCAAAGAGTTGATTGACAATGGTCGCAAACTGGTGCGCGAGCGCTTTGGCCGTTCCTTGCTGGACGATGGGATAAAGAATCTATTGCTTGAATTGGATTTCGAGATCAGTCCCGATAGGCGATAAAACAAAGGCATTTGATTTAGACAGCAGGCCGTGAAGACTCTCTGGACTACAGGGAGTACACACGACCTGGGGCATCGTGAACGCAGTTGCTTATTTCGAGACAGGCAACCGGTCTTCGATGATATTGGTCCAGAAAGCGATGCCATAGGGCAGGGCCTCGTCGTTGAAATCATATTCGGGATGATGCAGTCCGGCTGTGCTGCCATTGCCGACAAAGATGATGGCGCCGGGCTTTTCCTGCAGCATGTAGGAGAAATCCTCGCCACCAAGGCGGGTTGGCTGTTCCCGGTCCACATTGTCGGTTCCGACAATCCGCTCGGCGGCCAGCGCTGCATAATGGAACTGTTCGTCATGGTTGACGGTGACCGGGCAAAGCCTGTCATAGGTCAGTTTGGCCTGCACCCCATAGGTCCTGGCAACGCCTTCAACAATTTCACCCATGCGGCGCTCAATGGTGTCACGCGTATCCTCATGCAGATTGCGCACGGTGCCTTTCAGTGTCGCGGTCTGGGGAATGACATTATTGGCCTCGCCCGATTGCATGGCCGTTATGGAGATGAGGCCATTCCTGATCGGGTCGACATTGCGGGTTATGATGGACTGGAAGCCATTGTAGATTGCGTTGGCTGCAACCAGTGGGTCATTGCACTTATGCGGTCGTGATGCGTGCCCGCCGACACCCTCGATTTCCACGTAGAAAAAATCTGTTGCGGCCAGAACCGGTCCGCTGCGAAGTCCGAATTGGCCGACGGGCAAGTTCGGCATATTGTGCATGCCGTAGACTTCGTCGATGCCGAAGCGGTCAAACAGGCCGGTATCGATCATGGCCTTTGCGCCGGTGCCGCCTTCTTCCGCCGGTTGAAAGATCAACACGACCGTTCCTGAAAAATTGCGGGTTTCGGCCAGATATTTCGCTGCGCCCAGTAGCATGGCGCTATGGCCGTCATGACCACAGGCATGCATGGCCCCGGGTGTTTGCGACGCGTGTTCGTCACTTGAATATTCATCCATCGGGAGCGCGTCCATATCGGCACGCAATGCGATCGTCGGACCCTCGCCGGTTCCCTTGATGATTGCGACAATGCCCGTTTGCGCTACGTTCTCGTGAATTTCGTCCAGATCCATTGTCCCCAGTTGGTCAGCAATGTAACGGGACGTTTTTGGAAGGTCGAATTGCAGTTCGGGATTCTGATGAAGCCAGCGACGCCAGGTTCTGACTTCCGGAACGAGATCGGCGATACGGTTGTTTGTCGGATGCATGCTTGGGTCCTGCTGTACTGCGCGGTCGCGACAACCGCATGAACAGGCAATGAGTGCATTTTCCAAGAGAGCGATGCAAGGGGCAAGCCTTGGGTCTTGGTTAAATGGCCTGGACCCCGAGCCAACCGATCAGGTGCGAAACGCCATTCATAGGGGGTTTCCGGTTGCGGCATGGCCCCTACACTTAAGCTGATGAAGAGTAACGATTTGTTACAAGGGTGGGGATAATGGACCGATCAGTGCCTTCGCACAGCTTCTACGCGGTACTTTGAGAAGTGAATCGGGCCAAGGTGAATCGGGCCGGCGTGAACGGACTTTCCGCCATCAAATGGTTTCATTTGGCGAAAAAACGCTCTACCAACCGAAAGCGATCGGGTGACCATGAGGGACGGTATCAATGAACAACACACATTGTCGTATTGCCTGCGTCGGGGAGGCCATGGTGGAATTGGCGCTGGACCCTGCCGGGACGACTGCACGGGTCGGGTTTGCCGGTGATACACTGAATACGGCGATCTATCTGGTGCGTGAAATGCCGGGTATTCACAATGTCGCTTTCGTTTCAGCCATCGGCACCGACACGATGTCGGACCGAATGGTCGACTTCATTGAGGCCGAAGGTATCTCAACCGATCAATTGCTGCGTGTCGATGACCGCCTGCCGGGCATTTATGCCATCAATACCGACGATCATGGCGAGCGGACATTTGCCTATTGGCGGGAAAACTCGGCAGCGCGCACCTTGTTTCAAAAGGGTTCGGGGGCCGATTTTTCAGTGCTGGAAGACTTTGACGTGATCTATCTGTCCGCCATTACGCTCGCCATCCTGCCGCCGACCATTCGCGATGCGCTGTTTGACTGGATCAAATCCTTTCGTGACAACGGCGGGCTTTTTGCCTTTGACTCCAACTACCGGCCGCGTCTGTGGGACAATGAGGACATCGCTCGGGACGTCGTGTCTGCGGCCTGGCGTCTGTGTGATATTGCTCTACCGTCCATAGATGATGAGATGGCGCTCTTCGGCGATGTGGATGAAGCATCCGTGCTGGCCCGCATCGATGCCTGCGGTGTCCGCACCGGGGCCTTGAAACGCGGCGCCAAGGGCCCGATCCCGATCAATGCACCGATCAATCCTTCACTGGTGTTTGCACCGGCGACAAAAGTTGTGGATACGACCGCTGCAGGCGACAGCTTCAACGGCGGGTTCCTTGCGGCATTCCTGGCAGGGCATTCGCTCGATGAAGCCATGATGGCAGGACACAATCGCGCCGCTCTTGTGGTTGGTTGCCGAGGCGCAATTGCGCCTCGGGATATGCTCTAAGTCGCTGCAGTCTGTTCAGCCGGCCGGAATTTCGCCGACGTTTTTCGGGACATGGTAGCCCCTTTGTACAGCTTCGCGCTGCAGGATTCGCTTGTACCAGGCGCGCACATTGGGATATTGCGCCAGGTCGATCTTCTGCCACTCATAGCGCGAGATCCAGGGCCAGCAGGCCATGTCGACGATCGAATAGTCGTCAACGATATAGTCACGGCCTGCAAGGCGTTTTTCCAGGACGCCGTAAAGACGGTGGGCTTCCATACTGTAGCGTTCGCTCGAATATTCGGATTTGTCCGGGTTGTAGTGGACAAAGTGGTGAACCTGGCCAAGCATCGGACCAAGGCCTCCCATCTGCCACATCAGCCATTCGATTGCCGTGGCCTTTGCCCGCGGGTCGGTCGGCATGAACCGGTCATATTTCTCTGCCAGATAAAGCATGATCGCACCGGTCTCCATCAGGCTCAATCCATTGTCGTGGTCGACAATCGCCGGGATACGGTTGTTTGGGCTGATGGCAAGAAAGTCCGGTGCGTGTTGCTCGCCCTGAGCGATATTGATCGGGAAAACTTTGTAGTCGACGCCCAACTCTTCAAGCAGGATCGAAACCTTGCGGCCATTGGGGGTGGTCCAGGTATAGAGATCAATCATCCGTTTTCTTCTTTCTTGATTATGATCTGACCGCGTCAGGACTGCTGCGCTTCACCCTGGGCACGGGCTGCCGACAATGTCTGCGTTGGCGTCAGTGCTTCGGGATCGACAATCAGTTCGATGAGATAGTTGGTATTTGAATCGCGTGCGCGCTGCAATGCCGCCGGGAACGCATCGGTTGTCTCCACTTTCTCGGCTGCAATGCCGAACGCATTGGCATAGGCCACAAAGTCCGGATTTGTCAGTTCCGTTGCGATGATTCGCCCGGGGAAATGTCGTTCCTGATGCATGCGAATGGTGCCATACATGCTGTTGTTGACGACCATGAAGATCACTTTGGTTGCATATTTTTTTGCTGTCGCCAGCTCCTGCGCGGTCATCAGGAAGCACCCGTCGCCTGATATGCACACGACTGCGCGATCAGGTTCTGCAAGACTCGCGGCAATTGCGGCAGGAACGCCATAGCCCATCGAGCCGCTGGTGGGTGCCAGTTGCGTGCGGTACCCGCGATATTGGTGAAACCGGTGAACCCAGCCCGTATTGTTACCGGCTCCATTGGCAAAAATGGCATCATCGGGCAGGGTCGTGGAAAGATGCCCGACAATTTCAGACATGTTGAGCCTGCCTGGTCCGTCCACTGGAACAGAAAAGGCTTCATAATCGGAGCGCTGCTGCGCGCGCCATTGCGCCCATTTCGTCACGCCATTGCCGTTTCCGATGGCATGGGTTGCTTGCCAGAACGTATCGGGTGTCGAGGTGATCGCCAGGTCTGCGGCATAGACGGTGTTAAGTTCGTCGGCGCCGGGGTGCACATGCACAAAGCGCATCTGCGGATTGGGAATATCAAGCAGCGAATAGCCCTGTGTCGTCATCTCGCCAAAGCGTGGGCCGACGCCAATCAACAGATCGACGTCTTCCATGATGCGTTGGCGCAATTCAGGGATCGGCCCGATACCGATGACACCGACATAATTTTCGTGTCTGTTGTCCACATAATCCTGACAACGGAAGGACGTGGCAACCGGCAGCCCGGTTCGACTGGCAAAGTCCATGGCCTCACGGGCACATTGGGCACTCCACGATGGACCGCCAACAACCAGCAAAGGGCGCTCAGCCTTTTCGATCAGGGCACCAAGTTCCATGATGGCTTCAACTGTCGGTGAAGCTTTTGTCACCGGTTGCGGGCGCAGATCAGGTATCTCTGCAAGGTCGGACAGCACGTCTTCCGGCAGAGCCAGGACCACGGGGCCCGGACGCCCGGCCTGCGCCACGTGCCATGCTCTTGAAATACATTCCGGAATGCGCCTGACATCATCAATCTGCGCCACCCATTTGGCCATGTCGCCAAACATTTTGCTGTAATCGATTTCCTGGAAAGCCTCGCGGTCACGCGCATCACGGCTGACCTGGCCGATAAGCAGGATCAATGGAGTCGAATCCTGGAATGCGGTGTGGATGCCATTCGACGCATTGGTTGCCCCGGGACCGCGTGTAACCGCACAAATGCCAGGTTTGCCGGTCAATTTGGCATAGGCATCGGCCATGTTCGACGCACCGGCCTCATGCCTGCAGGTAATGACATCTATGGTGTCGCGTTGATCATGGAGCCCATCGAGCAACGCCAGAAAACTTTCGCCCGGAACACAAAAGACTTTCTGGACGCCGAGCAGAGCCAATTGGTCTGCAAGGATGCTGCCGCCATGGCGCGCTGGCGGCGGTGCAGAATGCGGCGGTACATTTGTATGCGACATGATTGGCCTCAAATGCTTTTCAACGTCGTGCAGCCAAAGCGGGCCAACCCATCGTTTGAATAGTGGAAAGGCACAAGGCAATCCTTGTCTCTATGCCATCAGTACCCTTACTTTCGCGTTGGCGCCGGTCGCTGTCAAGGCGCCCAGCCTCCCCATTGCATATTGCGCCACCAGCCCTGTTCTGTTTCTTCTTGGAACGAGCCTGCCTTCGCGCACAGCGGCGAAAAGGCAGGCGCTTTCAGGACGTTTGGCTGGGAAGTGGTCCCTCAAGCCTTTATGGTTGTCTGAACCTGCGTGCCCAGACCGGTAATGCCAAGTTCCATCCGGTCACCGGCTTTGAGATAGATGGGATCCGGCTTTTGACCCATGCCGACACCGGGCGGTGTACCCGTGGAAATCACGTCACCGGGTTGCAGGCTCATGAACTGTGAAAGGTAGGCAACCACGTGGGCAACACCATAGACCATCGTTTTTGTCGTGCCGTCCTGGTATCGCTTGCCGTTGACGTCCAGATACATCGACAGGTCCTGTGGATCGGGAACCTCGTCACGAGTCACCAGCCAGGGGCCAATCGGTCCAAATGTATCCGCCGATTTGCCTTTTACCCACTGGCCGGAACGTTTCAACTGGAAGTCGCGCTCCGAAAGATCGTTGATAACGCAATAACCGGCGACATGATCAAGGGCATCAGCTTCACTGATATATTTTGCCTCTTTGCCAATCACCACACCCAGTTCGACTTCCCAGTCGGTGGCCGTTGAATTTCTCGGAATCTCGACATCATCGTTGGGACCGCAGATTGCAGACGTCGCCTTGAAAAACACCACGGGTTCAGGGGGGACGTCCATGCCGGACTCGGCCGCGTGGTCGGAATAATTCAGACCAATGCAGATGAATTTGCCAACACCTGCTACACAGGGTCCAAGGCGTGGGTTGCCCTTCACCAGCGGCAAAGTTGTCAGGTCGATCTTGGCCAATTGGTCCAGTGCTTCGTCACTCAATGCATCACCGGAAATATCAGCCAGATGCGCCGACAGATCTCTCATGTTGCCGTCACTGTCGAGAATGCCGGGTTTTTCCTGTCCAGCTTTGCCAAAACGTAAAAGTTTCATATTTTTGTCCCTGTTTTCTTCGGTTTCATTGTCATGTTGCCCATATCATGTGGCCCATATCAGGTGGCCCAGCCGCCATCGATTATGTGTGTCTGTCCGGTGGTGAAAGCGCTTTCGTCACTGCCCAGATATACCGCCAGCGCGGCAATTTCCTCTGCCTTGCCGACCCGCCCCATCGGTTGCCGCGCGATAAATTCCTTCTTTGCCTTTTCGTAGTCGCCACTGGCGCGCAATCGCTCATGAAGCGATGGGCTGTCGACTGTCCCCGGACATATGGCATTGCAGCGCAAACCCTGCGTCATGAAGTCGGCTGCTATGGATTTTGTAATTCCGATCACGGCAGCCTTGGATGCCGTATAGACGAAGCGATTGGGCACACCTTTCAGCGATGATGCCAGAGATGACATGTTGATGATGGAGCCACCGCCATTTTCCAGCATGGCCGGAATGACCCTTTTACACAGACGAAAGGTCGCCCGCGCATTCAATGTGAATGCAAAGTCCCAATCTTCCTCACTGCATTCCAGAATCGAGCCCGAATGCACAAATCCTGCGCAGTTGAACAGAATGTCGAGCGTGCCGGTCTGTTCCAGAGCCAGATCAATGGCCTGTGGATCGGTGACATCAAGGTGCAGAGCGGTGACACCATCCAGTTCCGCCAGTTCGGCAAGGGATTTTTCATTGATGTCTGCGGCATAGACTTGCGCGCCTTCGCGAATATAGGCCTCTACGCTAGCCCTGCCAATTCCCTGGCCCGCCGCAGTTATCAGGGCTTTTTTCCCTGCCAGTCGTTTGTTTTCAGTCATTGTGAAACACTTCCTCCATCATGGACCATTGCTCGCCTTCGGCTCTACTCTCCAGTGGAATTTGACAGGGGTCCGTCAGCTTCCACCATTCTCTGGTTGTCGGGTCTGCCGATATTTTCGCGGCGTCCTGCGCAAAATCCTGCCCGTGGTATTCCCAGTAACCGAACAGGATGTTTTCCGGTTCGCGCAGAAAGATTGAGTAATTGCGTATATTGCATTCAGAAATTTTTGCCAGCACATCCGGCCAGGCATTGGCATGCAATCGCTTATATTCGGCAATTTTATCCGCCTTGATGCCGATCATCATTCCCATTCGTTTCATGGAATACCCCTGTATGATTCGCGAGATTTAATACTTTTGCAGTCAGTTTGCGAATATCCCAATTTGAAAGGCAATAGTCGAGACCAGACAATCCATTGTCGAGACGGGCGTCCCGTCCTGAAAAATCTGTCGTTCGCTTTTGTTACCTTGCAGGCCTTTGTCACCTGAACCATTTCCGCTTGCCATCGCTTTGGCAAAAGGTGGTTCAATGCGCGTATGCGTGCCGCAATCAAAACTGTGGGCGCAAGGAAATTTGATGGACCGCGACATCCTTCCAAATGTTGCGCTTTCCAAGCGTATTGTGTAACCATTTCATATGGGATTGCCTGCCTCTGTATGGATGGATAACAACGTCCCTGCACAGGCGCATTTCCTGTTCTCTTTCATTGTGAAATATATCTGGGACGGTCCCATGTTTCATGCTGAAGAATTCCTTTGCAAAAGAATGTTTCGTGCCTATCCGCTTAACGCCCATACCCACAACATGTAGGATGCTGCCATTCTCCCGAATATAACCCCGCCCTGGTCGGCGCGGTCGTGCCCCCGGCCATCCCAAGGCGCGACCGGAAGGCATTAAATGGGTAGAAGCGGCGATT
>Ga0208648_1001593_pt1 | contig 17883 bp, 16 predicted proteins | sample AntAceMetag02UKL_FD_184772 | JGI IMG/M metagenome (GOLD analysis project Ga0208648, IMG submission 184772) | Saline lake microbial communities from Ace Lake, Antarctica - Antarctic Ace Lake Metagenome 02UKL (SPAdes) (version 2) | ecosystem: Environmental > Aquatic > Non-marine Saline and...
CTGCGTGGTTTCTTCCAGCAAATGCTTGTGCAGCCGCGCCAGACGACTTTTCAATGCTCCGTCAATCGCATATGAACCAACAAAGACCTGCAAACCGGCAAGCAGCCCGGCATCAATCTGCGTTTCCAGCGTCACCTGCTTGCCAAGCGCGGCGCTCAGGCCGGATTTTAAACGTTCCTGTTGCACCTCGTGCAACGGAGCAGCGCTGCGCACCCAGCCGCGCACTATTCCACGCGCAGTGTCTGCAGCATTTTTAAATTCAGCGCAGAGGTCTTTGAGTATATGCTCTCTTTTTTTCTCGATTACATAGCATAAAAACCGAATCAGCTCCGGGGGCGCATCAGCAACAAGAGCGCGCACCAAGTCCTGTTTTTGGGACCGGCTGATAGTCGGATGATACAACACCGCGGTAATGGTCGAATTAATCCGCATCATCTCATCGAATCGATCCAGGGCAGCCTCAACAGCATCAATTATGCCGGCATCAATCACGCCCATAAAACCCTGGACGTATCTGCGTGTTACCCGTGTTTCGCTCACTGCCGCATGCCTCCGATTTCGCTGATAACTTCATCGGTGATCCGATCAACATCAGAGGTATCTATCTGTTTGGCCATCAGGCGCCCGGCAATCTCAACCGAAACCTGAATGACCTCGGTGCGAATTTCGGCAATAACCTTCTTTTTCTCCTGCTCAATATCGGCCAAACCCTTGGCACGAATCTGCTCGGCTTCATTGCGGGTTTTTTCAATTACTGCACGGCCTTCCTGTTCAGCCTTATCAATCGCGCCCTTCACGATTGCTTCAGCTTCCACGCGGGCTTTTTGCAGCTTCTGCTCGTATTCACTCTTGAGCTCACTGACCTCGCTGCGGATTTTTTCATTCTGATCGTAGGCGTTTTTGATCTCGGCCGTGCGATTCTGAATCATGTCAAGCACGCGGCCCCACAAAAACTTTTTCATCAGCCACAGCAGAATCAAAAATCCAAACAGCTGTATGAAAAGCAGTTTAAAATTAATTCCAAGTTGTTCTAAAATATCAGCCATAACGTCCTGCCTGTTTCAAAATACGCTGTCTATAAAAGCACTCAGTATTAAATACCGGGCTACAGCACCTGTTGTCCGCTTTTAGCAAGCATCTCAAAGAGCTGAACCGCCACATCCATTGAAGGCATCTTGCCAAGCAGCAAAATTCCGATAACAAGCGCATAAATGGTCAATGATTCAATCAGGGCTGCACCGATAATCAGGGTGGTGCGCAGATTTCCGGAAGCCTCCGGCTGACGTGCGGTTCCCTCAAGCGCGGCGGCAAGAGCCTTACCGATACCAGCGCCACAACCCATGGCTGCAAGCCCGATCGCCAAACAAATACCAAGTCCGATAAGTCCAAAATACATCATAGCCAAAACCTCCCGTGTAAGAAATAAATTATTACCTTGAAAAAACCGTTATACACTCTGACCCCGGCATCCATACAGTAGTGTACCTCGCCGGGATGGTTCCCTGGTTTAATGATCATCCTCATGTTCTTCAATGGCCAGACTTAAATAAACCGCTGAAAGCATGGTAAAAATGGTGGCCTGAATCGTGCTGAACAAAATGGCCAGCAGCACCATGAACAGGTGCAGCGGAACCGGTACATTATTGAACAACCAGGGTGTCAGGAACACGAGCACGGCAAGCGTCAGGCCCTCCCCGGTTAAATTGCCGTAGAGCCGGATGGAAAGTGAGATGGGCCGTACGAATTCACCGATGACATGCAGCGGAAACATCAGCGGCGACAAAAACAGCGGCTCAAAATAATGCTTAAAATACCCGAGCTTCTTCCTGCGCAGGCCTTCAAAATTATAGAGTACAAACACAACAATTGCCATGGACAGCGTCGTGTTCATGTAATGCGTCGGTGACTCCATCAGGGGAATCAGCCCCCACAGATTCATGACCAGAATGAAAAAAAACAGCGTGCCGAAAAACGACAAATAACGCGTGGTGTGCTTTCCCAGAATATCGTAAAGAAAAGTATACATACCCTCTACCACGACCTCAACAAAGGCCTGCGAACCGCGCGGGATCTTCTCCATACGTCGAGTCGCCAGCATCGCAAAACCAACCAGCACGCAGCCGACCAGAAATGACATGACAAGCGGCACATAGTATTTCGCCTCTATCCCGAAATACATGCCATGATGCATGTCAAGGCCGATTTTTTCGCCCATAAAATTGAGAAACGTGGGGAGATGCAGAACCATCTCACCGCTTTTCGCAGACATACCTACTCCTTTTTACCAAACATTTTTACAAGCGCCGAAGCCAGCATGGCAATCTGTACTATGGCAATGCCAAAAATCAGCGCAAATGGATTTATCTGAAGATATTTGAACGCAAGCCATAACGTCAGTCCAACCAGGGGAAATTTGAGGATAAAAAGCTTAATGGCCAGTATAGCCAGCAGGGGATTTACGCTTTTATCTTTTTTACTGCGGACGATACAGCGTATCATCCACCAGGTAACCAAAAAGAACGTTATCCCGATTACGGAACCGATGACCAACCCATTTGTTACAGCCGAATCACCCATTATCAGGGAAAGCACTACAGCGAGGATCGCGATAGCAATGGACAAAAAAAAACTCTCAACGGGGTATCGAGTGCGAGCGCCATTTTTTTTTGCTATGCCTTGTATCACTGTTGTTTGCGATTACACGTCTTCGTCACCAGAAACAATTTAACAAATGATGCACCTATGAACCAAAGCAAAAAACCTATGAGACACCAAGGTTCCGTACCGAATTTCCGATCAACCCATGTTCCCAGAAAATAGGCTACGATAATTGCCGCAGCCATGGTAAAGCCGAAGCTGAGAACATATGACAACCCGCCGAAGTTTCCAGCGTTATGTTTTTTCAAAAGTACCACAATATTTAACTGTTCAAAATAAACTTTTTTTATCCAACACTATTCCCTTGAGAATAGGGGTAAAACGCCAAAATGTCAACAGCTTTCTGGCAATTATTTTGCGGGCAAATTTTTCCATACGGGAACCGGGTTCTTCCTGAGGGAGGGAGAGAGGGGGCAGCGGAAAGCACCTAATCCGAACCAAATCAGGCAGACGACAGCGCCATCGGGGTTTCTTCATCCAGCACGGCCCTGATCGTTTCAGCAATGTTTTTAAAATTAAGCGGTTTAGCCAGCGTAGCGCTGATTCCTCTGCCCTGGATACTTTCTTCCTCCAGATCAAGACCGTAACCGGAGCAGAGAATAATGGGGATTTCAGGCCTCAAGGCGCGCATGCGCCCGGCAAGCTCAAGGCCGGTCATCTTTGGCATGGTCCGATCCGTAATCACAAGATCGAAATCACAAGGCGATCTCTCAAAAATCTCAAGGGCCTGCTGACTCTTATGCGTGGCCGTGACCCGGTACCCCAGGGCTGTAAGCATCTCATTGGCCACTTCCACAATGTCGGGCTCATCATCAATAAACATAATATGCTCGGCCCCGCCGGGCAAACTTTCCACAAGCATTTCGCTTTCAGGCTCCTGCGCGGCCGCTGCCGGCAAAAATATCTGAAAGATTGTGCCATGACCGAGGCCCGCACTTGCGACCGCAACAAACCCGTCGCAGGAGCTGACAATGCCGTGTACCACCGCCAGACCCATACCGGTCCCTTCCCCTTGACCCTTGGTAGTATAAAAAGGCTCAAAAATATGATCCAGACTTTCCGATGAAATGCCCGTACCCGTATCACCAACCTCAAGGCAGACATACGGGCCGGAATTGACCGAATGCGCCCGGGCCAAATCTGTATCGACATGTTTCTCCCGCAGCGCCACCGTAAGTGTGCCACCGGAAGCGGACATAGCATATCCGGCATTGGAACATAAATTCATGACAATCTGATGCAACTGCGTCGGGTCAGCAATCACAATCGTGTCCGTGAGAACCTGCGTTTTGATTTCAATTGTGGCCGGCATGGTAGAGCGCATCATACGAAGAACCTCCCCCAGCACGCTTTTAAAACAAACCGGGCGAACCTCGGGCTCGCTGCAGCGACTGAAAGTCAGAATCTGCTTGACCAGATCACGGGCACGGTTGCCTGCCTTGAGTACCTGGTTCAGCCGTGAAGCAAGGCCACTGTCCTTTGCTGCTTCGCGCAGACTCAATTCCGTATAACCAATGATAGCGGTCAGGATATTATTAAAGTCATGGGAGATACCCCCGGCCAGCGTACCGATAGCCTCCATTTTCTGGGCCTGGCCGAGCTGTTTTTCCATGACCACTTCACGGGTCACATCCCGACCGATCGAAACAAAACTGTCAATAGCGCCTTCGCGATCCCGCACCGGAGAGATGGTTGTTTCGTATTCACGCCGGGTGCCGTCGCTCACCGTCGGCGAGAACCGGCCCTGCCAGACAGCACCGGTGCTGACGTAGTCAAGCAACCCCTTGTAAAATTGCCCGCTCTCCGCATCCCCGGAAGTCGTCGTATATGATTTACCGGTAAGCTCTTCGCGCGTATAACCAGTCAAATCCTCCAGGGCGGCGTTACAGTATTGGATACTGCCATCACGATCAAAAATCATAATGGACTCACTGGTTTGCTCCATGGCGGCAATCAAGCGCGTACGTTCCTCATCAATTCTGCGATGTTCGCTAATGTCACGCACTTCACACACTGACCCGCGCGGTTGCCCGTCGGCATTTTTCAAAAGCGTAAAATTGACCTCTACGGAGCATTCACTGCCGTCTTTTTTCTGCCACACGAACTGACGATTCTTAACGAAATTCAACGTATACAGATCGGCGATCATTTGGCGCGCACGATCTAGGTCTGCGGCATTCATCCCGGCTATGTCAAGGATAGTACGGCCCAGCAATTCCTGTGCACAATAACCCAACATACGCTCCAGGGCCTGGTTCACCTTAATGATGGTGTCCTGATCGGTAACGATAAGCCCGTCGGCCTTGGTTGCAAAAATATTTTCCAGATCTTCATTTGCCTCCCGCAACTCAAGTTCCTGGGCCCGCAACTGCTGATTAACAGCCACAAGCTGCTGTTCATGCGCACGCAGCTGCATATTGGCCGCGCTGATTTCCTGATCACGTCCTTTTAAATGTTCATGAGATTGATGCAGGCTGGCCGTGCGTTCCCGCACCTGACTGTGCAGGCTGTCGCGCTGCTGCTGAAGATCACGGGCAAGATCACACATGCGGCCGAGCAGAGTTCCTAGCAGCACTATCCCCAGGGAACTGGTTATAAACTGGATCGTGAACAGCGTGTCAAACCAGTTCAAACCGATCAGGCCAAACATCAGCAAATTAAGCGGTATAGACACAACACCGGCAATACACCCCGGTCGCAAACCCTGGAAAAATGCAACCGCGGCAACTGGCAGCACCGCACACACCGGCAGTCCCAGACCGGTCAGCGCATGCAAGCCGAGAAACAACCCTACATAGGCAAAAAGAGAGCAGAGTATCCAGATGAAAGCAACCGTTCTTGATTGAGGCACGTAACGTAGGCCTGATATAAAAAGGGTTTCCGGTTAGTTAAAATTTTCTGTGTCTAATAATTATCGGGAGTTGAAGGAAATACTTGATATGAATCGAACGCCAACCGGATCAGCACAGAAAGACGTTGCCGCGAAAGGAACAAAAAAAACCCGCGACATATGAGTGCCGCGGGTGGGATTATTAAAAAAATCGTAGAGAAGATCAGTTGCCCTTACGGCCGGCTATCCCCTTAGTGCTCTTCGTGATTGTTTTTGCAGCCTCACGGGGACGCAGGCTGCGAGTGGCCTCTCCGGCACGCCACATTTCCGAATCGGCAATGACCTTGAGTTCCTTGCCGAGCCGTTCCCGGTAATCAGCCCGCCCGGTTGAAGACAGCACCCGACGGGTTTCCTCACCTGACTTGACCCGCTTATAGATTGCTTCCATAACCGGCTTGTTGGCCTTCTTAAACTTGCCCTTCCAGTCCAGGGCACCGCGCTGGGCAGTCGCCGAACAGTTGGAATACATCCAGTCCATGCCGTTTTCATCAACCAGCCTGATCAGGCTCTGGGTAAACTCTTCAACGGTTTCATTAAACGCCTCACTGGGGCTGTGACCGTGTTTACGCAGCACCTCATACTGTGCTTCCATCAAGCCGGCAATCCCGCCCATAAGCACGCCGCGCTCACCGGTCAAATCACTGTAGACTTCCTGCTTAAACGTGGTGGGAAAAAGGTACCCGGCACCAATGGCAATACCAAGAGCAATGCAGCGATCATGTGCACGACCGCTAAAATCCTGGTCAACGGCAAAACTGGCGTTAATGCCCGAGCCTGAAAGAAAATTACGGCGTACCGATGTTCCGGATCCCTTGGGCGCACACAGCACAACGTCAACATCTTTGGGCGCGATCACTTTTGTCTGATCCTTATAGACAATAGAAAAACCATGTGAAAAATATAGGCAATCACCCGGATTCAAACATTTCTTAATCATGGGCCAGATTGCTTTCTGTCCGGCATCAGAGACCAGCATCTCAATGACCGTACCGCGCGTGGCAGCCTCTTCAATATCAAAAAGAGTTTTGCCGGGTTTCCATCCGTCTTTAACCGCACGATTCCAATCCTTTTTAAACTTCTTTGACTGACCGATAATCACGTTAAAGCCGTTGTCTTTCATATTAAGGGCCTGAGCCGGCCCCTGTACACCGTAACCGATTACAGCAATGGTCTCCTTCTTCAGCACCTTGCGTGCCTTTGCCATGCTGAACTCCTTACGGGTAACAACTTCCTCTTTAACGCCGCCAAAATCTATAAGTGCCATGCTTCTGTCCTCCTGTTAAGATAATGTGTCTGCTAGCTCATGTACATCCAGCGAGCCGGATTTTCAAAACTAAATATTTTGACACTGTTTGATGACAAATGCAAATAAATTATCAGACGCGCGCCGTGTCAAACCCCGGTTGATACCATGATATGCCAGGGTTCATAACGCACGCCCAGCAAGTTGTCACGCGGATAACGCAAGTGCAGAAGTCCGAGATCAGTCAGCCGGTGACAGGCCTCGGTCTCGTTAAACCGTTCGGTAAAATTAAACTCTCCAAACCCGGCCTGGCCCACATCAAAATCATTGAACCCATGAAAGGAATAACCGGGAGGGGCAATCTGCCGAGATGCCAGTGAGAGGTTGCCGCCACACTTGTATGCCTTGTTCAAAAAAAGCCGGCACTGTTTCATTATACCGCGCACCCCGGAAGTCAGCACAAGGCGACTCCCGACCGACTTTTTAATGCTTTTATAAGTTTTCAGAGAATCACCCCGGTGCAAAAAATTTCCAGTGCGCGCAATTCTGACGACCTCATTGCGTGGGATTACGTGGGTAAGATTTCCCAGCGGCTTATCATCCAGAAAACCATAGTGCTGTGCGTCACAATAAAATATCTTCTCCATAAAAGCAATTTCCAGACTGGTAAAAGCTCCAATACGCTGATAATTGCGGCTGTAACGCAGGGCATCATCAAAGCTCAACAGGTGAAAAAAACCATACCCCACAACCAGTTCCAGACGGCCAAGGCGCTCCGTACAGCTCTGCAGCAGTGTACGTTCCCCGGCATCCATAAAAATATCGCCGGGATGAGGCTTGTCGAAATTGCGCATTTTCAGGAGATAATCCTGCATGTTCTCATCGTAACCGGCTCCGGGAGAACCCGAAGTCAGATGCGCAAGCTGAGCCAGTGCCTGCGGGACATTCAATCCCCAGCCCAGCCCGGCAGCAGTTAAAATCCTGATAAAATTCCTGCGCTTCATAAACACTCTTCCATGATTTCTTTGTCCGGACTTTGCCTGCCAGGACATTAATAAATAATTTTTTCAGGCTGTTCAAAAATGCTCAGCTGCAAGGCACGCCCATTCGTAAGCAATGAGGCGTACTTTTCCGTACGCCGCCGTAGCGCACCGCAGCAGACGGGTATTTTTTAACAGCCTGTCAAAGACTATATATCTATATATATATAATGCGGATGGCGCAATCAAAAAAAACGCACTCGCCTGCAACACATTGACGTTAGGCGCAACATTTCCTATACTGGGAAGCTGAAGCGAAGTGACAAGCACAACAGCCGAACAAGAGAGAATATATATGAGAATAATAAGCAGATTGTTAATAAAGTATTTTTGTACAGGCTGTTCAAAAATGCTCAGCTGCAAAGCACGCCCACTCGTAAGGAATAAGGCATACTTTTCCGTACGGCTCAATAACGAACAATGAGCGCAACGAAGCACATGGGCGTTTTTGAACAGACTGTTAGAGTGCGGGCCTATGTTACCGGCCGAGTACAGGGGGTGTATTATCGAGCTAAAACCCAAAAACAGGCTTCCCAACTAGGCCTGACCGGCTGGGTCAGAAATCTGCCGGACGGTCGAGTCGAAATTCTTGCCGAAGGTGAAGAACAGAACCTTCGGCAGCTGATAACCTGGTGCCGACAGGGGCCCCCGCGCTCCAGGGTTGACCTGGTTGAAGAATTTCCAGAAGAATACACCGGCGAATATGATTCATTTAAAATCACCTTTTGAACCTTCGGGATTACAAACGTGAATATTTTACTGATTCAACCTCCAATACGTGATTTTTATCGCACGCAATTACGCACGCAGCCGCTGGGTCTGGCCTGTCTAGCAGCCGCCGTGCGGCAGCACGGACACACGGTGAGCATCCTTGACTGCCAGACACCCGCACAAAGACGCTCACCTGTTCCCGAACCGCTGCAGTACCTGCAGGAGCACTATGTGCCCGGAGATCAAACCCCGTTTCGCCTCTACAGCAATTTTTGCTCCTTCGGCATGCCCCCGGCTGAAATACGCACGTGTATTGCCGCGGCCCGCCCGGACGCTGTTGGACTGCAGTGCCAGTTTACACCCTATGCGGACGATGCCCTGCAAATTGCCGCGCTGGTCAAATCCATCGACAAAAACATCCCAGTCATTGCGGGCGGCGCGCATGCCTCCTGCCAGCCGGAACGAATACTGGCAGATTCAAATGTTGATTTTGTTCTTATCGGAGAGGGCGAGCAAAGCCTGCCGCAACTGCTGGACAACCTGCAACAAAGCATAGCCTGCCCGAAAATTGCAGGTCTGGCCTGCCGGCATAACAATGAAGTACTCGTTATTCCACGCACAAACTTTATTGAAGACCTTGACCGATTGCCACTGCCTGCCCGCGATCTGCTTGACCTTGATGCCTACACGATCGGGGGGCAACGCTACACCATGCTGCTCACCAGCCGCGGATGCCCGCAGGGCTGTACCTACTGCTCGGTTGCCGCGCTCATGGGCACCAGGCTTCGAACCCGCAGCGTAAAATCCGTTCTGCACGAAATCAGGTTATGCATTGAGCAACACAACATCCGCGTGTTTGATATTGAAGATGACAACTTCACCTGGGACAAAAAACGGGCCCTGCATTTTTTGAATGCTCTGCGCGATGAGTATGGCGAAGCCGGCATCAGCCTGACCGCAATGAACGGCATTTCCCTGCTCTCACTGGACAGCGAATTGCTGGAGGCCATGCGCCGGGCCGGCTTTCTACACCTTGACCTGGCCCTGGGCAGCGCAGCCCCCGGAAAAAACAAACAGCTTGGCCGCCAATCGCATTCACCGGCCACAACCCGGGTACTCAACCAGGCTTCCCAAATTGGCTTTGCCCTGACAACCTACATTTTGCTGGGCATTCCCGGACACACCATTGGGGACATGCTCAACTCCATCGCCTACCTTGCCGGTCAACCAACCATGATAGGTCCCAGCATCTTTTATCCCAGCCCCGGCACCCAGCTGTACGATGAGCTGGACGCAGATGAACTGCGCCTGCCGGGCAATGAAATCCTGCTGCGTTCCAGTGCCTTCGCCGTGGAAACTCCCGATTTCTGCCGACTCGACCTTGTCACTCTGCTCAGGTTCGTGCGCTGGATCAATTTTATCAAACGCCATTTACGTGACCAACAGCGTGAACACTGCACCCTTAGCACGCTACGCAGTGAAACCCGCGCGTGGTGGCCCGATCAAATTCCGCACACTGACACAAGCCGCGCTGACGGCTGGTTTTTTAACACAAACGATCCACTCAGCGCGCCTGAGGCCGGTCGGATAGCCAGCTCATTCTTATTCACGCACAATATTTTTTACACAATCCGGCGCGTTCGCAACCCCAACAAAGACCTGTACACCTACCACATATCACCCTGCGCAACATCAAAGCACATCATGGATGCGATCAACACCCTGAGTGCTGACGAAACCACTATCACGGCGGCACGTATTAAACCTGTCGGCCATGGATCAAGGAAAATTAGCCATGTATATCATTGAACCAATTGCCAATCGAATTCTTAGACGCAGCATGCGCTCCGTGCTGCGATTCAAAGATGCAGCAGGACAAAACGTACCGAAGGCTCCATCTGAAAAAGAGCGCTGTCTGCTCTACGTGCATATTCCTTTCTGCGAATCATTGTGTCCCTACTGCTCATTTCACCGCTTTGTCTTTGATGAACAGCTGGCACGCGACTACTACCGGGCGCTCATGCGCGAAATCCGAATGTACCGCGATCTTGGATATCGCTTCACCGGTATGTATGTCGGCGGCGGCACGCCAACCATCTTGCTTGAGCCCCTGCTTGAGCTTATCCATGTTGCGCGTGAAGAGTTAGGAGTACAGGAAATTTCAATTGAAACCAACCCCAACCATGTCTGCCCTTCTCACCTTGAACCGCTACGCAAAGCCGGCGTTAACCGTCTCAGCGTAGGAGTGCAAAGCTTTGACGACACCATCCTCAAGGCAATCGGACGCTATGAAAAATACGGCAGCGCCCAGGAATCGTTTGAACGGTTACAGCAGGCCGCCGGAATGTTTGACACCCTCAACATTGACCTTATTTTCAACATGCCACTACAAAATGAAAAAAGCCTTCGCCATGACCTTGAACTGATTGACTGCTTAAGCGCCGACCAGGTCACCTTCTATCCGCTTATGACTGCACCCAGCGTTGCTGCCCGCCTGGCCGAAACCCTGGGCCCAATCGATTACAAACAAGAAAAGCGCATGTACATGCTTATTCTTAAGCACATGCGCCAAACATATCAAAGCTCAACCGCCTGGTGTTTCTCTCGCAAGGCCGCCATGATTGATGAATATATTATTGAATATGATTCCTACGTGGGGGTCGGCAGCGGAGCGTTCGGCTATTTTAATGACTGCATCTATATCAACACATTCAACCTGAATGAATATATTGAGCTCATACACTCCGGGCGCCTGCCGACCGGCCTGGTCAAGCAGTTCACCCGGCGCGAAACCCTGCACTATATGCTGCTGATGAAGTTATTTTCAACTGAGCTGCCCAAAACTTTTTTTGAAACCGATCAGGGCCGCCGGTTCAAACGGGAACTGTGGCCCGAGCTGACCCTGCTGCGCCTGATCGGCGCGGTGCGCGAGGAGCCAGACCGGCTTGTCCTCACCGATCAAGGCCGCTACCTTTGGGTCATGGCCATGCGGGAATTTTTTATCGGCGTCGATACCATGCGCGACGTGTGCCGCAAACAGGCCGGCATCACGGAATAATACCCCTGGACTGAGACCGTGCCATAGCAGCACTCACGAAATTTACAAAAACACGCGCAGCACTTCGCCGATCAATCAATTCGTTTTAAGTCATTACGATAGGTGCTGGCAAGATCCACATATACTTGTTTAAAACAGGTCCAGTCCTCGCGGTATTGCTCGCTTACGTCACCAATAATCTTTGCAGGAATCCCGGCTGCTATCTTTCCCGCAGGAATATCCTGGCGGTTTTTTACCAGGGCGCCCTCGGCAACAACGGCCCATGTACCGACTGTCGCCCAGTCACTGACAATTGAGCCCATACCGATAACCGCATAATCGTCAATAAGACACACATTGTGAATAATGCACATATGCCCCAGCGTCACCCTGCCGCCGATGGTGCACACTTCATCTGGCCGGGCATGCACTACGCAGTTTTCCTCCACGGCCGTACCGTCACCAATATGTATTGCACCATAGTCGCCTCTGATTTTAGCACCGGGCCCCACATACACGCCCTTGCCGATAACAACATTTCCGATAATTTCCGCTGAATCCGCAATATAGGAGTCAGCACCGATAATCGGCCGCGACCCTTTATACTCAAAAAGCGCCATAGAGTTTCTTCCCTTCAATACCGCAACGAATTGATTATTAGCGGGAAATGTATTCCTAGACACATCTGCCCGCACCGCAGAAACGGCTGCAGGATATCTCTGCTTATTTATTTCCACCCTGATAAAATTTAAAAACTGTTCCTGTGCTCCGTATGTTCCTCTGCTTTCAATCTTCAGATTTCTTTACCAACGACTCTTCCACCGCATGCGTCGGGGCATTAAGAAGTTCCAGCTGACAGGCATGATATTTTTCAAGCACATCGTTAACAGAAAAATTATCTTCCACCTTGTAAATATCGACAAAATTATTCTTCAGCATGTAAAAAGCAATTTCGCCGATTTGTGAGCAAAACAGCAGATCGAGACGGTTTTTGATCACGGCCCTGATAACTTTAACTCCAATATGCTGTTTCTCTTTCAGGAATTCATTGCAGTAAAAATCCTCTATGCTCACCTCGCTACCACTGATTTTCAAAATAATAAAATATGGCGCCCGGCCAAAATGACCGTGCACGTGCGAATCCAGTCCTTTAATGTCCTGCACGGGAATAATAGCTGAAAGGGTATTATTTTTTACAGGCTCTACATGAATAAAAACCGAGTCAATATGCTTATAATTTTCCATGATAAATTCTTCGGCCTTATCGGCAAGCTCATGAGCGCGATACAGAGCAAGCGTGGGGCTTGTTTCAATTTTACATTCAATTATTTTAAAAGGCCCGGCCTGACGAATCATAACCTGGCTGACTCCCTTAACGCCGTACAGCTCATGTATTTTATTTTCAATTTCCGTCTGCAAAAGGGGGTCTAAATTAGCATCCAGCAAAACCAGCAGCGCAGCCCATATATTTTGAAGTCCCAATTTAAAGATAAGCAGAGCAATTACAATAATAATAGCCCCCTCAATATAGGGAATTTGCGCATACGCTAACAATATACCGCTCAAAACCATAAGAGACGTACAAATATCTAAAAAGGATTCATTGGCCGTTGCCTCTAGAGATTGGGAATTAATAAGCCTGCCAATAGCCCGCTCTTTTCTGGCAATAAAATATGCTGCAAAAACAGCTATGAGGCTTACGACTGCAGGATATACGGGAAATGCCTTCACAGAGACGCAAATAAATAATTTGCTATATCCTTCTTTAAAGACTTCTATGCCTGCCCATACGATCAGCAAGCCTATAATAAACGTTGCCAGGGTTTCAGCTTTATACAACCCATAAGGAAACCTGCGGGTTTTTTTCTTAGATGCCAACCACAACCCGAACCCTGAGGCTGAAATTGCCAGAAGGTCCGCGCAACTGTGAAAGGCATCGGCAACTAAAATCTCAGAATCACAAAAAATTCCAGTAAAACCCTTCAGGCATACCAGCAACAAGGTCACACCGGTTGCCCACAGGCAAACCCGCAAACCTTTTTTAAGCTCATTTCTATTGCTGTCAGGAGTAATCATTTCAACCTGCTACTCTGAAGGGAACTGGCGCGTCATGGCAGACCCGCACTGAGGACACTGTCGTTGAAAGCAGGGCATACCCGGCTCATGCGGAACCAAACAACCACAGGCAGGGCATATACAATACTGGGGCTTCTCAGACCGGCCAAACCACCGCTGCCACTTTTGCCCACAAAAACCCCTGCGCTGACCTTGCCCTCTTCTGTTTTTAAAAAACATTTTAATTCCCGAATAAAAAAATTATGTGCTCCGTATCCCCGATTATCGGCATTGCGCGCCTACATTGCTTACACGACTACTCAGAGAAAAAACAAAGCCCGGCTTTCCGTGGGCAGCGCTGTTTGTTCGAGTGATCCAATACTATTTATACTACACGCAGATCACGGTGTCGCATCCCCGTTTGGATGTATCGCGGCAGAGCCGCAATTTGCGGAGACCTGCGGCCGCGCGGCTTGACCGCTATAGGAAAGCGCATCAAAGGCACAGGCCTGCAGACATTCACCGCAGGAAAAGCAGTCCGCCGGGAAAACAGCTTTTTCATACAGTCCCTTCATTGCCTGACCGGGGCAGGCCTTGATGCAGGCCCCGCAATCGGTGCATGCCTGCCGGTTTATACGTATTTTAAAAATGCTTATTTTTTCCAGCACCCAGGACAACAATCCAAACGGACAAACTGCATAACAATGCGGCCGGTAAAAAAACAGGCTCACACAAAGCGTTATGGCAAGATAAAGCACAACTGACAGGCTGACAAAGTTAACTTCAAATAAATTAAAGGGATTAATAGCATGGTAGAGTGTTCTGCCCTGCTGCTTAAGCCCGAACATGTTCCAGATCAGGCCCGCAATAAACAATCCAAACAGTCCAATCCGAATACCGTTGGCAAGCCAAAAGGGCGCTTTATGCTTCTTTTTCCAAGCAGCGCAAAAGGGAAGCTTGAACAACAGTTCCTGTAGGGCACCAAAGGGGCAGGCCCAGCCGCACACGGCTTTTGTTCCGATAACCGCCAAAAGACAAAAAAGCACCAGTACAGCCAACCAGGCAGCAGAGTTGCCCTCAATGCCGACAAGCCCCTTAACCGTTTTCACCAGGGCAACCATGGGATTATAGGTCTTGCCAAGAGCAAAACCAAAGCCGATCACCACAGCGGACAGCAGGCCGTATTTAGCCAGGCGGGTCATTCTATTACGCTGTAGTAAAAAAACGGCAAGAACAACAGTTGCTGCAAACAACAAGAATAAACCGGCCCTTTTTTTCCCGAAAAAATCTCCCCTGATATGCGAGGCAAGCGCAGTTGCTTTTTGCTTGTCAATACCAAGTTCGCGCAGGTTTGTTTTACCCCGCACAGAGGGCATACCAAGCTCGGCTTTAAACTTTCCCGGTTTCATGTCATTAGCCAAGGCAAACTGCCTGAGCGTCATGTCGGGAGTAAAAGATAATTTATGCTCGGTGGTTTTGAAAATTAGGAAAAAAAGAAGCGCTAAAAAAATACAAAGAACGAAAATTATTTTCCCTCGTGGCTTCATGGCAACCCTCCCAAATAAATATATGGCTATGAGTAGTGCATGCCGTACTAATAAAATTACATCTGTTATTAACTCACTCGAAAAAACAAACCCTGCCTTCGGGCAAAGACTTGACAGTGCACACGCTATGCTGAATTACTTATATCCTTCATGAAAAGTTTCGGATTTTTTTGTAATTCCTTGAGCCGACTTCCACCGACAGCAAATCTGCCAGCATGCAGCTGACGGCAGTTCAATTTCGGTTCAATAATAACAAAAATGGCAGCCCAAGCAAAGAACATCCTGCACAGATCTTAAATGCGCCGGCAATCCCAATTGCATCAGAAAGCACGCCCGCCAGCAAAACCGCCAGGGAGCCGAGCGTGAAGCTTATCATCATATACATGCCGTTCGCTGTTGAAGGATACGCTGAGCACCGCTGCTGAATGAGCGATAATACCACCGGCGTGCTCGAAAAAGCCGTCAACCCCAACAGCACCAGTGCAACAATCAGTAACCACCCGCTTGAGTAAATAAACAACAGCATGCTGACCGGTGTTACGATAGTCAGACCCAGCAGCATCTTTTTGCAGCCTATTTTATCCGACAGCGTGCCGGTTATAAAAACCCCTGCAATTGCCGCAGCCTGGAGCAGTGCAAGGGCGCTGCCTGCAAGCCAGACGCTGGCACCCTGCGCCGTCAAATATACCGGTAAAAAAGCAGCAACCACGGAGGCGGAAAATGATTTGCACACAAGAATACCGAGCAGGGCCAGAAATAAGGACCGCTCATGGCAGAGAACCTCTACAATGCGACTCCTGCCGGCAGAGCTTCCTGCTGGTGTATGCACTGCAGGAAGATCCTGAAAAGCCCAGTGCAGGAATAATGATACTCCCACCCCGAACGGAATCAGGCGATACAGACCCGCAAGCGTCCACCACGAAACAGCGCACAGCACCACAATCGGGCCAATGGTGCGTGACAACTCGCCTCCAACCTGGAAAAAGCTCATAGCCATTCCCGGCCGTCTTCCGGCAACAGCTTTAAGCAACGTTGGTGCCGGCACATGAAAACAAGTTGAACTAATACCGGCAATAGCGGCAAGGACCGCCAGACCGAAATAGCTCGACACATTGCCCATCAGGCACATGGCAATGGCCGTCAGAGCAGGACTGGCTATCACAAGGTATTTGAGGCTGCGCCTGTCTGCCCAAGAGCCGACAGCCGGACTTACAAGCGAAGGCAACCGCATCAGGACCGACAAAAAACCGGCAGCGGCATAGGAGAAAGCAAACTTTTCAATTAAAAGAGGCAACACAGGCGCTAAAAAGCTTGTGTACATATCGTGAAACAGGTGACTGCCGGATATGATAAAAATTTTTGCTTTCTTTGTATCACTCCACCCGGTTTTTTTAGGCCCGCCCGTCTTCGTAAACTTCATTAAGCAGCTAACTCCTTTATGCATTGCGGGAATATGCATTGCTGCGTTCTACCCGGTTATGCAACAGATCTGAAAAACTCCTGCACATCATGTATCTCTGGAAACATACCACTCTATTGTATCATTAACTATTTATACAATCTCCAGAGAACTTCCGGCAGTAGCAAAAAAGAACCGATCCCCGAACGCCTGCATAAGCCGCATGGCCGGAGCAAGGCCGGTACAGTGGGATACACCAATTTTTTGAAGGGGGAATTCCTTGAGGGCCTGAATAGTTTGTTCTATCAGAGCATCATCGAGAAACCCGATATGCGTGCCCCCGATGAGCGTGTGCACGGATTGGCCGGGAAACCGGGCCGCTATGTGGTTCAGGGTGTTGATCACGCCAGAGTGCGCACAACCCAGAATTACAACCAAACCCTGCGCTGATTCGAGCACCAGGCACTGATCATCAGGAACACTGTCCTGCACATAACCCGCGTCTGTGCGCACCTTCAAGCGGGAGTCTTCTTTTTCAAAAGTATTTACACGCGGAACTTCACCGCTTAGATACACTCCCTTTTCAATTTCAGTACATGCGGTATTGAAAACGAACCGAGCACCCAGAGCCTCAAGCTCGGTGCGTGCAAACGGCATGCCCGCAGTGCGATAGGTTGTCTGACCATCCTTTTTTGCCGTGCTGAAACGCTCCACAAAAACACCGGGATGGCAAAAAATGTCTGTCGGGCCGCATTGCTGCACTACCTGCTTCAGGCCACCGGTATGGTCATAGTGCCCATGGCTTAAAACCACGCGGTTTATCCGGCTGAGATCTTTTTTCAAACAGCCGGCATTATGCATAATAGTGCGACCCTGTCCCGTATCAAACAGAAAGCTGCCTCCGTCGCGTTCAACCAAAACAGAGAATCCATGTTCGCCCAGTATCCCGTAAGCCGGGCCTGCATTATTTTCACATACAACGGTTAGTCGTGTCACCAAAACCCTCTACTTTCACAAAGCTTCGTACAGCCGACCCCTTTCAAACACAGACCGCACGAAACTTTCTTCACGACGGCGCCGTTGATGGCCAGAGATACCCGCTTTAACAAATCAGTTATCCTGCATAAAACCCCAATATGGGCTCCCGTATGATTCAGCACAACCATACTGCTCATATTCTGACAAACCCACAATCCTGCCTACCAAACTCACTGCATTGACGCTCTGGATCTCGGCGGGCTGTTGTGCAGGCTGTACTACACCCTGATGGGTCCCCACAATAATTGCACCGTTGCCGCTCAAT
>Ga0208648_1001594_pt1 | contig 17845 bp, 14 predicted proteins | sample AntAceMetag02UKL_FD_184772 | JGI IMG/M metagenome (GOLD analysis project Ga0208648, IMG submission 184772) | Saline lake microbial communities from Ace Lake, Antarctica - Antarctic Ace Lake Metagenome 02UKL (SPAdes) (version 2) | ecosystem: Environmental > Aquatic > Non-marine Saline and...
GAGAAATTGGTCACCTGTACAAGTGGTTATGCTCAATCCCGAAAAAAACTCAGAAAACACAAATATCAACCTCAAACAAGCAGCATAAAAAAACGTATTCATGTGACAACTACCTTGACACCCACCGCTCAGGGTTTTGATTCAAAATAGCTAACAACAGTCAATCGTAGATTTGACCCCCTTTTTTGCTTATTTTCCTGTCATATTTTGTATGTTTTGAAGTTCTTCGTATTATGCAGATTCCCGTGTTGTATGATTTTCTTCCTGCCATTGGTCAATAGTAGACCCCATTTCTTACTTTTTTTACTGTCCGGGTGTATGCAATTGATATTACACATTTTCAATTACACCAGATATATATGGCACTACGAGTGCGTGCTTTAACCCTTGGGTGTGTTTCGCAAAAGATCTTTCTGTCGCTGGTTTAGAAACAACTTTGGATAGCTCTTTATCGTAATAAAAGTGATTATTGGATTTTAGGCTAGAGAAACGCCCTTTATATGCGTTTAGTATTTCAGATTTGCTCCCCCAAACATACCAAACCCACGGAAATGATAAGTTCTCAGCGGGGTCGTTTTTGGCGTTTGTATTATTTTCCACTTCTGAAATCGCTTTGTCTAAATTTGGATTGCAAAGGTAGAATAGATTTAAAACTTGGACATACCCTCTTTCTGGTATGTGTATACCTGATTCGTTGTATGCCTTTATGATTATATTTCGTACAGTTGGAAGTAATTTGTCACCATCTAATTCAATTGCCTTGATACCAGTACCTACGGCGGTAGATTTGGCTGAACCGGGGTTTTTTCCGACAACAGCACCTATGCAATGGTCGCCATTTTTGATACGTTTGATTGGATGCAAATAAATTCTCGTATCGAAACGGAAAGTATCATTTCCTAACTCTAAAAATTCTGCCCAGAAGTAATGCGACATAGCTTTCCTTTAGTTGCTAATGTTGAGTTCACAGGTTGCGGGGCTGTTTCCGCAACCCTTGTGAAACGCCAGGTTAGACACTCAATTTAATAGAGTTTCTATAAGTGGTTTAATTTTTTCGATTTCTGCTATTGCAATCTTCTCAATGTTTTCATATGTGAAATTGTCCATTTCTATATATTTTGCGTACTGAGGTTTGTTTGATTTACTTTCATCTTCAAAATCTTCTAATACCTCAAGAACACTGGCCCCCGAGTCAAAAAAGTTGACAAGGCCTGTGGATTGTTTTCTTGCATGAAGGTATAGACAAAAGCCTTGTTTTTCATCCTCATCACCTGGATAAATTGCGACTTCCAAACAAAATTTAGCTTCATCTTTATAAAGCCAATCGACATATGAGGATGTCCAAGCCCCTTGGCGATCCTGATAAGTCTTAAATGGGAACAGTCTTTCTACTCCCAATGATAAAGTCCAGTCACCGTAAATCTCTTCTAATCTCTTTGTAAGTTTATCAATAAGCTTTTTACAAAAAGTTTTATTTTCAGCTGTTATTTCCTCTTTATTAGTTTCCTCATTTACGAGTTCATCTCCAATTATAACTTCTGTTAGAAAATATTTCTCATTTTCAGTTGATGAAAAAATTTCAAATTTGATGCAGCTAATTGGTACACCATTTTCGTTTAAATATTCCGCAGGTCTTATAACTTCTTGTGAAAAATCTTTTGCAAACAGAATTATTGAAATATCTTCTCCAACAGACTTATGCAGTGCTTTGCCAAATGTTTTTTCGAAGGCTTCATGAAGTGATTTGAATGGTAAATTCTGTTTCTCAAAATACTCTTTAGCTATTTTTTCAATTTCCCTCTCTGAAAGTTTATTAATCCATGATGTGTAATCTAGCACCTGAGCTATTATCTCTCTGGGGGCATATCCTCTTTTTAATTCAATAACTATTAATCTAGCATATTTATCTAAGGCGATAAGATCTAATTTTTTTCCAACGTCTGTTTTAACTTGTCGCCCAATATACAAAATTTCTTCACCGAGTAATAAAACAGGATCTTTTTCTAAAAGGTTTTCAACTTCCGACTCAAGAAGATCTGAATCTAACGGCCTAACCACTGATGCTTTATCTTTATCTGAAATTTTATATAGTTTCATTGTATGATATTTTCCTTTCTAATGCCCGGCATAAGGCGCGGCGGCTTTTTGCCGTCGTCCTTCATGCCGTTGTTCGGGCCTCTCTATTTCCTCGCATCGGTACAGATCCTGTTGACTTTTTTAGCGAACTCGTTGATGTCGAGAAAGAAGTTTGGGTATGCGCGGCGGAGCTGCTTCATTGGGCCTGCAGATACAAGAACCGGCTCAATTTTTGCTCCTTTGGCCGCTTCCGCTTCGATACGAGCGTAGTCGGTCAATGCTTGGTCGAGGCTGTCTCGATCGTAGGGTTTGATCCGCAATGTTCGCTTAAGCGAGTTGAGTATGATGAGGTGGTACGACCAACCTTTTCCTGAATTGTCCTTGTATATCTCATTTGCAGCGACCGACAGGCCCCGCATCAAGGTCAATGCGTCGAGACTCGCCTCAAGCGAAGCGACTGAAATAGAGAGGTCTTCACGAGATTGACCAATGAATCGGGGTGGTGGCATGCAACGCTCGTCAATTGCGAAAATTGTCGAAATCAGAGCGAAGAAATCAAGCCATTCCCTATCCCCCAACCGGCTCTTCAACGCTTGCCCGAGCAACGTACCCATCGATTCGACTGCTGTTGCCCACGTGTGCTGCAATCGTGTACGGATCTGTAACTCAATGCGGAGGCCATTGTAAGCCTGAGCCTGACTATTCCTATATCTGTAGATCAGATGGATGCTGCGATAGCCGTCTTCATCTCTGGGGCTTTGAATGTAGTCTTTCTGGTCAACGAGTTCGTGGGTGAATCGTTTGTTCTCACGATACTCTGATGCAAGGCTGTAAACATCTCTTACGGAGTTTAGAATGGCACGCACGCCTCCGATATCCTGCATCGTGGTAAGTTTCATATTGGGGTAACGTTTCAGTTTATCGATGATAGTGGGCATGCGCTTTAGGCGCTGTGCCACGATGGGATCGCCGCGATACAACCGGAGCTTCGTTCTAAGGGTGGCCTGAAACGTGTTGATCGGATACGCATGGCAGGCTCGCCATCTGTCCGCTAAAGCAACGGCCCTTGCAAGGTCTGATGGCGAAGGGTTGTCTTGGGTAAGGGTTGCTCCAGCCTTATTGATCTGTTTCTTTGATTCTTCTGGGACGGCAGTGAAAGCCATGCTCAGTTATTCCTTTCAGGCCCGAACCAGTGATTGTATGGTTTCTGTTTATCGTTCACAGAAAAAAAATCTTGACAAAAATTTGCGGCCTTTTTTTTTAATGTTACACTAGCTGTATAGTATGCAAATATGCATGATAAACGGAAAGGTGTTTAATCCCACATGAAACAGATTCCGTCACATATAAAGGTCCTTTTTGATGCACACATGAAGAACAAAGCGATTTCCAAGAGTACACATTTCCATTATCTAAAGTGGTTGCGGTATTATTTGAATTTTTGTGAAAAATATCGTTTAGATCAGTTGAAAAAAGAAAATGCTGTTCATTTTGTTCAAAAATTGAAGGACAAGAAACAAACTGCTCAACAACAAAAACAGGCATATCATGCCGTATCGTTATTCTATGAATTAGTAGGGCCAATTGGTTCTGAGAAAGTGGACCCATTAAAAAATAAAGATGAGAAATTAGCAAGAAAAAAAGATAATTTAAAACTAATGAACGCCAATTGGGTGCCGGTTTACGATGGATTGGTCTCTGAAATCAAACTGAGACACTATTCACCCAAAACATTGAAATCTTATAGATCGTGGATCAGACACTTTCAAAATTATACCAAGAGCAAGGATTTCCAGTTGTTATCCACCTCTGATGTAAAGGACTTTTTAACCTTTCTTGCTGTTAAAAGAAATGTATCCGCTTCATCCCAGAATCAGGCATTCAACGCCCTTTTATTCCTTTTTAGAAATGTCCTCAAAAAAGATTTTGGAGAGATCAAAGATGTGCCAAGGGCAAAAAGGAAGCCCTACATCCCAGTGGTTTTATCACGGGAAGAGATCGATACAATCATTTCTAATCTGGCCTATCCTTTTGATTTAATGGTGAAACTATTGTATGGGTGCGGCCTCCGTCTGTCTGAATGTATTAATCTGAGGGTTGGCTGTCTTAATTTCGATGCCGGTATTTTAACGGTTCATGATGGAAAAGGGGGAAAAGACAGAACCGTTCCCCTGCCTGAAACACTGATTGCGGAATTAAATGACCAGCTTCAAACGGTAATTGATTTGCACCAGCAAGATCTTGATTCAGGGTATGCCGGGACCTTTCTCCCTGATTTATTGGGCAAAAAATACAAAAATGCCGCTTAAGAACTAGCCTGGCAGTGGCTCTTTCCGGGGAAGACATTAACCTTTGTGCCCGATGAAAAAGTTTTTAGGCGGTATCATTTCCATGAAACGCATCTTCAAAAAGCCATAAAAAAGGCGGTCAACAAGTCAAAAATCCCTAAACGTGCCTCCGCCCATACCTTTCGGCATAGTTTTGCCAGTCATTTGCTGCAGGCCAATTATGATATTCGTACCATTCAGGAGCTGTTGGGGGCACAGCGATGTAAGGACCACCATGATTTACACCCATACCGTGAAAAGCGTCACCCTCAAAGAGGCCAGAAGCCCCCTCGACTTGTCAAAGAAAACAGAAGGGAGCCGAGGACATTTAGGCGGTTCGGGTGGCAAGCAAAACAGGGTAAGGCGTAAAGGGTTCAAAGCGTTCCTTGAAAAACGCAAACCGGAGTTTACGGGAGAATAAGCCGTACCGCTATAAGGCTTCTTCCGGAATATCAACGGCGGACGTGTCTTCCTGTTGCATAACCATATGCCTTGAAAAGACGTTGGGAAGAATGTTACGGCAGAAGAAACGGACGGTTTCCATCTTGCCCCGGTAAAAGATCCCATCCGCCGATTCCGCCTCAACATCTGCAAGTTTTTTGCGCGCAATGAGACCCTGCTCCAGCATGAAATGGGCCATGGCGGTCTCGGCAAAACATTCCAGGAAACGGGTGGAGATCAGTGGAATGAGGGAGAGTTTCCCCTCCTGGAAATACTGCATGAATTTCATGGTGAAATCCCCTGTGGCCTTGGATGCCTTGAAAAGGAGTTTGGCATCGGGGCCGAAATCCTCATCCTCCTGGTGTTCTTTGGTAAACGCCATGATTTCCTGTATCCAATCGCGGAAAATACTCCCCCCCTTCATGCCCAGTTTGCGACCCACCAGGTCCAGGGACTGGATGAAAGAGGTTCCTTCCCAGATGGAGACGATTTTTATGTCGCGGGCATATTGTTCTACGGGAAACTCGCTGCAGTATCCCACACCGCCCATAATCTGAATGGCATCGCGGATCAAAAAATAGCCGGCATCAGAGGAATAGGCCTTGACCAGGGGCGTGAGGAGCTCGGTCCGAAGGGAAGTTTCCTCACGGATGGCCTCATCGGGATCGTTATGGGCCACATCGATATAATACATGAGCTTTCCGATCATGGCGCGTATGGCTTCCGTGCCAGCCTTCAGGTTCATAAGCATGCGCCGCACGTCTTCATGCTGGACAATCGGTACCCTGCCACCCTCTCGGTTTGTAAAAAGGGGGCCCTGAACCCTTTCCCTGGCATATTTAAGGGCCGCGTCGTAAGCGCTTGCCGTGACCCCGAGGGCCTGGACCCCGCAACCGATTCTGGCATCATTCATCATCTGGAACATTTTAGCCATTCCGCTGTTGGGCTCTCCAAGAAGGATCCCTCTGCAGTTTCCATTCTCGCCGAAATTAAGGGTGCAGGTGGATGAGCCGCGTATTCCCATTTTATGCTCGATACCGCTGCAGAAAACGTCATTGGGCTCACCCAGGGAGCCGTCCGAATTGACACGAATCTTCGGCACAATGAACAGGCTGATCCCCTTGGTTCCCGGGGGAGCGCCCTCAATGCGGGCCAATAAGAGATGAATGATATTTTCGGTTAAGTCATGTTCGCCGCAAGTGATAAACCGCTTGGTTCCCTCAATCCTGTATATTCGAGGATCGTCGAACTCCGGATCAGGCGTTGCCTTCGTGCGTAGCCAGCCCACATCGGATCCCGCATCCGGTTCGGTCAGGCACATGGTCCCGCCCCACTGGCCGGTGTACATCTTTTCCACAAACAGCTCCCGGTCCTGGTCCGTCCCGAAATTTTCGATAAGACGGCCGTTCCCCACGGCCAGGCCCGGGTAGCACATAAAGGCGAAATTCGCCCCGGTGAAGAGCTCGCCCAAAATGCCGCTGACAACAGCAGGTAGCCCCTGCCCCCCGAATTCAGGCTTGTTGGATATACCGATCCAGCCGTTTTCCGACATGACTTTCCAGCATTCATGGAATGATGCCGGCGGTTTCACCCGCCCTTCCTCATATGAACACCCTTCCCTGTCCCCGTCCTGCATGGCAGGGCCCAGGACTTCCCGGCACACCTTGAGCGCTTCGTCAATCATCATACTGAAGTCTTCCCGGTCAAAATCCTCATAGGCCTCGTAAGCCAGAAGTTTGTCCACATCCAGGTATTCGAAAAGGACAAATCTCAAATCCCTGTCATCCCTGTTGAAATAGTTGATGCCCATGCCTTTCTCTCTCCTTTGATACTACCCCATTAGGCCTTAGCGCCTGTTAACCCTTCGATTCCGCAATCCGAAATGATGTTACCAGTCGTATTCTTCCCGTTCAATAATGGTGGCCACCCCCTGACCGCCTCCCACGCAGGCATTGGCACAACCGTATCGTCCATTATTTTCATTCAGGATTCGGGCCAGGGTGCCCACCAGGCGTGCGCCGGTCGAACCCAGTGCATGGCCGATGGCCACACCGCCGCCCTTTACATTGACCGTTTCCGGATCCAGGCCCAATTCCCTGATGCAGTTGAGGGCCACCACACTGAAGGCCTCATTGATCTCCCAGAAGTCGATGTCGGAGGCCTTGAGACCGGCTTTTTCCAACGCTTTCCGGCTGGCCGGCACCGGCCCCGCCCCCATGATGGTAGGATCCACCCCGGCGAAACCGATGGACCGTATGGTGGCAAGGGGTTTGATCCCTTTTTTCTTTGCGGTCTCCTTGCTCATGAGCAGCATGGAAGAGGCGCCCGCGTTCAGCGGGGAAGAATTTCCCGCCGTAATCACCCCGTCTTTTTTGAAGGCCGGTCTCAACCCTTCAATCCCTTCAAGGGTGGTATCTCCCCGTACCGCCTGATCCTTGTCCACGGTCATGACGGTTCCGTCGTCCTGGGGGGCTTCGATGGGCATAATTTCCCCATCGAAAAACCCCTCTTTCTGAAATTTGGCCGCCAGCTGGTGGGAACGAACCGCCCATTTGTCCAGATCCTCTTTGCTGAGATCTGTCTGGGAAAACAGCTTTTCCGCCGTCATCCCCATGTTCATGGCATTCATCATATCCCAGTGCTGAAAATCGGGATAGAGAAAGAGCGTCATGTTCGGTGCAATCAGCCCTCTTTCCGTGGTATATCCACCCATGGGGATTCGGGTCATGTGCTCGTAGCCGCCCACCATCACCACATCCGCGTAATCCTGTGCAATCTCCATGAATCCGATCTGGATGGCGGCCATGGCCGATCCGCACTGTTGATCCACGAACTTGGCGGGGATGGTCTCGGGCAGGTTGTCCAGGAAAATGGGAAAACGGCCCCCATAGGCCCACTGCTCTCCTACAGCGGTGGCGCACCCCACCAGGAAATCATCGATCTCTTCGGCATCGATACCCGTTCGTTCAATCAGTTCCGGCAGCAGTTTCGCCAGGAGTTCATCGCCTCTCATCTTACAGAACCAATCCCTAGCCGGGTCTTTCGGTCTGGAGCGGGATTGGCTGTCCTCAAATATCCGGCTATAACAACTTCTTTCATGGGTAATCCTCCTTGTTCGATTTTGGATTTTGGATCTGGGATTTTGGATTTCGATCTTTTATGGAAACCGTGGACCAAAACCTCTATTCTGAGTAAAAGGTCTTTCCCGATTCGGCCATCTCACTGATCAGCTTAGCCGGCTGGAACCGTATCCCATACAGATTTTCCAGTTCCTGCAGCTTTTCATACACATTCTTCAGTCCCCACTTATCGGCATATCTGAGAATCCCCCCCCTGTAGGGCGGAAACCCGGTGCCATAGATCATGGCCAGATCCATATCCTGCGGACGATCGCAGATCCCTTCTTCCATCATGAATGCTGCTTCGTTGATCCCAAGAGCGAGCATGGCATCGATGATCTCCTGTTTGGACATCTTTTTGAAGGCGATGCCCTTTTTTTTCAGGTACGCCTGTACCGCCTCCACCACGATTGGATTGGGAACCGGCTTTTCACCGCTGTAGTCAAAATACCCGGCACCGGTTTTTCTGCCGTAGCAACCCGTATTGTAAATGACCTCCGTCAGAGGATGCACCGTATACCGTTCGCCCAGCCTCTTTTCAAATGTTTTGTTGACATGGTAGTTGATATCGATCCCCGTGAGATCCGCCAGGGTTGCGGGACCCATGGGCATTCCGAAATCGATCATGGCCTGCTCCAGAAGCCCCCCGTCCACGCCGTCGGCGGAAAGAAAAACCGCGCCCCCAAAAAGGCCACCCAACTGCCGCGACACATAAAACCCCGGGCCGTCATTGACCACGATGGGTATTTTCTTGATGACCCTGGCAAAAGCAACGCTCGTGGCCAGTGTCGGGTCGGAGGTTTTCTCCGCGCAGATGATCTCTAAGAGCGGCATCCTGTCCGCGGGGTTGAAAAAATGGAGCCCGATCATCCTGCCCGGATCGCTCAGGATGGTCGCCATTTCCGTAATGGGGAGTGCGGAAGTGTTGGTGGCAAACACCACGTCGGGTCTGCAGATCCCTTCCAGCTGTTTCCAGATACCCTGCTTCACATCCATATCTTCCAGAACGGCTTCGATAACCAGATCCACATCTTTCAGGTCTTCCAGGGAGCTGGTCGTGGTCAAATGGTTTTCGATCATTGCGTCAAGATCTTTCTTTGTCATCTTCCTTTTCTTGATGGAATAAGCGAAAGTCTTCCGGACCGCCGCCACCCCTTTTTCGATGGCACCGTCGTTAATATCCCAGAGCACTGCCCCGATACCTTCTTTCAAAAGCAGGTTGACGATGCCCGAACCCATGACCCCACCGCCCAGCATGGCGACCTTCGCAATTTTCGCCGGTTTCAACCCCTTGATCCTGGGAAGTTTGCCTGCTGCCCGGGTGTTAAGAAAGATGCCGATCAGGTTCTTGGCCACATCAGATATGGCGCAATCCGCAAAAAGACCGACCTCTCTTTCAATATCGGCCTCTATGTCGTATCCAAGACCCTGCTCAAAGGCATCTAAAGCCTTGAAAGGCGCGATATACCCTTTCCCTTTCTGCATGGCCATGTACCTGGCGTAATTGACCATTGCCGTTTTCTCGGCAGCGCTGGGCAGCCGGTCATTGATATTCCTGGTCACGTGAAGTTGAAAGTTGAGCTTACCCGATACGAATGATTGGGCCGCTTCAAAGGCCTTTTCCAGAAGCTGCTCGGCGGGGACGACCTGGTCCACAAGCCCTCGCATGAAGGCCTTTTCCGATTTGATGGGCTTTCCGGTGGTAATCATATCGAGGGCATTCGGGAGGCCCACGAGCCTGGGGAGTCTCTGGGTTCCCCCGGCGCCCGGGATGAGCCCGATCCGTACTTCGGGCTGCCCCAGGTTGACGCCTTGTGCCGCAACACGATAGTGGCAAGCCATGGCGGTCTCCAGACCTCCCCCAAGGCAGTTCCCATTGATGGCCGCAATGACCGGTTTGGGGGCCACCTCTATGCTGTTCAGAAACAAAGCGGCTTTGAGTGCCACTTGAAAGACCTCATCCCTGTTCTTTATAAGCTGAAGCTGTGTGATATCGGCGCCGGCGATAAAGTTTTTCCCCGTGCCCGTCAAGATGACGGCTTTCACCGTATCATCTCCAAAGGCTTCAATGATGGCTTTCCCAAAGTCCTGACCCATCTGTGACGACATCTGGTTTACCGGAGGGCTGTCAATGGTCAGGACGGCCACACCGTCTTCAATGGTTACCCTGATGGTCCTGTATTTTGTCTTCATGCCTTTTAACGCCTCCTTTGGAAATGAGTTGATCTACATCCGGGATCCCAAACATACGGAACAGAAGGATCACCGGACAATACCGGCGTTGAGCCTTAATACACACTTTTTTGATCTGCCGATATGTGGGTTCTTTGTCAAATTATTACATCAATGTACCGATTCATAGCGTTTCCCCGGGGATTATGGGTGGACATCCCATGATTCAAAGCGCTAAATTTTGAACTGGATCATATAGTTGTATCCATGATTTATTAAACCAACCTTCCTAAATTTTTTCACGGTCTTAAACGCCTTTCTTCGGCATTTTTACGCACCCTCATCCGTTTCGCCCACTTCTTCCATTATTCGCCGCATCCATTCCGGAATCCGTACCTCCTTTTGAGGGTACCACTCTTTGACATAGGGTTTGATATCGATAACGGGGCTTCCATTGACAGCGTCAATGCCGGCAACTTCCAGGACGTTGTCTTTTCTTTCGCACAAACGGGCCACAGTCGTGAGGATCGGGTTGGGCCGGGCCGGGCTGCAAGTGGAAAAAAGACCGGTCAGGGGTATTTCCTTTCTGCCCATGGGATGCACCCGAGTGAGCGACCGGCTTTTTTCGGGCGTCTTGTGCGCCCAGTACAGGATCACCAGATGAGAATAGGCTTCGATGTCCTCCAGAGTCCCGGCCAACTCAGGATTGATGATAATTTCCGATTTCATTTTTCGAATTTTTCGAACTTGGGCCTTTACGGCCGTCATCCGCTCCTTCATTTCAATGCCATCTTCTCCGGCCTTGAGAAAAGGCTCATCAATTTCGTTTCTGATAAAGCCCACCGGCTTGAGCATGATGGGGTCGAAGGTTTGATCCGGCGCATGGGCTGCATGATGGAATGTTTTCATATGATTTCTCCTTATTTTGTTGTTTTTCACAACCTAACACCGGATGCCCGGCACTAAAAGCTATATCTGACCGCCATATAGACATTTTTGTTATTTTCGAATTGCGAGAAAAACACATGGTCGTCGCTGCACCTCCGGGGATGACACCCCGGACCATATCTTTAAGATATAACGGGTACCGCTTTATCTTGTTAAGTTTAAACATTACATCTTTTTCATGGCCATCAATAAATTGAGCCATTTCATACAAATTCATCATGCCGGAAGCTAGCCCTGCTGCTCGATGCCAAGCAAGTCAAATTTAGAGGTTTCAATTTCCTTGCTGAAATCGTAATCTGCGGCTATCCCAATGTGAATGGGGTCCATGTAAACTCCTTGGCTTAATGATGATGGAGTGGTTGCCGATGTCCAACAAACCAACCTATGAAGAATTGGAACAAGAGATCCGGGCGTTAAAAAAGGAAGTCGTTGAACAGAGACATAACAAAAAATCCCAGCAAGAGCATGAAAAGGGTAAATTCATTGGAGCCGTAGAATCCCTACAAGATATTAGTGATGGGGAAAAAGCCCAAGAAACGTTGCGTAAGACCATGCAGCCACTTGATAAACGGATCAAAGAGCTGAATTGTCTCTACGCCCTTGCCGATTTAATTGAAAAGCCGAGCATCTCGTTGGATGAGATATTTCAAGGCACCCTTGACCTTATTTCAGCCGCCATGCAGTATCCTGAAATCGCTTATGCACGCATCATCCTGGAAGGGGCGGCATTTAAAACAAGAAACTATAAGGCAACCCAATGGCGGCAGGTTGCGGACATCATTGCCCATGGAGAGAAAATCGGAAAATTAGAGGTCGGTTATCCGGAAGTAACACCAGGGTGGGAAAATGATCCTTTCCTGGCGGAAGAGAAAACCCTGTTAACTGCCGTTGCCGAAAGAATGGGAAAAATCGTTGAACATAAACACGCGGAAGCGGCGCTATTTGAAACGGAGAAGCGATTTCGTGATTTGGTAGAAAATTCAATTACCGGAATTTCCATTATTCAAAATGACCAGGTCGTCTATCAAAACCTCTTACAGGAGAAACTCCTTGGCCCTTTACCCCGGAAGCCAAAATTAGTAGAAGCTGAGAGTATCCATCCGAATGATATTGAAAAAGTAGAGGCATTTTACAGAAAGATCACTTCAAAAATGGTTCGCATCCAGGAAACGGATTTCAGGTTTTATCCTCCGGAAAAAGCGAAGACCGGCATTCATTTGAAATGGGTACATTGCCAGGCAAGCGCCATCGAATATCAGGGGAAAGGCGCCATATTAATCAATATGATGGATATTACCCGTGCCAAAGAGCTGGAAACTCTTTTGAAAATTCAGGACAAGATGTCCTCCTTAGGTCGTGTGGCTGCCGGCATTGCCCATGAAATAAGAAACCCACTTTCGGGAATCAATATATATCTGGACACGTTGGAGAAAATTTACAATAAGGAAGAAAGTTTAGGGAAGGTAAGGCAGATTCTTGCACAACTCCAGTCGGCTTCAAATAAGATTGAGTCCGTAATCAGAAGGGTCATGGATTTTTCCAAACCGAGCGCACCAAAGTTGGTTCTGACAGGTGTAAATCAGCCCATTGAGGATGCCATTGGCCTTGCTTCCGTCAGCTTACGTAAAAGAGGCGTTAAGATTGATCAAAACCTGGCTGAGAACCTGCCAATGGTCCACGTTGATCCACAGTTAATCGAGCAGGTTATTTTAAATCTGATAACCAATGCCGCAGAAGCCATGAAAAATGTGGATGGCGCAAAGCAAGTAAAGATTACTTCGTCGGCGGAAAATCATCTTGTTTTAGTGAAGATGTCCGATTCCGGTCCCGGCGTTCCTTTGAATTTGAGAGAAAAAATATTTGATCCTTTTTATACCACCAAAACTGAAAGTACGGGGATAGGCCTTAGTCTTTGCCATAGGATCATTACGGATCATGGTGGATCCCTGAGTGTGTCCGAAAGCAGATGGGGCGGGGCGGAATTCACCATTAAATTTTCAATCAAAAAATCCGGGATACCCAATACCTCAAAGGGGGTGTCAGATGGTTTTTAAAACCGCAAGTACGGCGAACAAGATAATTTATTCCATATATATCGTTGATGATGAAAAGACCATAAGGGAAGGGGTCTGCATGGCCCTTGAGCCGGACTACCAAGTGGCGACGTTTTCAACAGCCGAGGCCGCCATTGAGGCCATGGAAAATAGGCCTCCAGACCTTATCCTGCTTGACATCGGATTGCCGGGCATGGATGGGATCAAGGCGCTTGGCATCATTAAGGGCCTTTACCCTGATACGATGATCATAATGATCACCGCATATGAAGATCTTGGTACAGGGATCTCCGCCATGAAGTCCGGCGCCTTCGATTATGTGGTGAAACCGCTTCATATGGACGCCCTCGAGGTAACCATCCATAATGCCATTGAAACCATCCGATTAAGGAAGGAGATTCGGAACCTACAAGAGAATTATCTCAAAGAGAACCTTCCATGCTTTATCGGGGAGAGTAAAGCGATCCAGGATGTAATGGAATTTATAGAAATGGTGGCCAAAAGCCCTGACACCCCGATCCTGATCCTTGGGGAGACGGGTACGGGCAAGGAATTCCTTGCCGGCGCCATCCATTACAGAAGCCCCAATTTCAAAGGTCCCTTAATGACCGTCAATTGTGCAGCCATTCCAAAAGACCTGATTGAGAGTGAACTCTTCGGGTATGAAAAAGGGGCCTTTAGCGGAGCAGGTGCAACCGGTAAGAAGGGCCTCATAGAGGAAGCCGCAAACGGGACCCTCTTTCTTGATGAGGTGGGCGATTTAAGTCTGGAAGCCCAGGCAAAGCTCCTTCGATTTCTTGAAGAAGGTGAATTTTACAAGGTAGGCGGAACAAAGAAACGACAAATTCAAACCAGGGTCGTCTCTGCCACCAACAAAGATTTAGACCGCATGATAGAAAAAGACCGGTTCAGAAAAGACCTCTATTTCAGGCTGGGCGTTATTAAGATCCAAGTCCCATCGTTGAATGAACGCCGCGATGATATCCTTCAGATTGCCAAACATTTTCTATACGAATTCAGCCGCAAATTCGGAAAAACATTTACCGGCATTTCTCCCCGGGCTGAGAACGCATTAATGGCGTACAACTGGACGGGTAATGTTCGCGAACTGAAAAATATGATTGAAAGAGGGGTTCTCATCGGGAAAGGACCGGAACTGGATGATAATGATCTTAACATTAAGGGTTCACATGAGGCTGAAGGATTTGAGGAGGATAAGAACCATACGGCATTTCCGCCTCTTCCGGCGACCGGTATCGACCTTGCCGTGGTCCAAGAATCCCTGGACAGACATTATATTGAAGCGGCGCTGAAAATGACGGATGGGAATGAAAGCAAGGCAGCCAAGCTCCTTAACATGAACCATCACACCTTTCGCTACCACCATAAAAAACTACAAACATAATAGATTTCCCTCACCGACGGACTGAACTCACAATTCAGGTTGCTGATGTCTGTGCTGATCTTTTGATTTCGAAAATATTCTACATCGATTTAGCAATTTTTCTAAATCTGCTGTTCCTGGAGTTCCTTCTGCGAGGGTAGGCATGCTAACGTTCTGAATGTCCATGGTTTATAATGATAATGCCCAAATGGTACGTATTATGCATTAACACAGGCAGAAGAGAAAACCGGTTCGTTCCAATTTTCAATAAATTGAAATTTTTGTTTTCCATTTTTTCAATATTTTTCACGGGTGAAAAACCAGCATGGACCTTTTTAACAAACTCAAAAGCATGGAAATATTGCTTGTCGATGATGATGAATGGATAAGAGATTCCCTGTCCCTATTCTTTGAAAGTGAAGGATGCCACTTAACGGCACTTGAGACTGCCGAAGAGGGCGTAGAAGCGCTAAAAAAGCATGACTATGACATTTTAGTCACCGACTACAGATTACCGGGCATGGATGGCCTGGAGCTTCTCAGACACATTCAAGATACGCAGCCACATATCATGACGGTACTCATCACTGCCTACAAAAGTGAGGATGTTGTTTCAGAGGCAGTGAAGTTAGGGATTCAGGATTTCATCGAGAAGCCCTTTACCACCAAAACCATTGAAGAATCTTTAACCCGGTTGCTGAAGAAACGTGAACAGCGAAGTCAAAATAAGCATCCACACGATCAGTGAAAACCTGTATCTGAAATTAATGGGGGATTTTGATGGTCCCAAGGAGAAAAAAGAATCATGCTTTCAAATAAGAAGTATATATCTATAAAGTTTAATGAGGCAAAGCTGAAGAAAAGAAACAAGGAATTATCCATCCTCCTGGAAATAAGCAATTTCTTGTCGACCACCTTAGAAGTCAAAGACCTTCTGGCAGGCGTTCTATCCAAGGTTTTGGAATACTTTGATGAGGAAGCGGGTAGAATTTATCTCATGGATGGCGGGGGTCAATCCCTGAATCTTGCAGCTCATCAAGGAATGGAAATAGAGGGCCTTGAAAAAATGAATATCAGTGATGGCTTTTCGGGCAAGGCCGCTCGAACAAAGTCCTTTATTGCCCAACATATTTCTGAATTGGAAGAAAAAAAGAGGGAATCTCTTCTTTCAGGCAAAGGGCTTAAAATTATCATTTGCGTGCCTTTAATTATCATGGGCAATGTCGTGGGTGTTATGAATCTTGCCACAAGTGGGATGATACAGATCGATCAGAACAAAGTCGATGTCCTTATGGCGATTGGCAATCAAATAGCCGTGGCTGCCAATAATGCAAGGCTGTACGGAGACCTCAAAAACAAAAGTCAAATAATCAAAGAAAAAATGGAAATGATAAAATTTTTTTCATATTCCGTCACACACGATCTCAAAAGCCCGGCCATCGGCGTGTATGGATTTGCAAAACGCCTTAAAGAAAAATACAGGGCAATCCTGGATAAAAGGGGGCAATCCTATTGTGATCAAATCCTGAAGACCTCCGAACAAATGGTCCTGCTTTTGGAAAAAATCAATGCATACATTGCCGTAAAAGAAGCGCCCATTAATCTCGAAGATGTAAATATGAAAGAGATCACGGAAGAAATCAGAAATGAATTCTCCGACAGACTAAAAAAACGCCGAATCAGGTGGTCAGAGCCTGACATTATCCCGGAGATTACTGCAGACAGATTAGACCTCGTGAGGATTTTTAGGAACTTTGTAGATAACGCTCTAAAGTATGGTGGCGAAGACCTGCATGAAATAAAGATCGGATACAAAGAGGATAAGACATTCCATGTATTTTCCTTCAGCGATGACGGAGTGGGCATAAAAGGGGAAGATAAAGAGAAGCTCTTTAAGCTTTTTCAACGGAGTGAAACATCAAAAGGCAAAGCAGGCTCCGGTTTAGGATTGGCCATTGTAAAAGAAATAGCTGAAAGGCATCAGGGTGAAGTCTGGGTGGAAACTAACACAAATAAGGGGGCCACATTTTATATTTCCATTTCAAAGGATTTGAATGCTAATAATAACGCCAGCAAATAGCTCCTGGACACTAAATGATCAACCGAATAAGCGATTCCTTGGAGACGAATTGCCATGACTATTTACAACCTGGATAGGATGTTCAGACCCAGCTCGGTGGCCATTATCGGGGCCAGCGAAAGGCAGGAAAGCATTGGATATTCCCTGGTCAGGAACGTAATTGACGCAGGCTATCAAAGGAAAATCTTTCCGGTTAAGGCGATCGATTGGCTTGAGTTAAGGCCATGTTAGATTCGTATCTCAAATGTTGGAGACCAAATTATGGCGAAAATACTAATTGTGGACGATGAAGAACATATCCGCTACCTTTATTCAGAGGAGCTGGGCGATGAGGGCTATGAGGTCATTACGGCGGAGAACGGTCATCTGCTGCTGGAAAAGATAGAGGAAGAAAAGCCTGACCTTGTGGTGCTGGATATCAAAATGGTGGATTACAACGGTCTGGATTTGCTGCAGGATATACGAAACAGGTTTTATGACCTCCCGGTTGTTCTCTGTACGGCTTATGACACCTTTAAGGAAGATATCAAATCGATTGCCGCGGATTATTATGTGATAAAGTCATTTGACCTGTCGGAGCTCAAGAGTAAGATAGCCATAGCCTTAGATGCTGGCCCAAGCAAGTAATAGAGAGCAGCTATAAAAGAGTTAAAGCATTGTTAGAGGAAAACCGGCCTACTTTGGATGAGTTAGCCAACAGCCTGGAAGAAAAGGAAGTCTTATCCGGTAAAGAGGTGAAAGCAATTGTTAAGAAATCCCTGGCATAGTAAAGCATCTACGCCCATCGAAGATCCCACCATTCGGGGGAGGATGTTTCTTTGATCTTCCGCCAAAAGGGGCCTAAACTGTTACTTTCCCAAAGATGGTAGACGGCACTATCTCACCGTACAGGCCACAGAATATTGAGACTGAGACCAACCTGTGCTGAAAATGAAGGTAATGGAGGTCTTTATGCATGTCCCATCACCTTTTATGAGAGGAAACAACTTCGATGAATAAAAGCACCAAATATCTCCAATGGCCTGAAGACACCCGATTCGGTCATGAAAATCACCCTAAAGGTTTTAGAAATTGAAAACAAGTTATAGAGGAGAATCTTTTTATAAGGGACTTGGGAGGTGCTATGACTGAACTCCAAATCGGCGAGCTTTTATTGGATCTGGCGCTGCTTTTTATTTTGACCTACCTGCTGGCGGCCTTACTGGAGCGCAGGCGCATCCCCGGGATTCTTGCTGCCCTCTTTG
>Ga0208648_1001601_pt1 | contig 17759 bp, 21 predicted proteins | sample AntAceMetag02UKL_FD_184772 | JGI IMG/M metagenome (GOLD analysis project Ga0208648, IMG submission 184772) | Saline lake microbial communities from Ace Lake, Antarctica - Antarctic Ace Lake Metagenome 02UKL (SPAdes) (version 2) | ecosystem: Environmental > Aquatic > Non-marine Saline and...
GCTTTCGAAAATCGAAAAAAAATTCGGCTTGCACTTGTGGATAAATATTTAGATAACTTTTCTCAATTGCTGCACTATCTATCTATAAATTCACTCTTCATTTCTCTCCATAATTCTATAGTAAACAGCCCTCTGGAATTTTCAAGTTTTATTTCAAAATCAGCCTACGTGAACATTGCGTGAACGCAATGCATTAAAACGTTCACGTTATGTTCACATGCAATCCTGAATAATAACTCCTAACCAAAGGAGTTAAAGCCATGCGAATTATGTTAATAGTGTTATTAGTGTCCTTGACTGCTTGCAGTTCAAACAAAAGTAACACGATAAATCAATACCTGGAATTGATTGCGACAGACCAGGAGACCGAAATGGATACACGTGTAGTAAACTTTGCTGATCTTTATAATAATTTAGATCATAACAATGTTGCTAGCGAAGCAACAAAAACCTATGCAGAATCCTTATATTTCAACGATACGCTGGTCACTATTGAGAATCGTAAGGAACTGATCGAATATCTGCAACAGACCCAACAGCAAGTTGAATCCATGAGTCTGGAAGTGATCAATGTATTTGCCAAGGATGACGATGTTTTTGTGCAGTGGAAAATGCAAACGCTGTTTACTATCATGGGCAAACGCAGCAATGTAAAGTCCATAGGTATTAGTCATTTACGCTTTGATGAGGATGGGAAAATAATATTGCACCAGGATTACTGGGACAGTACCAACGGATTCTTTCAACATATCCCTGTTATAGGAGGACTCATATCATGGGTAAAAAATCGCTTACATTAATTATCACGGGCTTAATAATATGCCTAAGCAGTTTTTCAGCTTTCGCTAATGACAGCCTGCCAACTAATCTGATCACTAATAAAGCTAATTTAAAACGCTGCAGTCAGGGTGAATTAAAGGCTTTCATGATCATTCATGTGGGCTATGCTGCTCTGTATCTCAATAACTGCGTGCAGTTGAAAAATGTATTATCCTCTGAACCGAAAAGGCTACGTTTTGTCTACGAACGATCGATCCCTGCGAATGCTTTTCAGGAAGCTGCAGTGGAATATTTAAAACTAAATTTAGGTGCCAGATATGATGCCTGGCAAGAAACGATTGAACAATTCAATCAGGCTTATCAAACGGTCAAAGAGGGTGATTATTATGATTTAAGTTACCATCCTAAAGATGGTTTAAGCCTGGCATTGAATGGCACGCAACTGGCTACTATAAATGATCCTGAAATTGGCCTGGCTTATCTTAATATCTGGTTTGGTAAAGAAGCTTTTTCGGAAAATTTAAAAGCCGCCTTATTAACCCCGGAACAGATATAATTATTCCCATCCTGGACATGGTTTGATGATCTGCAACAGCAAATAAACCTAGCCTGGATGGAGTTTACTGAAGACGGTTTTTCCACTTTTTCGTATAAGGCAAGCGCCTTACGAACTAGATTAATAGAGGTTCCGAGATGAAAATACTGATAACAGGCGGCACTGGATTTATAGGCAGTGCTTTGATAAAAAAATTACTGCCACAAGAGCACCAGATTACTGTGCTGAGTAGAAATGCTGACAAAGTCGTTAAGCTATTTGCTGGCAATGTGACACCGCTAAAAGGTTTACAAGCCTTAGATGTCAGTGATCACTTCGATATCATCATCAATCTGGCTGGTGCGCCGATCTTTGATAAACGCTGGACAGCAGCACAGAAAACCATTATTCGCGACAGCCGCATACAATTGACGCAACAATTAATTGACAAAATTGCCACTATGCAGCAAAAACCACAGCTATTGATCAGTGGTTCTGCAATTGGCTTTTACGGTGATCAGGGCGACACTGAGTTGACTGAACAAAGTAATAGTGTTGCAGATTTTTCTCAGCAATTATGCGCCGACTGGGAGCAAGCCGCTTTGCAAGCCGAGCAATATGGTGTCCGGGTTTGTTTAATACGTACTGGCCTGGTATTAGGCAGGGACGGGGGGTTATTGCAACGTATGTTATTGCCATTCAAACTGGGTCTGGGTGGACGCATAGGTAACGGTCGGCAATGGATGTCGTGGATTCATCTGCAAGACTGGATTGCCATCGCCGAAAATATGATTAATGATAACAGCATGCAGGGTGCCTACAATGCGACGGCAATTAACCCGGTGACTAATCTGGAGTTTAGCAAAACATTAGCTGAGGTTTTAAATAGACCGGCTTTTCTGCCTTTGCCAGCCTGCGTATTAAAAAGATTATTGGGCGAAATGTCGGAGCTCGTTTTAGGCAGTCAAAAAGTGTTACCCGAGCGTCTGCTACAGCAGGGTTTTGAATTTCAGTTCAGCGATTTACGTCATGCGTTAAGCGATATTTTAAAGTAGATTACATAAACTATCGGTCTATGATCGTCGTTTATAACCCATCAGATTAGTTTTAATTGAGGAAATATCATGCACAAAATAACATACGTTGTAGGTGTCATTTTAGTATTGGCGATTTCTGGCTGTGAAGACATGAAAATGGATAAAAAAGTAACCAAGAAAATTACGCTAGTGCAGTAAAAAAGGCCTGGTGGCTTTGTATCCTTGCGATAGTGATCTAAAGCTTATAAGGGCAAGATCATTTGAGATGCATATTTCTTGGGTTCAGCAAAAATAAAGCAGATCATTTTCTTTTTGCTGAAAAGCAAGATCAAACTTTTTGCATATAAATAGAATGATTACAATTATTTTAGGAGATTATCCAATGAAAAAGTTGATAATTATTATGAGCAGTTTTTTTCTGGCTAGTTGCAGTGTTTTTGGCATACGCACAACTAAAGAACCAGACTATCAGGTTCTTGAAAAATATGAGCAGATTGAAATCAGACATTATCCTGCGCTGATTATTGCCGAGACTAAAATAAGCGGTGATTATAAGCAGGCAAGCAAGCAAGGTTTTCAGCGTCTTGCAGGGTATATTTTTGGTGATAACAAACAAAAACTCAAGCTGGATATGACCACTCCGGTTATGCAGGAGCAAGAGGCAGAATCTGAAACCATAAGTATGACTGCACCCGTAATTCAGGAAAAAATCGATTCATCCTGGGTAATGGCTTTTGTACTGCCAGAAGAGTATCTGTTAGCGACCGTACCAGAACCAACCGACCCAGCTGTTTTGATTAAACAGCTACCTGAAAAAACTGTTGCCGTGCTGCAATATTCTGGCAGCTTAGCAGATCAAACGATGTCTGAAAAGGCTGAACAACTAAACCGCTGGTTGATCGATAATGCATACCATCCGATCTCCGCTTATCGTTCTGCGGCTTACGATCCACCCTGGACTTTACCGTTTCTGCGACGTAATGAAATACATATTGATATACAAGCAGTAAAATAACTGCTGACCTGATTATGAAACGGTTCCTCAATCTTGGCACAGGCTTATGCATTTTAAGCTTTGCTGGTATTAATAAGGCCGAAGTAGAATCTGTTGATTTCAGTCGTAGTGTAGTAAAAATACTGGCGATATCCCCAAGCGGTAAACAAAATATGGGCTCAGGTGTGGTGATTGCGCATAATAAAATCGCCACTAACTGCCATGTGACGCGTATCGCCAGACGCGCATATATTATTAAGGAAGACCGTCTTTATGCAGTGCTAGCTCAAGCAGCGATACCAGAACTTGATGTGTGTATTCTTGAAACAGCCCCCGTTACTTTACCGATAGCTTCTTTAGTAACCCCGGACAGTATTAAAATTGGGGTTGATATTACTATTTCTGGCTACCCTTATGCTTTGGGTATACGTACTATGCCAGGCAGTATTATTGCCTTACACCCCTTTGCAGAAGATGCAATCATCGAAATAAATTCCGGCTTTATTCATGGTGCCAGTGGTGGAGGTGTATTTATACTTCGCACGGCCACGGTTGCGGTTTTCTGACGGCCGATTTTTGCCGATAGCTGTGTTGCTGAAACAGTTACTTAGCTTGCTATGCGCCTGTTTCAGCGCCTTGCTCTCGACCAAAATCAACTCGCTATAAAATCCGCAACCATCACCGCGCGAAGTATAATAACAGTGGAGAGCTTATCGGCTTGATGACGTTTATGGGACAATCGAATAAACATATGCATTATTATGTTGTGCCTAGTTCCTGGCTGGCAATGACCGTACAAAAAAAGTTCAGCCCGTTACAGTCTATTTCTACCCTGAGTTTTTGGGAAAATGGTCAATTTCAACACCTACGCTTACATTAATATGGATACTGTTGCTTTTCAAAGAGTAAAGCTTATGACAACTGACGACACTATAAATACTCGTGCCAGAACCCCGCAGAAAACACCGAAATTGACCTTATTTTATGATGGTGTCTGTCCAATCTGTATTAAAGAAATCAACTGGTTAACACGCTTAAATAAACAGCGCACCCTAGCATTTCAGGATATCAATGCAGCGAATTTTAAGCCTGAGGTATTTAACGTAAGTCATGCTCAGCTGATGGCTCAAATTCATGGACAGAAGGCTTCCGGAGAATTGATAAAAGGCATGCCGGTGTTTCGTGAGCTATACAGTGCAGTCGGTTTAGGCTGGTTATTAGCACCGACCGGCTGGCCTGTATTAAAACCAGTATTTGATTACCTGTATCAGGTCTTTGCAAAAAATCGTAGCAAACTGGGGCGATTTTTCTTTAGTGAAGTTTCCTGTGATCGCTGTATAAAATGAAACAAACTATTATTCACTGGTTTCGTCAAGATCTACGTTTACACGATAATCCCGCCTTAAATATGGCGGTGCAGCAAGGCAAAATTTTGCCTGTATATATTCTGGATGACGAGTCTGCTGGCATTTACAAAATGGGTGCAGCCAGTCGTTGCTGGTTACATCATTCCCTATATGCTTTGAATGAATCATTAGGCAACAAATTACAGATTTATTGCGGTCGTGCGGAACCCATCTTGTTGGCGTTGGTCAAAGCATACTCGGCAGATGCTGTACACTGGAATCGTTGTTATGAGCCATGGCGCATTCAACGTGACTCACACATCAAGCATAGCTTAAGTGCCCAAGGTGTTGCTGTGCACAGTTTTAACGCTTCACTGTTGTGGGAACCGTGGGATGTGCTGAAGCACGATGGCACGCCTTACCGGATGTTCACGCCTTTTTATCGAAACGGCTGTCTGAACGCTAAATCTCCGCGTGAACCACTTATACAACCTGAAACTATTGAGTACGTGGCGAGTAAAGATACCGGACAATCTATAGCAAGCCTGAATTTGTTGCCTAAAATACCCTGGGATCAAACCGTAATGGCAGCATGGCAAAGTGGCGAAGCAGGGGCAATGCATACATTGCAGCAATTTCTGGATTCTGGTATTAGTCATTATAAAGAAGGTCGAAATTTTCCGGCGCAACATTTTGTCTCACGCTTATCGCCTTATCTACATTTTGGCGAATTATCGCCCCATCAGGCATGGCATGCACTCGGATTTAGGGAAAAAGATGATAATAGTGAACATTTCTGTCGCGAACTGGGCTGGCGCGAATTTTCTTATAATCTGCTCTATCATAACCCTGATTTAGCCGAAAAAAATCTGCACAATAAATTTGATGCTTTTCCCTGGCAGAAAAATACAGCACACTTAATCGCCTGGCAGCAAGGTCAAACAGGTATTCCCATTGTCGATGCAGGCATGCGAGAATTGTGGCAAAGCGGTTATATGCATAATCGTGTACGCATGATTACCGGTTCATTTTTAGTGAAAAACCTGCTCCAGCCCTGGCAATTGGGGGAGCGCTGGTTTTGGGATTGCCTGGTGGATGCCGACCTGGCGAATAATAGCGCTAGCTGGCAGTGGATAGCCGGTTGCGGAGCCGATGCAGCACCTTATTTTCGTATTTTTAACCCAGTCATACAAGGTCAGAAATTTGATACGTATGGCCAATATACAAGACAGTATGTGCCTGAATTAAAAAAACTACCGGATAAATATCTGTTTAACCCCTGGGAAGCGCCGGATAGGGTTTTGCAGTCTGCGGGAATTCTGTTAGGTAGAGATTATCCAGCGCCGATTGTCGAGCTCAAGCAGTCAAGACTAAGAGCGTTAGCAGCGTTTAAATCGCTGAAGAATAAGCATGATAATTAGTCGTTGAAAATTAATTTAACAACAGGCAGTATCAAGAAATTCTAAAAAAAGCCCAGAGGACGCAGAATACTATAATAGCGAAACTTTCATGCTCCCTGTGTTCTCTGGCGTAAATAATTTCTTATCAAAATGATAGATTGTGCAATCTTTGTCATAATATACTTTATGCTGATTACCCAGAAGTCTAAGCCAGGTAGGGTGAAGTGACTGTAACACTCTATATAGCGCGTCATTCCCGAGGTCTTTTATCGGGAATCTATTCCTTGTTGGTTAGATTCCTGCTAAGAGCACGAGGAAAGACGTACTCATTAGTTGGTTGTTTTTAAAATGGCTGAAACTCGTGGGTAATCAGGTACTTTATTAAAGCTAATAAATTTATATCTTCAAGTACTTCGTTACAAATCCAAGGCTATGCATGCCTTAGATGTTGGTGAGTTGTATAACTTCGCTTGATTGATAAATACAGTTAATTAAAAATAGCCACTTATGTACTCAAGTAGAACTTATGAACGAGAAAATCTTGCTTGTACTTCACGGAAAACTATGAAAAATAATCACGCTGCCATTTCTCCGGTAGCAATAACAGCCTATTCGGCTTTAAGTGCCTGTGGTATGGGCAATAAAGCTTTATATCAATGCCTGGCAGCTAACCAGTCTGAACTGAAACCCTTATCTTTATTTAAAATCCCGTTTCCTGCTTATGTGGGGGAAATAAAGCAGCCATTATTGGATATTCGAGATCAATTAGCCGAATATAACTGCCGCAATGCAAGAGTAGCTTTAACCGCTTTAAATGATAAACAAGGCGGTGTTCGCAATGCTGTCGAAGTGGCCAAAGAAAAATATGGCGTGCATCGAATCGGAGTCATTATTGGTACCAGCACCTCGGGGCTTTATGAAACAGAAGCGGCTTATGCAGTTTTGCTGGATACCGGTAAAATGCCTGATGATTTTCATTTTGTGACTGAACATGCATACCAGGCAACAGCACGATTTGTACAACTGGAATTAGGCTTAACGGGTATTTGTTATGCTATTTCCACAGCCTGTTCGTCAGGCGCTAAAGCGATCGCTGCTGGTCAGCGTTTAATTAATGGTGGACTTTGTGACGCGGTAATAGTCGGCGGTGTTGATACCTTATGTCGCTTAACTTTGCGTGGTTTCCGCAGTCTGGAATTGGTTGCAAACCGGCCATGTACTCCGATGGATAGAGACCGGCAAGGAATCAGTATTGGTGAAGCCGCTGGACTGTTAGTTTTAGAAAAAACTCATGTTGGTAATAGTAATGCGATGAAAGTATTATCTGTGGGTGAGTCTTCGGATGCCCATCACATGAGTACCCCGCATCCAGAAGGAAAGGGAGCTGCTCTGGCAATGAATAATGCCTTGCAGTTGGCAGGTTTAACAGCTGACAACATTGATTATTTGAATTTACATGCCACAGGAACAAAAATAAATGACAGCGTGGAAAGCCGGGCGGTATTCAGTGTTTTTGCAGATAGCCTAGCTTGTAGTGGAACCAAAGGTATTACCGGGCATACGCTGGGTGCTGCAGGTGCATTAGAAACAATAATTGCTTTAATCGCATTGCAACAACAATTTATCCCTGGTACGCAGGGATTACGCGAACTCGACGATGATTGCCAGTGCCAGGTCATTCAAACGCCATTGCATGCGCAAAAATTGCAAATTGCGATGAGTAATTCTTTTGGTTTTGGCGGCAATAATGCCAGTGTCGTTGTATCGCTATGATGAAACAGTTATTTATTAAATCTGCAGCTGTATGTTGCCCGGATAGAGAGCTACTCAGCTATTTCAATTTGCCTAGTAGCGATATAGATAATAGCTTTATTCCAGCGGTAATGCGCAGACGCACAAGCATGACCACGCGGATGGCGATTACTGCAGCAAAACTGGCTTGTTTGCAAGCAAATACAGAAGCACAAAACCTTGCGTCGGTTTTCGCTTCATTAGGGGGGGAAATACAGGTAACTGATGCTCTTTGTCGTTTACTGCCCGATGATAATGAGTTACTTTCCCCGACTCAGTTTCATAATTCAGTACATAATACTACGGCCGGTTATTGGGGAATTTTAAATAAATGTCAGGCACCCACAACAGCGATTGCCGCAGCTGATGATACCTTTGCAATGGGTCTGATCGAGGTATGGGCGCAATTGCAACAAGGAAGTGGTGAGCGTTTACTGGTCTGTTATGATGAGCTATGGCCACAATATCTGGCACCCCCTATCGGGCAAGCGGCGTTTGCTTGTGCATTTGTCTTGAGTACCGAGGCTGAGCAAGCAATAGGGGCGATTACTATGCCTCAGGTATCGCAGCAGAATAAGCAAGATATGCAGGCAGAATGGCTTAAGCTGACAGCAGCAGCACCAGCGGCGGCAGTTATTCCTTTGTTGCTGGCATTGCAACACAGACAGCCGGGTTTAGTGCCACTAAATATAAAAGCACCCATCTGGGCGAGTCAGTTTACAGTCTGATTTTCTTACTTATATAGGATGATAATTGGATTAACACGGGACGTAGGCGTTAGTTTACATTGTTATTGCATGTGCAGACTAAAGCCTGCGCTCCTTATTTTTCCTTATTCTGCAAAGGGAACAAGGTAAAGCTCTGAGTTAAGAGAGATTGAAGTTGGACGAAAAGAATTACCATGTCATTATTCAGAGGGACGCTATTTTATTGCTGTCACGGGGCGTATAGTGCCTTAATGGGTAAAGAACACAGTATTATCAATAAAATAAATCATTTGGGTAAATTTGCCTTGTATAAGCACTATAAGCTGGCAAGCTCTCCTGACGCTGAAAAGCTCTTTGCACAGAGTAATGTACAAATATTTCTTTCTGAATTAGCCTGGATATGGGGCATACCTTTAGTGGACGGTCGTTTGAATGTTGGGTTGGTAATGCAAAAAAATCAGCGCCTGTCAGGCATTATTTGAGCATTATATTAACGTTTCGCCACGCATGAATGAGTTATTGATGGATGCAGAAGTACTATCTGAGGTGCGTATGGAGGCAGACTTTAGTTATCTGAATAAGCAGCGTTTTGGACAGCGCTTTGCTTGTTGCGGAGATGCTGCAGGTTTTCTTGATCCTGTGTTTTCCTCAGGATTTTTATTCGCGGTGAAAACCGCTGAGTTGGTCGCAGATCAATTGCATGAAGCTTTGTTGACAGGTAATGAGGCCGATCCAGAAATACAGATCAGTGGAGATGAGTCATATCAGGTTGGATTCAAAACCATGTATTTAATGATAGAGCGATTTTATTGTTCTGGTATCATGCAGAAATTGTTTTTTGAACAGGATCGGCATATGCGTATAAGAAAAGAAATTACTGCGATTCTGGTAGGTGATTTATGGCGCGAGGATAATGTCTTTCAGCAAGGATTACTACGTGGCAGGAGCAAGATTATTGCTGCGTAAGTTTATTGTTTCTTTGGGGTGTAGGCTTGAGTTATGTGGACTAAAGCCGTACTCACCTTCATTCTGAATAGTTACACTGTAACTGTTTTAATTTAAGGAGTTTATTATGCAACGTTTAATACAAGTAATGCTGCTGTTTCTACTTTTTAGTTTAACAGCTTGTCAGCTTCTGGCTCCTGAGCCAGTGCAATTACCGGAGGGTGCGCAGTTAGGAGAAAAATTTTACACTCAGGTGACTATGCAATATGAAAAAGGCAAATACCGTACTACCAATTATCGGCGGGGTACTTTATTAGCTATTAATACAGCAGTAGAGTTACTGGACGTAACGCCAAAGTCAATTAAAATTAAGCTTATTGAAGCTAATCAAGAGTTATTAATAGAAAATGTTTCCAAGCATACCCGTGATAGTGTTGATCAGGCTTTTGCCAAATTATTTGCTAAATCAAAAGTAAATTTATCTCGGTTTAGCTCACTAGAGCAGAAAAATATTAAGCAAGGAACTGTTAGCGTAGGGATGAGTAAATTGGCTGTCCAGGCCGCTATTGGTTACCCGCCTGCTATTAGAACACCTTCCTTAGAGTCAGATTCCTGGACTTACTGGAGTAATCGCTTCAAAACCTTTATTGTTAACTTTGAGCAGGGTAAAGTGTCAAGTATTCAGAAATAAGTCGATTAGCAATGCCATCATGTTAAGCCGAAATCCTGCCAGTCTAAGAATGACTGGCAGGATTAATATTTTATCTTCAGGAGCAGTGTATGAAATTTTGTAAATTATTAGCTATTTTGTTAATGTTATTTCTTGTCGCATGCGCAAGTAACGAGTCAAATGATAGCCCGAGTATCGACAAAGATAGCGTAAGTTATTCGGGGACGGGGGTTTTAAAAATAGCTCCAGTGGTATTTGCAAAAGGCTTGGAGGTCAGGGATGCGGTACGCAATGAATGTCAGTTATTGACTAAATTACCAGGCTTTGTACAAAATTATGCACAAGATCAATATGCAGGTATTGATTTAGATGCGCAAAGGTCTAACTCAGATGATTTTCTGGAGATCGAGATAGTCGATCTGCCCAAATATAACAAGAATGTCTGGGCTGGTCGTGGTGGCCAATGGGTTACAGTCAAAGGGTCTTTACTAAGAAAAGGTAAAAAAACGCTTTCATTTACTGCGAACCGTGGTTCTATGGGCGGTTTTATGGGAGCCTATAAAGGCACTTGTGCATTATTAGGGCGCTGTACTAAGGCTTTAGGTCAGGATATTGCTGAGTGGCTAAAGAATCCTGTTGATGGTGCCACTTTAGGTGATATGTAAGGCAGCGCACAATAAATAACCTACCTCATATTGCGCAGGATTTTTGTTTGTCTTCTAGGCGTAGAAATAGGCACATAGCAGGCTACGTAACTATTTCTACAACTCAGAAGAAGGACAAAAAGACTAGCAAGATGGGTGGGGTATTTGTTGCGAGTTGCCTAAGCTTTCTAATGAACAATTAACTTTATAATGTATCCAGCAATCCCTAAAAAATGTAGCGTACTCGTTATCGGCGGCGGCCCTGCAGGGAGTAGTGCAGCAACACATCTGGCAAAAAAAGGCGTGGATGTAGTATTACTTGAACGTGCAGAATTTCCGCGTAATCAGGTAGGGGAAAGTTTAATTCCGCATTTCTGGAAATTTACCGATCATCTCGGTGTTTCAGAAAAAATTCAGCAGCAAGGCTTCATCAGTAAAGCCGGAGGCATTACTGTCTGGAATGACAAGATTCATCAGATTTTATTTTCCGACTATGGCTACAAACGTCCAGGTTTACATATAGAGCGAGATATTTTTGATCAACTCTTACTGGAGTTTTCAGCAGAGCAAGGCGCAGAGGTTTTTAATCAAGTAGTGGTCAAAAAAGTCGATTTATCTGGTTCTCAACCTGTTGTTGCTTATACTGATACGCGCGGTACTCCCAATCAGGAAGGAAGCATACAGTGTCAGTATGTTGTTGATGCCAGTGGCCATAGCTCGTTATTAGCGCACCAGTTAGAAACGCGGCAAACAATTAGTTCGGCAATGAATTTCTTGTCCCTTTGGGGTTATTTCAAAAATTCACGTTACGTCGGTGTGGATCGTCAAAGTCACTCTAATGCAGAATTAAAGACTATGGCTCCTGTGACTTTTGTGATGTCTCATGACGATGGCTGGCTGTGGCATATTATTTTACGTGAGAAAACCAGTGTCGGTTTGATTGTGCATACCGATAAATTAGCGGGTATGAATAAGGTCCAGCGCGAAGTGTATTTTAAACAGAGTTGCGCCCGGATACCTTATTTAAAAGATTTATTAAGGGATGCCAGGTTTATCGAAAATTCCTTACAGTATCGTCCTGATTATTCCTATTATGCAAGCCAGACCTGCCGTGAAAACTATTATTGCATCGGTGATGCCGCCGGGTTTGTCGACCCGATTTTTTCACATGGAGTACAGAATGCTTTTTATAATGCTGCGATTGCTACTCTGGCCATTATGGAAGCATTAAAAAACACTAAAAAAAGGGCGCGTTTTGCCGCTTTATGTGAAAATCGTATGCAGCAGTTTTATAGCTTTTCCAGGGCATTATCATTAGGTGATTTTGGTTGTAATGGTGTGCACCGTGATTTGGTTAAATCGTTAATGAAGTCAATGCCTACGCTGGAATTAGAATTAATGCTGGTCGCTTCTGAAATGACGAACCGCTCGGAAAATTTTAAACAACTCGCTCGGGAAGCAGGTGTCTGGGAGCAATTTTCGCAGCAGTTTGCACAGCAAAAGCGTGGTGTTATAGAAGAATTACATTTTTAAATTATTTGTCAGGGTAATAGCCTTTAAGTTGCGGTAGCCATCGAGGTACATTATTTTTATAATCTAGCCATTGATGCGCAAAAGTTCTCTCCGCCCAAGGTTCTTCATGAAGTTTCACTCTGAAGTAAAAAGCAGTAAACATAAACAGTGAAAACCCTAAAACAATAGGTGATGCAGTGATGATCGCCCAACCGGCAAGAATCAATAAAACGCCGACATACATGGGGTTTCTTACATGTCGATATAATCCTGTTGTAACAAGATTTTTAGGGGGATCCCAGGGTGCCAGGGTGCCTTTTCCAGCGACATAAAAATCGCGCACACACCACACAAGAATGAACAGGCCAATGCCTAGAGGCAGCAAGCCAGTATAGTTGCCATTCGCTTTGTATGGGTCATAAGCGGCGAGCATAAAAGGAACAAATCCAGCAACAACAACTGGAACCATTAAAAAAGCTAAAAGGGCGCGAAGAAACATTATTTTTCCTTGAGTGTGTTGTATAGGAGTTGTAGCCCTGTATTCCGCAAGCTCCACATTAAAACTAGAACACGGACTTTATAGCGTTTGAAATAGGCAGTATTATTACCAAATAATGCTTAAGGCATCAATATTCTGTAACTTTGTATCAGCAGATATTAAAGGCGCGTTATTAACGATTGCAGTTGATGCGATTAATCGGTCAGCGGGATCTTTATGGATAAATAAACTTTGTTGTGACAAGGTAGCAATTTGAGGTGTCACTGGCAGCACATTGAGTGTCATAGCCAGGATAATGTCATTCATATATTGCTCAGCAGGAACATCATCTCTTAAGCGACCTGCTTTGAATAACATAGCTATCTCCCAAAAAGAAATATCGGAACATGCCAGGGACTTTGTTGCTAATGAATTTTCTATTGCTTGCGTTGCTTTTGAAGATAAGCGATTGGGTGCATCTTGCCAAAAAATCAAAATATGGGTGTCACAAATTGTCAGCATCGGCACTCCACTCGTTGTCTAATGGCTGCAGAATATCTCCAACTATCATAGTGCCGCGCAGTGCATCCAGCCTTTTTTTTGCTGCATCTACTTGGTCAATTTCTGGAATAATTCTAGCAATAGTTTTTCCATGGCTGGTAATTTGAATTTGTTCGCCATTACTAACTTTCTTCAAAAAATCAGGCAGATGAGCTCTTAAATCAGAGATTTTAACCTGTAGCATAATGGAATTCCTTTGTGTACATAAATTATGTACAATTATAAGCTTTGACTAAGCAATAGCATAGTTTATTTTCGTACTTGATTCTTAAATCCCGCTCCAGTACCAATTAATGCCGCAATGATATTCTTCTGTATTTCCGAAGAACCGGAAAATAAACGACTAGCCATGGCATCCTGAACCAGGCCGGTCATTTTATTTTCTTCGAGTAAACCGGTCGCACCTAATATTTGCACGGCATCCAGGCTTGATTGTAAAAAAGCTTCACTGGCGATTAATTTAGTTTGCGCACTGGCCAGGCTGATACGTTTACCCGTATCTTTTAAGCGCGCACACTCATTCACCCACAAAAGGCAGGAATCCAAGCGGCATTGCATATCTGCAATTTTATGGCTGATCGCTTGATTCGCGCCTAAATGTACGCCATTGCTTTGTCGCTTGCGGCTGAATTGTACGACTTGTGTTAATTGCCACTGCATGATGCCGATAATCCCGGCAAAAATGAACGCTCTTTCCAGTTCCAGTGCATTTTGTATCATCATGCCGCCAGCGCCAGTTTTACCTAATTGGCGGTCTAAAGATATCAAACAGTCTTGCAGAATCACATCACCCATCGTGGCGCTAGCACAGCCAGTTACGCTGGGTTGATCGCTGAAATCAGCGCCGATGTCCGTTTTTCTAACTAAGAATGCAGAGAGCTTGCCTTCTAGTTTAGCGTAAATCAGCAATGCATCAGCAATCGGTGTATTGGTGATAAAGCGTTTATGCCCGTTCAGAATGAAACCAGATTGTGTTGCGACTGCGGTTGTTGCAAGTGCATTAACATCAGATCCGGCTTGAGGCTCGGTAATTGCATGGCCAGCAACCATATCTCCCGATAATAAGGCGGGCAGCCACAATTTTTTTTGTGTTTCGCTGCCATAAAGTATTAATGGGAATATTGAGCCCCAGATATGTGCATTCAAGGATAAAATTAAACCAGTATCCTGGCAGTACCTGCCTAGCTTTAAATGTGCTTTAACTAGCTCTTGAAAGCCATCGCCATGGCCATTTAATTCGGTGGCAACAGCATGCCTCAATAGCTCTTGTTGAGCACAATAACGCAGGCGAAGTCTGGAGGCATTAAGGTCGCCACCAGGAGGAAGTTGCTGATATTCAATCATAAAGTTTGTTTTGCAGGTAGAGCGGACTTTAGTCCGCTAGTGACAAGCATGACAACATGTAAAGCAGACTAATAAAGTACACTACATTTGCTATTTATCTTGATTAAACAAGGCTTGTATCGCCTGATAATCTGTTTTTCCATTAGCTAGCACGGGTAAACTATCCACCACTATAAATTTACAAGGTTGCATATAAGGGGCGAGCATCTGGCGTAAAGGTTTTATCGCCTCTGCCAGCGAGGCGCCAGCTATTAAGACCACGACTGCCGCAGGTCGTTGTCCGCTGGTTGTGTCTTTAATACCAATAACCGCACAGCTTTCAATAGCCTCTAGTTGATTAATGCATTGTTCAATTTCGGCCGGTTCAACGCGGTAACCTGAGCATTTTAACATGCGATCCAGTCGCCCGTGATAGTCGTATTCACCGTACTGATTGAGTGAAACTTTATCACCAGTCGAATAAGTCGAAGGGCAGGGCGCTTGAAGTTCTCCTTGTTGCCAGTAGCCAGAAAAATTATTCAGACTGTTTACCTGCAATTCACCGGTATCAGCATCTATTGTCAGCTGTGCATTGCAAGCAGCTAGTCCAATCGGAATAGTATGTCTGGTATTTAAACGCTTTCTATCTACTTGCCAATAGCAACATACGTTGGTCTCTGTCGGACCATATAGATTATACAGTTCAGTTTCAGGGAGTAAGTTTGCAAGTTTGATTAAATGCAGAGTGGGAAAGACTTCTCCGGCAAATAAGATACATTTTAAATGAGCTAACGGCGTGGTGTCTAATGCGCCTTTTAGAGCAATAAAGCTTAATAAAGAGGGGACGGTATACCAGCATGTAATCTGCTGTTCAGCTAGCCAGGATGTTAAGCGACTGGGTGATAGACTCAGGCGGGAGGGGAGAAAATAAACACCTGCGCCGCAAGCTAAGCTACTGAATAAATCAAAAACAGAGAGATCAAAATGAAACGGTGCAAGGCTGGCAATACGGTCTTGCCTGTTAATAGCAAAGGTTTGACTTGCCCAGGCAGAAAAATTTCCTAGCGCCTGATGACTTAACGCGACTCCTTTGGGATTTCCCGTAGAACCTGAGGTATAAAGAATGGCAGCCAATGCGTCGGGTTCGACGACAGTTGGCGATATCTTGTCGACTGTCGTACAAAGCAAAGTATCTATATCCAGCCATAACACCGGTATATCTAGCCACGCAGGTGCTTTGCCCTGACCAATAATATAAGCCGGCTGTGCATCCTGGATAATGAAGTTTAAGCGTGGCGCGGGATTTTTAATATCTAAAGGCAGGTAAATAGCACCTGCGCTTATGATTCCATAAATACAGCAAGCCGCATTAATACCTCGATCCAGAACAATGGCGATGCATTGCTTCTGTACTTGTCTGGCTTGCAAGAAGGCGGCTATTTTTTCAATACGTGATTTAAATTCAGCGTAAGTAATGCTTTGATCTTCTTCAACGAATGCCGTTGCTTCAGGAGTTTGAGCGTATTGTTGAAAAAAAGGGATGACGATATTCATAAGGGTTGTTTTTTATGTGTATAGAAAGCGCCATACGGGGTGTGGGGTATAGTCATATAGGGTGGAATAACGTTAACGTTTTCCGCCATTGGTAGCAAGTCGCATCATCTGTGGCCAGCAATATGCTGGAAAACGCTACGCTATTCCAGCTTATATCCGACTTATGTGTGCACATTTTTCCCCCTGTATTGTAATACCAGCCAGATAACGTTTAGCAAGTTATGATACCCTGGCCTCGTATATTAAACATACCTCATAAAACACATTAGCTAAGAAAGCATTAGTAACGAGTTGCGTAGATAAAATTTTATGTGATGGTATAAAAAGTAACACTTGCATTCCCAAGAACCTTGTAGCGGTCTAGTTATCGGCATCCACTATAACCAATAGCTTCCACATCGCTACACAGTCGTATAACCACATGAAAAATCAATTCATAATGAAATCTATAAAACTATTGAAGGGTAATTTATGATTAGCTCCATCGATAATCTTAACAATACCTGGCAAGTCATAAATGCTATACAATCCGGTGCCGTTATAATCACTTGTAAGTTCTTGCATCCAGTCATCTGTAACCTTGTGCATTGATACGTCACAAGGGGAGTCATACTTACATAAAAGATGGTCACTGCCACCTATAACAATTCTAATTCCTCCTCCATTTACTAGCTTATCCAGATACATAGTCCAACGACTATGTACAGTCAAGCTAGTGTCTAATGATGTTAACGTAGTTAAATCATATTGAGCCATCAAGTCCAGAATTGCATCACTTTGAAAATCGCTGTTTTCCTGAGCGTTATTATGAGGCCCTGAAAGCATAACAACCCGCCCTACATTATCAATTAACCGTTGGTTTGTTACCTCCCCTTTCTGATTAAAATCAAACATACTTGAAATCATAAATGTACCTGCTGCACCGCCAATTAATGTATAGTTTTTTTTTAAAAAACCAGTAGCAAGAGCAGCATCAATAATATTTAAAACCTCTTGTGAAGCCATTTTTAGAGTATTTCTCCCTTCCTCAAAATATGGCATATGTACAAAAACCAATTGCTTTCCTCTAGCCGCATATGCTGCACCCAACTCATTTTGTCCTTCAAGAATTGCTTTAATTTCAGTTGTTGAACCATGAGTAATACCAGATCCACCCGGCAATAAAATCACCTTATCGGCAGATGCGTTTCCGTATTCATTAATTAAAACAGGCGTCCCTGATATATAAAAAATATGGCTAACCCAATTATCCGCGTAAGAAACTTGTGTAGCTTGGGCAGTAAAAGAACAAATATACAAATAAATAAATACAACAATAATCTGTCTTTTCATCTTAACTAGTTCCATGTTTAATAAAATATCGTAACCATTCAGCTCATTTTTTTGACTTTCATCATGGATCGGTTTTTAGCCCTTCTTCCTGACAAAACTAGCGCGCAGGCGTAAACCTCGCAAACACGCGCTTTTTCTCAGCTGATAACT
>Ga0208648_1001602_pt1 | contig 17755 bp, 14 predicted proteins | sample AntAceMetag02UKL_FD_184772 | JGI IMG/M metagenome (GOLD analysis project Ga0208648, IMG submission 184772) | Saline lake microbial communities from Ace Lake, Antarctica - Antarctic Ace Lake Metagenome 02UKL (SPAdes) (version 2) | ecosystem: Environmental > Aquatic > Non-marine Saline and...
AAGCGAAAAAGCGTAATGTTGTTTTGGTTTAAACTCTTTCTTGCCTCGCATATTACAGCTCACTATTTTTGTCGATGCTGTACTTTATACGCAGCAACTGAAAAATCGACTCAAATAAGAGACAAGAAAGCAAAATTGTAGATAATGACATCAGTAAAAACAACCTATTGAATAATTGAGCAGGGTTTGGGCAACAGCCCCTGAAAGAGTGGATATTGGAATACCAATACTATAAGTCCCGTAGGGACGACTGATGTTAGGCATTTTTTCATGTACTGACTCAGCCGTCCCTACGGGACTAAAAATTCGACTGTACTCTAATCCCACTTGAAAGTATGGGCTAAGATCGTGTCATCCTTACAGGATTCAACAGAAAAAACTATACACGTACAATATTTGCTCTGATCTGAGTTGACAATCTGTAATATATGAGTTTATATTAAAATAAATTCATTTTCTCATAAACCTTTTTTGCTCGTTTTTAACCGGAAATACTCACTTTTACCATTTTGATTTGTAGTTCGTTCTCAGATTCAGACTTTTTGTTTTGCTTTTCCGGAGCCTTTGTGAGACACTTTTTACAGATTATCTTGCCAATCATCCTCTTTTCCTGTTTGGGAGTTCTCCACGCCCAGGACAGCCTGAACATATCTCTGATCAGCAGCCTTTCAGATAGCTGGCCTCGTTTCAATGATATCGCAATTTCAGGAGATTACGCTTATATCTCGACCCCTTATAACGGTATTTATATCTACGATATTAGTGATCCTACTGAACCCGAGAAAATAGGATCTTATCCAATTTCAGTCTATTGTAACGAGTTGGAAATAGTCGATTCTCTTCTTTATTTAGTCAGTTCACCACATGATGATGGACAAACTTTAGCGGGATTATACATATTTGATATTTCAAATACTCCCGAACTTGAGTTGATATCCCGTTCATCTGCCTATGGACTATTCGTAAGTGTCGATGGAAACTTGTTAGCATCCGGATCATGGAACAGCTATCAGGTGCATGATATCAGTGATCCGGAAAATCCTCTGGGGTTGGGTACTTTTAGTTCAAACAATGTTCAGTTCGGAGGTGTTTATCTCCTTGACACTCTGTTATACCTGCCAGCCAGATCAGATATGAGAATAGTTAATGTAGCCAACCCTGAGGAGCCATTGGAAATTGGAATCTTAGACATTGACGGTGGCGCATACGACCTTGCAATAAAAGATGATTTAGCGTTTGTTGCGAATGGTGATTCCGGACTTGCTATAATTGACATTTCCGATCCATCAAATCCTTCCTTATCAAGCCAAACAGGATTTGGCTGGAAAATTACTGCTATCGATGTCTTTGGAGATTACGCATATCTCACTGCGATAGATGATAATGACGATCTTAACACTACCTATAGTATTGGAATTATAATAGTTGATATCTCAGATGTTAACTCACCTTCTTATGTTGGCTTGATTCCGTCAGGCACTGCGCAGGTAAAAAAACATCATATGATAATACAAGGCGATACTATTTACTTTACAGAAAGGTATAGTGGGTTGAGAATTTATAATATTTCTGATCCAACATCACCTGAAGAAATCGGTTACAATGCTTCACCAAATAGTGGCAAGCAAATTGAAGTATCGGATGATATTCTTTATACGTTAATTAGCAATACACTTTGGACAATAGATTATTCTGATCCGTCACAGCCGGAAGTGCTGAATTATTTACGTTTTCATTATCACTATTATGTTTACCAAATGGAGCTGATCAACGATAAACTCATATTTACAACTTCAAATAATGCATTGCTACAGGTTGATATTTCTGAACCATATACGCCTGTTATGCTTGACACAATACCTTTTCCAAGAAATAGATTAAGTAGAATGCATGCAATAGATGATAATACTCTGTTCATAACTGCGGATACAACAATTTACATAGTTAATATGCCTAATGAGGATAATGATAGTGTAATTGACAGTATCAATTATCCGGGAGGAAGGTTTTCTGACTTGACAAGTAGCGGAAACTATTTATATATATTTGCAATTTCTGATTCGACAAGTTTATATACATATGATGTTAGCAGTCCTGCTTCTCCTGAATTAATATTAGCTTTGACTTTACCGTATTACGGATATTCACCTGACTTGCAAATACTTCAAGATGATCTCTTTATTTTAGTGGCTCCAACAATTCTAAAAATTGATATTAGTAGCCATGAACTACCCCAATATGTTGGTAGATTTTATTTGCCTGACTATATGACCGATATCAGCGCTATAATGCCCTGGGGACCATATCTAGCATTTACACAAGACTATCCTTCCACAATACTATATATTTCGGATCTATCAGGAAATGAAGATAGTACAACTGCCCGGACTGTAGCCTATTACAGAGATGAATTTCATTATTTCTCACCTGATATGGCACAGATGGGTAGTTATTTGATAACTACCGGTGATGGAATACATACCTTTGAGCCATCGCAAGATCTTGGAATTTCATTGGACGGGATCACTTCATTCAAACCAGAAGAATTCTCAGTCGGACCCTTTTATCCCAATCCAACAAACAGCACAATTTCTTTTAATCTTTCAATCGCTTCGCCGGGTATTACGCATTTCTCAATTACAAACATATTAGGGAAGAAGGTTACTAAATTCCAACGATGGTATCCTGTCGGCAAACACCATGTATCGATGAAATTTGATGATATTCAGTCAATTTCAAGTGGCAGGTATTTCATCACAACTCAGCATAAACAAAAAGTTTCTTCATACCCGATAATCTTATTGAAATAGTTTGACAAGGTATAACTTACGACGAGATAATCATGATTTGCTTAGTAGCTCACTTTCGGCGAAAGTGAGCTACTTTTACCACTCGATTCAAAAGCAACGCTCCATTGGTTCCTACTCATCCAATTCAGGAGTGAAGCCCTTGCCTTACCTTGACCAATGATGGCAATCGTTCTACCTTTGTTGTTTTCATTAAATATGAGGTACTTAATATGACAAACATAGAGAGCAGGCATTCAAACATTTTGGATCACCCATATTCCAGCGGTCCAGAACCATTCAAAATCAAGATGGTTGAATCTATCCAGTTGATCAACCGTGAGGAACGTGAAGCAGCATTAAAACGGGCAGGCTTAAATCTGTTCAATCTTCCGTCTGACCACGTTTTCATAGACCTCCTTACCGACAGCGGGACAGGCGCGATGAGTGATGAACAATGGTCGTCAATGATGAAAGGTGATGAGAGTTACGCCGGGAGTCCTTCGTTTTTCAGGCTGCAAAGCGCTATTCAAGACATAATGGGGTTTCCATTTATCCTGCCAACCCACCAGGGACGGGCAGCGGAAAATGTGCTTCACTCCACAATGATCAAAGAAGGGGACGTTATTCCGGGAAACAGTCACTTTGATACAACCAAAGCGCATATTGAACTACGACATGCCAAGGCGGTCGATTGCACTATCGATGAGTGTTTCGATCCCGTTCTCGATTATCCTTTCAAGGGTAATGTGGATATTGACAAGTTGAAGAAAGTTGTCGGCGAAACAGATAATAGCAAAATACCCTTTGTTTTGATTACTGTTACGAACAACTCCGGCGGGGGTCAGCCTGTGAGTCTCGCTAACATTCGTGAAGTGTCAGAATTCTGCAAATCAGAAGGATTGCAGCTATTTATCGATGCCGCCAGATTCGCCGAGAATGCATGGTTTATCAAACACAGGGAAGTAGGACAGGAAAACCGTGATATCCGTGAAATCATTCGTGAGGTTTTCAGTTATGCCGATGGTGCCACCATGTCTGCCAAAAAAGATGCAATTGTCAACATGGGTGGCTTTATAGCGCTCAGGGATGAAAAATTATATGAAGATTGCAGCTCATACAGCATACTCTTTGAGGGATACCTGACCTATGGCGGGATGACCGGAAGAGATGTAGAAGCGTTGGCAACGGGATTATATGAGGGGACAGAGGAAGACTATTTAACATCGAGAATTGGACGTGTAAGAGCCTTTGGGGACGCATTGCATGAGGCTGGTGTTCCAACTATTCGCCCGCCGGGTGGACACGCGATTTATGTGGATGCGAAAAGATTTCTTCCCCATATCGACCAAGAACAGTTCCCCGCCCAGGCATTGACTTGTGAACTATACCTTGAAGCCGGGGTACGCGGTGTTGAGATAGGAACAGTCTTGAATGACCGTGACCCGGAAACCGGCAAAAACCGTCCCCCGGCACTAGAGTTGATGCGTCTTGCTATCCCACGCCGTGTTTACACTGATAATCACCTGGCGTATGTTAAAGACGCTATTGTACGTCTATACGAACGGCGCGATTCAATCAAAGGCTTGAGATTCTCCTACGAACCCGGCGTACTAAGGCATTTCAGGGCAAGGTTTGAATGGGTTGAATAGTCAGGAAAGCGGTAAGAAATCAGTTAAATTGTTTTTCGATAGAGGTTTAACATTGATCCATTTGTAAAGTTATCCAAGCACATTAATTTATGTATTTATAACAAGTAACTCCCTTTCTGCGAAAGGGAGTTACTGTTTTAATGTCTTCAGGTTGCCTGATATTACCCAAATGATCTTTTATTCGGTTTTTTCCCGTTTTTCGACCTTAGCCGAAATGATTGACTGGGGTTCTAATGGGTTGTCGCCGCGGTCTCTTTCAGAGTTTACGATTTTATCGACAGCATCCATTCCTTCCAGGACATGACCATAAACCGTATATTTGTTATCCAATGCCGCAGCACGGGCGACACAGATGAAGAACTGGCTGTCTGCGGAATTGGGATCCTGGGAGCGAGCGGCTGACAGGGTACCCCTGATATGCGGACGAGGATTAAATTCTGCATCCAGGTTTTTGCCACTGCCACCGGTACCATGCAAATGCCTTGGTGTATCGGGATCTTTAGTCCCAGGATCGCCGCCCTGGATTACAAAACCGGGGATAACACGGTGGAATATAATTCCTTCATAGAACCCTTCCCTGGCGAGTTCCTTGAAACGGGCAACATGGCCCGGGGCGATATCAGGGAAGAAACCGATTACAATTTTTCCCTGGTTTGTTTCCATCACGACATATTCAGAGTCAACTTTTGTCTGTTCAATCGCTATTGTCTGTTCATCATTCATTGATGCTGATCCTTTTGTTTTCTTTTCAGTTTCTATTACTTGCGGGTCCTTTTCAGACACCTTTTTTGTGGCATCATCGCCAGCACAGCCCGCAAAAATCAACATAACTACAACTACTAACGAAATCAAAGCAGCCGGTTTCCTCATCGTTTTCTCCTGTGGTTAAAAATGTAGTTTCAACGTTTAACATCATAAAAAAATATTTATCAAGAATTTAACAACAATCCGGACTTTTACACATTATGAAATTTCAATCCATGGACCTGATACGGATTGAGATGCGATCTCTATTTGTGGATTCAATCCTTCCTCTTCAAAACAGTGTGCAAATGCATCATGAGCGATTTCACGCATATTGTTAGTCTGGCTTAGATGACTGAGTACGACATACTTAGCTCCGCTTCGCACAGCTTCTCGCGCTAATTTCGCACCATCCGCATTGCTTAAGTGTCCCCTGCCGGAGGCAACACGTTGTTTTAGAAAAGGCGGGTAGGGTCCGGTTGTGAGCATATAGGGATCGTGATTAGCTTCGCAGGCGATAATATCCACTTCCCGTACCGCTTCCGCTGTCATCGATTCCCATTGACCTAAATCAGTGATAATGGCGACGGAACCATTATCCGAATCAAAACGGAAGGCTAAAGGCTGCGCGGCGTCATGACTAATAGGTATTGCGCGAACTTTAAATGAGCCTACATTTTCAACTTTACCATCCATTTTCCGTACCGACGCACCGTCAGGAATCATTTTTCGCATACTTTTGAGGGTTCCACCCGAAGCCCAGAGTGTCGGTTTGAGTTTCTTCAGAATCTGCGGAATGGCTTTAACATGATCACCGTGTTCGTGCGTGATAAATACATGATCTACCTGATCGATATTGCGTCCTATCTGATCAGCCCGCAAACTAAGTTGACGGAATGATAGCCCTGCATCGACAAGGATTGTCGTTCCTGAACACTCAATCCACCATGAATTACCTTTACTGCCTGAACCGAGAGGACAAACAGCTAAAAAATCATTACTTTTTTGCATGTCCACTGCCGGGTTTTACAAGTTCGAGACCTTCACGACATAAGGGGCATGTATCAGATCCTGGCTGGAAAGTTTCAATTTCGAGTGTGATCATTGATTCAACCGGTTCCGGCGGATTAAAACGTCCCGAACTTCGATCCGCCAGGATTGCATAAGCGGCTACTTCACCACCACATTCCCGTACAGCATCAGCAGCTTTCAGGATACTTCCACCGGTAGTAACGATATCTTCAATTAATAAAACCCGTTTGCCACTCACATCGAAGCCTCTTCTGAGTTCCATACCGCCGTCCGGCGTTTTTTCTGTGAAATATGCCAGGGTTCCAAGTTGCCGTGCCATCTCGAAAGACAGAATCACTCCACCGGTAACAGGACCGACTATCACCTCAGGTTTATATTTCTTAATACGAACAGCAAGTGCGGAGAGCAACTTCCCCGTTGCCTCCGGCTGTTCAAGCAGACGAAATTTTTCTACATACTTTCCGGAATGTAAACCACTGGCAAGTAAAAAATGTCCTTCCAGTATTGCTCCGCTCTTTTGAAGAAGTTCAAGTACATCTTTTTCTAACATGATAACACAACTCGCTTTATACTATTCGGGATAAAAGCCCAATAATTGCGGGGCAGAAATTATCTGCCCCAGTAAACATTATTAATCTCAACATATCTAAAAAAAAGTTATCGCATCTTTTATTCTTTTTGATGTTTCCGGATCAATTTCATAAGAATTGCCCCCTGGTTTCCGGTAACCTTGTCAAAAGAGAGATGAATTTGAATATGCGTTTTTCTGCCGGGATCAAGGGATGTTCTTCGTATGCTTGCTTCAATATTGCTCAGTTGTTCACCGGTTGATAATGTAAGGTCAATTTTTATTTGCACCCCGACAAGACTTACTTTACCCCTCAGAAATCTAACCTGTGGCAGACTGCATAACACACCACCAGTAGATATATTAAGCAGAAAACCTCTTAATGGAGTCGATTCCTCTCCCGATTTTCTTACAACAACAGTTCCCTCCATATCAACACGTGCAGCTATTCTTCGTTGATAGCGTGTTATTTGAGCTGGAAAAGAAAGGCGGAACAAGAATTTTGAGCCTTTTTCCACGATGTCAAGTATTTTGGAAATGAATTGATATGCTGAATCAGGTCTGTAATAACGAACAAGGACAGATTGACCGATTTGGATACTTTTTTCGCCAACATCCGGCTCACCAATAAGAATGCCACCGGAATCCAAACCGATAATCTTTTCATCAAAAGTAAAGACTTTATCGTCCAGTTCCAGGCGACAGGTAAGTCTTTCATTTATATGTAATTTTTTGGGATTATCATATTTCGTCATTTTAGGACTTTCCGCCGATCACATTAGCAATAATAAAGGGCTTTGTTTTATTCCGACTTACTACAATATGTTTTCGTGCATTGATCATAATTTTTTGTTTCTAAAATAATAAACCCTCGAACAGATTTTTATTAGAAATAACCGCATTTATTCACTTACAGTCCGCTATATTATCCCTGAGCAGTTTAGCCTGTTCGCCTGCCTGTTCAGCGAAATCCTCACCTGATGATGCGTAAATAATACCTCTCGACGAGTTGATCACACCGGGTGGATTATCCGGGGATAGTCCGAGACTTACTGCTGTATCAAGGTCTCCCCCCTGCGCCCCGACTCCTGGTATTAAAAAGGGTAATGATGGTGACAATTCACGCACTCTGGCTATCCTGTCTGCTCGAGTCGCACCTACAACCAATCCAACATTGTTATCTTCATTCCAAAGAGTTTCTGCAAGACGCGCTACACGCAGATAAAGCGGATCGCCTTCACCTCCATGATCCTGCAACTCAACGGCGCTCGGATTGGTAGTCATGGCAAGCAGATATACGCCGCGGTCGGTTCTTTCAGTAAATGGCTTGATTCCATCAGAACCGAGATATGGATTGACTGTAACAGCATCGAATCCCCATCTGTCGAACATCGCAACTGCATAACGTTGCGCTGTGGAACCGATATCACTTCGTTTGCCATCTCCAATTATTATGGCTTGAGGTGCATTTTTGCGGACACTGTCTATCAGCCGTTCTAATGCATCATAACCATCCCTCCCCAGCGCCTCAAAAAAAGCGAGATTGGGTTTGTAGGCAGCAGTATATGGAGCAGTGGAAGATACGATAGACTCGCAGAAAATGTTTAGTCCATCAGCTCTTTCACGCAGATGCTCAGGCATACGGGAAATCACCGGATCTAAGCCGACACAGACATTGCCGGCTGCTGTTGCTTTGTTAAGCTTTTCGATATAAGTCATAGGCAATACATAGTCCTTGTTGTGCCGAAAGTTAGATTGCATTCATTCCCATCGCAAGAGGTATTACTTTTTTGTTCCTTCAAAAGAATGCCAGAACACAGAACCATCTTCAATGAATAATAAATAGATTTCTAACACTGCTTCACAACTTCACATATCAATCGAATCAACCGCTTTTTCTAACCGTTACCTGCGTGTAATTATTTTCTTGTCAAATGCAATCATTACTCCTATATTCGTTGTTTTAATCTAATATCTTTATAATGTTTTGAATTCTTAATCCTTAATTCTTAATTCTTAATTCCGAAGGCGCATCATGGCAGCAAAAAATAAAGAACGAAATCCGATGGAAGTAATCACAGCTCTCGCCAAACGGCGCGGGTTTGTCATGCCGACCTCTGAAATTTACGGTGGAATCGGTTCGAGTTATGATTACGGTCCGTTAGGGATCGAAATGAAAAGAAAAATAGCTGATCTCTGGTGGAAAGAGATGGTGCGAAAACATGAGAATATTGTAGGTATTGATTCATCAATTATATACCATCCCAGAACCTGGGAAGCGAGCGGACATGTTGACGGTTTCGTTGACTCCATGGTTGACTGTAAAAAATGCAAATCGCGCTTTAAGGCTGAGGACTTGGTGGAACATGTAAAAAAAGCTAAGGGATTGAATGAATTACCCCTGACACCAGATGGTGAGAACCTTGATCCGGATAATCCGGGATATGCACAACTGCCATGTCCGAAATGCGGTAACCGTGATACACTTACCGAGCCCAGGAACTTTAACCTGATGTTCAAAACACATGTTGGACCGCTTGAGGAAGCCGCAGACAAAGTTTTCCTTCGCCCGGAAACTGCCCAGGGGATTTATGTCGATTATCCACAGGTTCAGACTGTCAGCCGTCTAAGACCTCCTTTTGGTATTGCCCAGATCGGGAAAGCATTCCGTAACGAAATCACACCGGGGAATTTTATCTTCCGTACCCGTGAATTTGAGCAGATGGAAATGCAGTATTTTGTCAAACCCGGCGATGAAGATGAGGCAATGGAATATTGGAAAGAGGAACGGCTCGGATTCTGGAGGGATGTGATTGGAATTCAAGGAGATAACCTTAGACTCCGTGAACATGGTCCAACCGAATTAGCGCATTATGCAAAAGCAGCATGGGATATCGAATACAAATTCCACTTCGGTTTTTCCGAAATTGAAGGGGTTCATAACCGTACCGATTATGATCTTAAACGTCATGCCGAATTTAGCGGCAGGGAAAAAGACCTGCAATATTTTGATGACCAGACACGGGAAAGATACCTTCCCTATATTGTGGAAACATCTGCAGGACTGAACCGGGGTATGCTTGCAACTTTACTTGATGCTTATTGCGAAGATGAAGTTGATGGACAGACACGAGTCGTATTAAAACTGGACCCAAAAGTTGCGCCGACCACCGCCGCAATATTCCCGCTGACTAAAAAAGACGGTCTCCCTGAAATCGCCAGGAAAATCTATGACGACCTTAAACTCGACTTCAATGTTTTCTACGATCAACAGGGCAATATCGGACGCCGTTACCGAAGGCAGGATGAAGCCGGAACACCGTTCTGCTTTACAGTAGATCATCAAACACTCGAGGATAATACAGTAACCATCCGTGACCGAGACACCCTCGACCAACCCGAACGCCCGAAAATTGATGCATTGCCGGGGATATTGGCTGAAAAACTTAGGAATTAAATATTGTGAAGTACAGTCCAGAATCAGCGGATTCCGGGAATGGGTCAGAATCGAAGGATTTAGAGGATGGCATGCTTTTGTTTATTGATGGAATAAGTTAGAATATGTAATTATGTGTTGATCTTATAGTCATCAACAGTAAAACCGGCATCTTTTAATATTCTCACTGCCAATCCTCTCCCGATATCACTCCCAGTGTGAATTGGCACAGTCACTGAAATCCTTTTTTCTTCGTTCCAAAGCGTTAAATGGCTACCTGATTGACGATCTTCTATAAATCCCTTTTTCTTCAAAAATCTAATTAGATCTTTTGCTTTCACCTGAGGCATGCGGCTCATTCAGGCACTCCAACCGCCAGTTCTTCTACATGAATTCGTTCTTCAGGTTGTGGGATCAATTCGCCATGATCGATCAGTGATTCAACATGCTGTCTGATAGCTTCACGCATGTTGTGTCGTGCTGCTTCAATTGTTTTTCCATTACTGAAACAGCCAGGCAAGGAGGGGCTATAAGCAAGATATCCATCATCCTCAGCCTCTTTTTCTACTACAATCTGAAAGGAATAGTATTTCATTTGTGGTTCTCCTGTGTTGCGCATTAAAATATAGTAAAAAAAACTGATATTGAGAAGTGTAAAGATATTATTAAGACAGTGGTTTTTCAAAAAGCTATTGGCCTGCTGTTTCCCTCTTTATTTACCTTTTAGCTTGACATCTTTGTGTCAATGCAGAATATTCATTTCAATAGACGATGCAAATACTTATTTTCGTGCAAAGCCGCCAAGTCGCTAAGAAAAGATATGAATTTTAGTTCTATTCAATATGCAGACTTAATCAAGTATTACTTATAAATGAAAGAATCTTGAAAAATGAAAAAAAGAAGAAAATCAACACATCCTCACCAGAAAAGTGGAAAACAATCTAAACGTATTCCATCCAATCTAACTCGTGCTGCTGAAACGGCTGTTATCGGTTTGTACCAGGAAGAGAAACAGGTACGACTCCGGGTTCAGGATATAATTGAACAGACACGATGGGCTAAGCTCCGTGATACCGAGATGCGGCGAGCGATTGAGTCACTGATCTCAAAAGGAATATTGAGGTATGTCAAGGGCAAGCGGCTCGAATATGTCGAAAATAATAATTGGATCGTCCAGGGGAAAATATCATTAGCGGCGGACGGCTATGGTTTCTTAGATGTTAAAGATTGGTCCGAAGATGTTTTCCTTGGTCCGCGCAGTCTTCTTGGTGCACGTCATGGCGATATCGCAGAAGTTGAAATAATCGAGCATGGGCAATTTGGGCGGAAAAGAGGCAGGGTCAGGAAAATCCTCGAACGAAATGAAACACCAGTTACCGGTCGATTCTTTGCGAACTTTAATCATGGCGGGATTGTTTATCCCGATGATCCTCGTTTTCCCGGCAAAGTACTTATTAGTGAATCTAAGATAAAAAACGCAATAGATGGCGACAGGGTGCAGGTTCAATTATCTGATGCAGGAGCTATAAGAGGTGATTTTCGAGGTCGCATAGTACAGGTATTCGGATCAGTGGAAGATCCAGACGCATGTTACAGGTCATTGATTGCAAGGTACGGGTTCCACGAAAAATTTCCACAGGGAGTTGTCAAAGAAACCGCCGAATTACCAGATGATATACCCTCCGCTGAAATCGCCGAACGTGAAGATTTGCGTCAGAATACTGTTATTACTATTGATCCTGAATCAGCAAGAGACTTTGATGATGCAATCAGCCTGAAAAAACTGCCGGATGGAAACTACGAGTTAGGCGTACACATTGCGGATGTAAGCTGGTATGTAAAACCCGGTGGCAAAATAGATATTGAAGCCCGGCAAAGAGGCACTTCGGTTTACACCTCTCATGGCACGCTTCCCATGATTCCAGAGCGTCTCAGTTCCGAGCTATGCAGCCTGAAAGAGGGAGTAGATCGGTTGACTTTCAGCGTTTTTATGATTTTGAAACCATCCGGAGAAGTTGTCAAATCACGTATTGCAAGATGCGTAATCAAGAGCAGTAAGAGATTTACCTATGAAGAGGTTCAAAATCAGCTTGACCGCGACAAATTAAAATACAAAGGAGATATTCCCGCCTGGAATAAAGACGATCTGGATATTCTTCTCTTGCATCTGAATAAGCTGACACAAAAAATGCGAAAAACACGTTTTGAGAATGGCGGACTAAATCTTGAAGTTCCTGAATACGAAGTGGAACTTGACGAAAATAAAAAGCCCGTAGCATTACGAAAACATGTGATATTTGAATCCAATCAGCTCGTTGAAGAGTGCATGCTCGCAGCTAACAAAGCTGTGACTGAGTATGCAGTCCGGAAACGTGGCGAGGGAATAAAAGCATTTGTGTACAGGGTTCACGCCCGTCCTGATAAAGATAGATTAAAAGATTTCGCGGCGTTCGTTCAATCGCTTGATATCGAATGGCGCTTCGGATCACAAAACGAAAATCTGACTTCAAAGCGGTTGAATGAGTGGCTTTCTGACATGGCTGATCATCCGTTGCGCGATATACTCCGGATTCACACTTTAAGAGCTATGTCAAAAGCTGAGTACAACACTGAAAATATTGGGCATTATGGGCTCGAATTTGCCAATTATACTCATTTCACCAGCCCGATCAGACGGTATCCCGATCTTATGGTACACCGTCTCATTTTAGATTCCATCGAAGGCAGGGAGCTGCATGGCAAAGACGTTCAGGCTGATCTGGAACAAACCTGCAGTTTAGCAAACGAACGTGAAAAGGCTGCTTCAGAGATGGAACGGACTTCTATGAAAATTCGACAGTCAGAGTATTTCGCCGCACATATCGGTCATGAATTCGATGGATTGATTGTTAATATAATCCCAAAGGGCATCTTTGTTGAAATTATAGATACCGGGGCTAATGGAATGATTCGGGGGGAAGACCTGGGTACTGTCTCCTTCGACTACCAGGCTATGATGTTCATCGACGTTGTCAGCGGTGAATCCTGGCAGCCGGGAAAACGGTTAAGAGTAAAAGTCACAAAAGCTGACGTGGTCACGGGACTTATTGACCTGGAACCGGTATAGATAATCGCAGCGAATAACAACCTACTGAAAGCTGCCACTTTCACTTCATTATCATTATGAAACGAAAAGTCCGACTTCAAATCTCCGAGAGAATATCAGCAAAATTATTTTCAACTCAAAGCAATGTGATATAGCGCACAAGGTTGACAAAGCATATATTCACGGTTTGCCACTGAACACGTTACGACCGAACGAAAAAGTTATTTTCATATTATTAACAAACAGGGAGGTTCACTTTGTATTTAAAAAGAAAGTTGTTTGCAGTAGTTACCTTGCTGCTTTTCCTGGTAATGCTCCCGGGAATATCAGCGGCAGGCGGCTATAATCTTGCGGGTGTGGGCGCAAAGGCATTGTCTATGTCTGGCGCTTATCGAGCAATTGCTGATGATTATAGCGCAATGTTCTGGAACCCAGCCGGTCTTGCCGGTCAGGGTACGGCACTCAGTATTGAGGTAAAAAGTCTGTTCCCGATGGTCTGGGTGACGCCAAATATGCCAGAGGCTTATCCCGGTTACTCAGGCTATCGTAACGGAGTCGAGGAGACTACCCGCGCAAAGGCATTTCCGGCGGGAAGTTTTGGCATGACGTATATGATTAACGAAAAAATGACTGCCGGATTAAGCGTTTTTGCTCCGTCAGCGCTTGGCGCTGTCTGGGAAAACCTGCATACCGGTCCTCCGCATGGCTACAACAACAACGTCGCGTTCCCGGATGACGCCTGGTTCAGTGACCTGAAGGTGATCGACATTCATCCCAGTATTGGATACCAGGCGATGGATAACCTGAAACTCGGTCTTGGTCTGGGTATTATTCATGGAAGCGTGATTTTAGGAAGCCCGACATTGTTACCCAGCGGAACGATTTTCCCCGTAGAGCATTTCTATTCCGCTAACAGCCTTGAAGGTGATGGCTGGGGATTTGGGTTCAATCTCGGTGCGATATATGATGTCACAGAAACCATACATTTCGGTGTTACCTACAAGGGCGAAACTGTAATTCCATTAGAGGGTTCGGTGAAGCAGAATCTTATATTACCGAACAACCCTGGAATTGTGGCGATGGATCCAACCCAGGCTCTGATGTTCAGCGGTGGGAACCTGACTGCAGAACCGAAAGCGGAAGCTGATTTTACTTTACCGATGGAAGCTGGCTTCGGGTTGGCGTATGATGTAAACGACCGCCTGACTGTCGCTTTTGACGGTCACTGGACAAACTGGGGCGCTATCGAAGTTATTGATATTCTCATGGACGGTACCGGTCCTACAGGCGCACCCTCGGAAGATTCCGAACTGCTGTTAAATTACGAAGATACTTTCCGGATTAATGCTGGAATGAGTTACCTCTTATGCCCGGACAAGGGACACGAATTGTACCTTGGATTTTATTCCGATCCCACTCCGATTCCCGATGCAGGTCTTCGTCCTACAATCACAGATGTAGCCGATAAGTACAATATCAGCATTGGCGGCAAATATAATATTAACGAGAAGATGTTCCTCCAGGCATATTGGGAGCATTTGTTCTCAGGCGAACGGACTGTTGAACCCGACAACTTTACAGACGACGGAACAGTGGAAAACCTACCGGGAGTCTGGAAGATGCAGGTAGATACTTTCGGTCTAACATTCGGTTACATATTCTAAAAAGGAGGAAAGAAAAATGCGCAAGCTTTTAACACTAATTGCTCTGATAGCAATGGTAGCGGCTCTGCTCGTTGGATGCGCCTCCGAGAACGAGGCTCCGACCGCACCGTCCATAGATAAAGGTACGATTGTACCGGTTGCTGATGCATTTGCCACTGCCCTTAACGGTGGAGCTGCATCTAATTATTATGTTTATACACCACCCGGATACAGCGCTTCAGGAGATCCTTATCCGGTTCTTTACCTGCTTCATGGTTTCGGTGGGGACGAAAATTACTGGACAGCATTATTCAGCGCTACAGATGCCGCTGACTGGCTTATCGAAGAAGGCGAAATCGATCCCATGGTAATCGTGATGCCCAATGGCAAAAACCTTTTAGGCGGATCTTTTTACACGGATAATCTTGCTTCAGTACCTGTCAATGCATCAGAAACTCATATTCTTGGTATAATCGCTGAAGTCGAAGCTGCTTACAACGTGGAAACTACCCCGGTGGGTAAAGCCATCGGCGGTCATTCAATGGGCGGTTTTGGGGCGGTCAGTATTGCTCTGAACAATGCGGGTGTTTTTGGCGCTGTATCAGCACTTGCTGCTCCGATTTCATTCTGGGGAACACGTACAGCTCCACCTCATGATGATATGACATACAAAGGGATTGAAGAAGTTCTGCCCGCTGTGTTGCTTGAAACAGGATTCGATCCTGCTACCGAGGGCGCTGCTGAATATAAGGCGAAAATGTATCCCTCGCCTGATCGCAGGTTAACATCAATGATATTTGCAATGGCGGCTGCTTTCAGCCCGACGGAATTCGATCTGTCATCGGGATCTCCTATTCCTCAGTATGTTGAAACAACAATCGACTCCATTATCGTTGGAGTTGATGACAATGGTGTTCCAATCAAATCTCCAATGTGGGTTGATTTACCTATTGGATTAGATGGCGAAGCCTTCATGACAACCTGGACACGCTGGTTGGCATATGATCCTGTTTCCCGTTTCGCGGGTGGTCAGGCTGCAAACCTTGCAGGTGTGAAAGTTTATCTTGATGCCGGTCTTGACGACGACCTTGGATTATTTGGCGCACACCAGGTTTTCGCTGGAGCGCTTGCTGCTGCAGGGATGACTGTCGATACGGAATCATATTATGATGGTGTGATGGATTCCGAAGGAACGGATATAGCAGCGGATCATACAACACATACTTTCGAACGTGTAAAGAAGATGTTAAAGTGGCATAGCGATAATTTCTAACATCTTCTTAGTGGAACATTTACTCTATTTAAATTGCCCGGAATCTGATATTCCGGGCAATTTTTTGTGTACTGCATTGTGTGTGGACACCTTTAATTGATACAATCTGATAGGAGAAAATTAGTCCTCGTGGAAATACTGCTATTTAAACTGTTCTAAAATGTCATTATCGGACTTGACCCGTAAATCCACATGCGATGAACATGTTAAAATCTATGGATTCTTGTCTTCACAGGAATGACACAACTCGAATTCAGAGGATTAGTATATAGATTCCATTATGGATGGTATTGAATTTAGAGATTCATCTTGATAATAAGCATACTGTCTTGTGAATTCGTCCTGAATTCCGATCCAAAGCGGCTTCAATCTAGAAAAAAGCGTTCAAGAGATAATGAAGTGGTTAGTTATTCATTTTCCTAATGATTAGATAATTACCAACTTCAAGACAGTCCTCAACTGTATCAATATCATAGTCATCAGCATTAGTTACAAGTTTCTTTAATACCTCTCGACCTCTACGTTGTATCTTCCAATCAAGTATATATTCCATAGTAAAAGAATCAATCATGGGTATCTTGTTAGAAAGGTTTCCAATAACCATCATGCCGCCCTTATTCAACTGATTGAGTAATCTCGAAAGCAATTTCTTGAATAAGGAATCACGTAAGTAATCAAATAGACCTGCAGAATAGATGAAATCATATTTCTCGCCATTATTAGAAAACTTAAAAATGTTTGAGCAAAAGTATCTTAATTTATTATCAGAACTTATACTGATTAGTTGATCCTTTGAAAATTCAATTGCACTCAAATCATGGTCAACGCATGTGAAGGAGGGTAATTTTAGATTGTTGCTCTTTTTAAAATAATTTGCTAACTCAAAACAAGGGCCGCATCCCGCTATTAATACGTTCAGTTGTCTATCGTTAGCGATTTCCAAATCGCGTAGTGAGTTTGAAAATATATTCGAACGTTCCCTTACAGATTGGCAAGTTTTAGATTCTAAAAATACTCTATCGAAAAGCCCTCCTAAACCATTTCCTGACGGCCTATTGATATGGATCAGATACATACAGTAGTAATCTCCTGCGTACCCAAAAGGCTTGCTAAAAGCATGGTTCAAACAAGAACTTTCAAGGAAAAGTGGACGTAATTTGTTTACAATTTCAGAGAGCAACTCACTGTCACAATCTTTGGAATTTAATGGTAAATTCTTTGATAATTGCTCAAGCGCTTCTATCAAAGCTTGTTTACTTAAAGTTTTACTGTTGACGGCTTTTAAGAAACGAGAAATTTTATCCATATAAAAACTCCCAAGTTTATTTGTACTACGTTGCTGATTATCGTCAACATTGTCCCTCTAAGAATTATTTCCAGGTGGATATTATGAATTACCCTTTCAGGGACAAGCTAATTTACTCTGCTTTAGAGGAATTGTCAACAGACGAATATCTAGCCCGGATATTTCACGAGTACCTTTCTCGTCCAGTTTTTCAATGCGAATAGTCCATATTTTTTGGACAATTTGCATTC
>Ga0208648_1001603_pt1 | contig 17755 bp, 16 predicted proteins | sample AntAceMetag02UKL_FD_184772 | JGI IMG/M metagenome (GOLD analysis project Ga0208648, IMG submission 184772) | Saline lake microbial communities from Ace Lake, Antarctica - Antarctic Ace Lake Metagenome 02UKL (SPAdes) (version 2) | ecosystem: Environmental > Aquatic > Non-marine Saline and...
AACTGGGGGAGGTTCAACCTGACCCCTGTTTTTTCTCTTTGCGAAAATTAGTATGGTGTCCCCGGATTCCCGTTTGTTACCACTTCTATGCAAGTAAACATACCATGTGATCATATTCCCCTACTTTAACCTTGAAGCTCTTAGGGTATTTCTTGAGTAAGGCAGAAAACGTTTTACATTCATAATTCGACTCATCAAATGTTGGATCAAGTCGTTTTACTATTGGCCTGATTGAAGCTTTAAGAACCCATTCATCGCCTGTCTTTTTAGAAATTTGTTTAATTGCTTTTGATATAAGATTAACAGGGTTCTTTACCTTTATTATATCTGAACTATCATCCTCATTTTCAACATCTTTGTTTGGTTGGCCATCAACCACCAGCGCTTCATAATATTTAAAATCTGAACAGCTATTTGCCCAATGCTGGTTTGTAGAGGATTTACAACCAATACCAATTAAGTCCTTTCCAGCAGCTTTTATCTTTTGAGCCAATGGAATAAAGTCACTATCTCCCCCTATGACAATAATTGACGAGATGTGTGGAAACCTTAAGATATCCTCAATTGCATCAAGAGACAACTTAATGTCCGCTCCATTTTTAGCTGACGCACCTGGTGGAAAAATTTGAATGAGCTCAACGGCACATTTAAGCAATGAGTGCCTATATTTTGGAAACCATTGCCAATTGCAATACGCTTTATTGATAGCAACATTACCGTACGTTGTTGCAAAATCATAGAGCGCCTGAACATCAACCAGTAAATCTTGCTGTTTACTTCTATTCTGAGTCCGTCCGTATCCGCCACTAGAGTGAGCAGAATCATATAAGCTTGCATGGATATTCTCAAAATCCCAATAAACTGCAACAGTATCTTTTCCCATAATTCCTCCTATGCCATAAGGCTAACATTGCTGCTCACAGACGCGCGCAAATTTAGGCGTGTCGATTCTCAAGCATGTAGTTATGTGTTTACTCTTTTGTTTCTGTTGCAGGTGTCAAGAATGTAGACGCGACCCCTATGACTTCCCTCAGCGCCTTGTTATGCCTGCCTCACTTATATAATTCATTTTGTATAAAGTACATTAATAATCATGAAAAAAGCTGCAAGCCAATTCGTATAAGCGAATAATTTTTTAAGATGTTTTGGCTTAGTTTTTAATGACAGTTTCCCTCCAAGTATTCCTCCAACCACTGTGATAATGGCCAGTGGAATAGCCCATGAGGGGTTAAAATCTCCTTGAATCGCATGCCCTGTAAAACCCATAAAAGAAGTTGCCGCTATCAATGTAGATGCCGTTCCAACTGCTGTATACATCGGAACACCGCAGGCCAATACCATCAGCGGAACAAAAAAAGACCCTCCTGACACACCAACCATCCCGGAGCCAAAACCCGTTAAAACAGTAACCGGCAATGCAATCCACAAGTTAATACTATATATTTCACCGCCAGATTTAATATTTATAATTCCAAAATTCTTATTTCCTGTACTATTTTGATTCTCTGAGACAGGTATAAGCATTACTATTCCTGCAATAAACAGCATTACAGCGAATACCAATTTTAAAGAGAACCCGCTGATTAGATATGAAAAATAACCACCACCCAAGGCCGGAAGAGCAGTAAAGGTTCCAATCAAAATTACTAAAGGCCATGATACAAATTTGTTCTTTTGAAAGATTATCATCGCCGCAACAGAGGCTGCAAAAAGGATAAACTGTCCAGTTGTAGCTGCCTCGTGCATAGGTATATTGGCTATTACCAGAATTACAACATAGAAATTGCCGCCACCTTTGCCGACCATGGTCATGGCAACAGCAACAATTAAAATAAGTAAGCCAACAATAATCAACCTTAGCATCTATGAATTGTCTTTCTTGTTACATTGAATAAAATTAAGGATTTTGCCTGATTAGCTGAGAAGCCCCAAAGGGACGGAGTCAACTTATCAACCTATGAAAAGTTATTATAGTTGCTAAGTTGACTCCGTCCCCCAATTTTCTTACTATTGTCCTCATGCAGTTAAAAAATGAATATTTTCCATACACACCTTCATATGATCAAGAATATCCGTTGTCATTTCAGCGTAAATTTCAGAAACATCTTTATTTTCCTTTATTGCCCGGGCAACAGCTTTTCCAGCACGAAACCCCGAATCTATTGCCGCGCTGATCCCCTCGCCATTAAGATATATTATTCCTGCGGCTTCACCGGTTAAGAGAACATTTCCTTTTCCGAGATCAGGCGGGGCCAATCTCATCATGCAGCCTTCCACCCGTTCCTGTTTGCCAAAAACAACTTTAAATTCATCCGTCAGAAATGTCTTAAACACCTCCATACTCTCATTCAGGTTCCGGCCTTTAAATCCGCCCACACAGAGGGTTAAAAAATCTCCTTTACGGTGCACACAGCAAAGCATTTCTCCCACTTCTTTATTAAAAAATACGTTCCAGCTTCCGTCTTTGAGCTCTCCCATATCATCAAACCGGTAATAGGCATTGAAGATAACCACCTCCGGCCCGGCATTTACGCTGCCCGGATCAAATATTTTTCGGACCATAGAATTTCCGCCATCCGCGCCGATCAGATATGTACAGGAGATCTGTTCCTGCATATTGTCCTTGTCAAACGTGTCGATCTGATTTTTTTCCTTATTAAACACATCAACCGTTATCGTATCCCCGTCAACCGAAAAATTTCGAAGCATACAGTGTTCCCGGACATTTGCTCCGGACTGTTTTAAAAGCCAGTGGTCAAATTTGTTTCGCCATATATTTTTGTATTCTTTCGAAAACACACTACCGTCTTTGGGTAGTTCCCAGACATACGGGAAATACCCTTTCTCTTTTTCCCACTCCTGTATATCTGAAGCATGCATATCTTTCGGCTCACAATACACATCCTCCGCCGGCTGCTTCCCGAAATATTTATCCAGCAGCAACTGGGTCTGTCCAAAAAGAACACCCGAACAGATTTTATGACGGGGCATCTTATCTTTTTCAATCACCAGAGCTTCGATTCCCTCTTCTTTCAGTGCTTTTGCACAGGCAGCCCCTGCGGGACCGCCGCCTGCTATAATCACCGGGTATTTTTTCATTTTCTTTCCTTTCCAGATTTCTTTTTAAATTTTTTCTTCAGCATCTTTTTAAAATAAACATAAGGCGCTGAATCGCATACGATAAAACAGACCTGTGTAAAAAAACCTGTGTTTTCATCAACGCTTTTTATTGCCTGCTCAACAATTATTTCCGTTGCCACCTTTGGATCCAGCCCCGGAAACGATGCACCGATTGCAGGAAAAGCAAGATTTTTAAGCCCTAGTTTTTCTGCTTTTTCAAAAACGTTTTTAACACTGATACGCAGACTTTCCGGAGAAGCATTTTTGCTATCATCCAGCATGACACAGTGAAAAATCTGTCTGGAAGAGATACCACCCGCCCCGGTCATCACCGCATCTCCCGGCAGCCCGGGGGCTAAACTCACGGCCTCATCTTCAACAGCCGATCCGGCAATACTCTTTATTTTTAAAGTAATCCCCGAATCCATCAAAAGAGAAGGCGTGGTAGGAAGTGCTATAGCGTCACATTCGAGTTCTTCTATTTTTCCAAAAACCGCTTCAAATTGTGTTCCGTTATATTCGTATTTCATTTTTAATGCTTTCCAATAAATTTTTATCTATAAAAGTCTGACCTCTATGAGCCAAAAAAAAACAGAGTCAACTAATCAAGTGTAACGAAAATTGATTTCCTACGCTGCCCGTTAACAGCCATACTATAGTGCCCCTTCCCGGATGTGTCCTCTACAAGTATTACATCCCCATCGCCAAACCTTTTTGTTTCACCATCGGAAACGGTAATATCAACCTGTCCTTCCAAAATAATGACATATTGCCGTCGAGGAGCATTGTGCCAGGAATAATCATAATCTTCAGGAGTTTCCCGAAAAATAATACCAGTTGCCTCCTGTAACTGTGCAAGCGATCCAATGTCGCCAGAATCCCGTAAATGGACATCAAACTCTCCAAAATGGGTTTCACCATCTGAATCTGAATAAATGCGGTCAATCTTCATCACAAAATAAGATCCTATGATTAGGCATATAACGTTTGAGCTGAGACGCGCGCAGCTTTAAGAGCGTCGATTCTCAAGCGATTAGTTAGAAAAATAATTAATATAATCTCCCCGGATTTCCCCCTGACCTCTTATTCTTCATTGTATGTGCACTGTTTTGTGTTGTAAGTGTCGAAAGTGTATTTTTAGGGCCCGCTGTTTTAATTACATGGTAATAGGCTCGCCCACTCGGATATCCTTATATTCGCCGGGAAAAGCATTGCGAAATGCCTCAAGGCTTTCGTCACAACTATCGTGCCCCGAGAGGGCTACCAGTTGCGGTTTCCGGCTTTTAAGACATTCTATATTTGCTTTAACTTCGTCAGTAGTGATGGGGTTCCAAGGGGCTTTACCGGTTCCTAAAAACTTCTGTATCTTAAAGCCAAGGGGCTTTATCCGGGAATCACTTACCGGATAGTGCAGACCGCCAATCACTGCATAAATCTGCTCGTTAAATACCGCCTCGGCTCTCTCTAAAATTTTAGGAAGTGTCTGGTGGCCACATCCGACAATGATTACAAGTCCTTTGCCTGCCACGTTAACAGCCAGAGCTTGCTCCAGCGTCCAGCCGGCAAGAAACAGCTGGTTGGGGATTGTTCCCAGGCTGGCAATGCCCGGTGCAATTAGAGTTGGTTGTTCAATGCAAACCGGCTTCAGCCCTGGATAATGCATGGGCAGGGGTGTAAAAACCTCCTTTGTTCCAAGAGGAATCTGTGAAGCGGTTAACGAGAAGGTCTCTAAGCGTTGCCATTTTCTTCCCCCAATATGATCCGGATGATTATGAGAAATAAAAATTATATCAATATCTTCCAGGGAGATTCCCAGTGTATCCAAGTTTTGCAGCAGCGGAGAGGGATCGCTTTGAGCCGGGTAATTAAAACCCATGTCAAACAGAATTGTTTTTTTGTCAGTTTTAACCAGATATGATACTCCGGCTTCGCTTTTTAATTTTCTTGAACTGGTGTGCCAATCGATGAGCGGGATTATTTCAAGGGATGTAGTCGTACCCGATTCGATAATTTTATTAACCTGCGTATTGTGCCATTGTTTTGAAGCGCGCCGCTTTCCGCGTTCAAAACGGATCATTTCCAGTCCTAAGAGGATCAGGGGTATAATAAAAATGACAATCAAAATTTTCATTACAATTCGTTTCTTTAGCCAAGTTATAGAAATTCATGTGGTGTAGAATTGGGTTATACCAATACACGTTGAAGGCGGACCACTCTAACTTTCCTTTTAGCTGTTAGCTGGTTAGTTTAGCTGGGGTCGGTTAGCTGGGGTCGAACCAAGCTAACTAACCGTAAAAATTTAACAACCATCCCAAAAATACTCGTTTTTCTGGCTTAGAAGCACCTTTTCGGGTTTAAAAACAGTGCTGTAAAAATCTCTGGCTTCTTTCAGCACATATTCATCATTGCCGGCTTCAATATTTCGACCTTGTGCATTATAACCCAATTGCTTTTTTATCTCTTCAGTAAAATCCTTATTGCCAACCGCTAATGCCTCGGACCAGTTCGGCTCTCTTTGATCATTGTTACTGTTAATGACTTGTTCTACCCATTGACGATGATCTTCCCGAAATTGGTTACTGTCTTTAGCGCCACACACGTTTGACAAAACTTCTTGATCTATTAACGAATACCTCTGGCTAGGATTTTGAATTTCATTATATCCGCAGCAAGCCCATTCCGACGGATGTCTTACAGCACCGACTCTGACCATATTAAGATCAATGTATACCAAACACCTCAGGAGGTGTCGATCTGTTTGAATGGCTGTTGCGTGATAACGATCTTCCCAGAAAGCACCTTTGCGTTTTTTCCTTTGATTATATTCTTGCGCGGTTCTTCCAGCAATCAACTGAATGCTTCGAGGTATTATTTCCTTGCCGCTATCTACAACAAGGAGATGAATGTGATTGGATGTTACGATGTAGTTTAAAACTTTCAAACCGAAACGTTTCTTTGCTTCAAAGAGCCACCGCTCCCAACGTTGCCGATCTTTTCTGAATTTCAACAGAAATTCCTGCTTGTGACATCTATGCGTTATATGCCAGACACAACCAGGAATGTAATGCCTGTTTGCTCGTGCCATACCCCCCCCTTTTTTTCTTAGAACCGCCTTTTTGCTATCAAAAAGAGCCTTCTAAGGCATGAAATGGCCTTTTATTCAGCACTTTCTAATGTAATTACAGCTAGATAGCTTGGTCCGACCCCAAACCTAAACCTATAACGTTGCTGCTCACGGGCGCGCGGGTTTTAGCGCGTCCGGTGCAGCAGATGGTTGGACGGCTCAAGCGGCCGTCCACGACTACTCCAGGATTAAGGAATCCGGCTTGCGTAAAAAAGTTATGACACCTTGAGGAGCGCCGTCGAACGGGCTGTGCTCCCTTTGTCTCTTGAATCCCAGACGCTCATAGAACGCGTGCTTTCGCGGAAACGGTGTCTCCAAATAGCAGCATGTTTTTGAATCGTCCGCGATCTTTAGCACTGGAGCGAGCAAGGCTCTACCGAAACCGCGGCTCTGAATAGAAGGCTCGATTCCAACGAAGGCGAGGTACCAATGCGGTTCGCTGGGGTGAAACTGTTCAAGAGCAGCGAATCCGGCGAACAATTGGCGCGCCTCCTGAGGGAACATTGTTTCAACTACCTGCTTGTACGATTTAGCTGCTTCTTGCTCGGCAGGATCAAGGTCTGGAGGATCAGGGGGCATCCAAGCAGCAACCCCAACAAGGTTTCCGTCACATCGCGCTGCATAGACATGTCCAACAGGAAACATTTGTTCCAAAACCGCTCGAAAGAATGCCGGCAATCCGCTGTTTGAAAGGTAGTGGGTGATAATCGGATCTTCTGCGAAGGCACGAGAGAGCATTTCACTTGCGTGAGAGGCTTCTGATCGGGCTAGCGGCTCTACATTTATTTGCATCGAGTCCTCCATTATTGCTTTCTATGTGTTGAGATTGTCCAGAGCTATTTCAATGCGGACCGTCCAACGCTCAATTAAGGGGCGCCTTTTTGCGGCGTCCCTCTTGAATTGTTTGTTAAATGTTTTTCGGCAATTTTATCGTTAATAGATACCACCTCAACTTTTTGAACATTAACAAATTGATACATAATACTTCCAAATGTTAAAAGGATAGACACTATGGCTATTATCATTGCTTGCTTAGACGATCTCCTTGCATCTCTTAACTCTTCATATTCAAGTAGTCTGGATCGATCGTCAAACGACAAGTAAAGTTTTGAACCATCGCCTTGTTCTGTTTGAAACAATTTGCCATGATTAATTTCTTTTTTTAGCCAAGGATAATCTTCAGGGAACTTTTCTTCAAGTTGAGCATGAGAAAATCCAGGGTTATCTCTCCCATATTTTAGAACGGTAATATGAATATCATTCATGGTTTTCCTCGACATTTAACATAGATTAGACACCAAAAGTGCCCAATAACATTCTGGAAAAATACACCCTTTATGGGGTATAACTCCGGTTCCTGTTTCGCAACAATCCGTAATAACTTTTTAATTTTATCGGTATGTGTTGTTATATCCGTATAAATGAAATCACGGAATACACCACTTTTGCCTAATCAGATTTTTTTTAAAACTTGGAATATCAGCACAATCATTTGCAACTACTTAGGACGTCAGCAACTTATTAATAAGTTACTTTCGACAAAGCCCTGTAATAGCAACCCAGCAGAAAGTCCGACCACCAGATCAATGATGATATCGCTACAATGCGCTTGACCTGTGGACGAGTTATCTTGGCTTCGGCTGCAATAACTGCCACGTTATTGCGACTAATTGCCAGTGTTTTAACCGCGAACAAAAGCGGCCAAATACAAAAAAGGCGGATACTCCGCTGTGCCCTCGGCAGCAGCATAATGTAGTCAAGCCCGTTACCTAAATGCCGCTCGGCCTTGTCAGCCAGACGCGCAACAAACCGCATGGCGCGGTCGCGGTTGTGAGGTTCAAATAGGTTGTCACGATTAAGACCCTGTTCTCCGTAGATAGTCTGCGGAACAAATACCCAGCCGCGCTCAAAGTCCTTGCGCATGCCCCGGATGATATTTACGGTTTGCAGAGCCAGCCCGAATTCACGACCAAGCTTCATGAGTGTTTCACGATTACCTGCAAGCGACGGATCATACCAGATAAAGACCTCGGTCAGGAGGTGCCCCACCCTGCCCGCGACCTCGTGCATGTAATCATCCATGGCCGCTTCATCTTCAACATACGGGCCATGATCCTGCCAACGCGCCATGCCCTCTGACGTGTCGCAGACATGTTTTATAAGAATATCTCGGGGAATTTGGGGTAGTTCGTTTAAGGCGGCAAGAACTTGATCTGCCTGCAAGGCGACTTCAATTTCAGGATCGCCTTTGGCATCAATATCAGACATACCGTCAAGAAACTTCTGTATCGGTTCCTGCCCCTGCATAACCTGCGCCCACAGGCGCAAGAGTTGCGACTTACGCTTTGGCGGCATTTCATCATGATCTTCAAGGCAATCGGAAACCCGAAACATCAGGTAGGCGATGGTAACAACATTGCGCACAGGTGTGGGGAGTTGCTCTATGGAGAGCGCGAATGTTCTGCTCACTTTGCGAAGCATTTCATAGTGCTTTATGAAAGGCATACCGTGTAATCCCCTGGATTGCGTTGCGCTAATTCAGCCAACAAAATTAAGAAAGGCTATTTGTCCGCAGCGGCCTTAATCATGTCGGCAGCAGCATGCATACGCGCCACCGTGCGATCCTGCCCGATAGCGACCACAAGTTCAAAAAGACCGGGGCCTGCTGCCTGCCCTGTAGCTGCGGTCCTGATCGCATTGATTATCAAGCCGGGCTTGATATCTTCAGCTTCGCTAAAATCACGCAAAGCCTGTTCAATGGTCTCTTCATTAAATTCAGCAAGTCCGGCCAGGACATCGGCTGCTTTTGGCAGCAGTTGCACAACGCGTTCGTCTTTTTTTAAATTTTTGTTAACTGGCTTTTCTTCAAATTCAAAATCATCGCCAAAATATGGCCGGCCCTTTGTTGAAAAATCACAGATGGTGTGCAGGCGAGTGCGGATAAGGGCGACAGTATCGCTGAACCACTGCTTCTTTTCATTAGCAAACGCATCCTGCCACAATCCACTGCTCTCAAGCTCTGCACGAACATAGGGTAGCAGCTCTTCCATATCGAGCATGCTGATATAACGGGCATTTATTGAAACTGCCTTGGGATCGGTCCAGTTTTTGGGGTCACCCGGCGTGTAATTAAAAATAGAATTGTGCTTGGCAATACCTTTAAGATCAAAAGCTTTAATAAGTTCATCGCGCGTAAAAAATTCAAGGTCTTCTGAATTCGACCATCCCAAAAGCAGCAAGAAGTTACACAGGGCCCAGGGCAAAACTCCCCGGTCTTTGTAATAGGACACGGTAACCACTTCACCATGTTTGCGCTTGGAAATTTTAGCCTTTTTCGTATCAAGCGTGAGCGAGATATGAGCATAGACAGGAGGTATATACCCGAGCGCACTCAAAAGGAGTATCTGGCGCGGGGTGTTGCCAAGACCGTCCTGCCCGCGAATCACATGCGTAATGCGGTCAGTCATGTCATCAATTGCGCTTGAGAGCAGATACAGGGGCTTTCCGTCTGAGCGCATAATGACAAAGTCCTCTATGTCTTCATAGCGCTTCTCAATCCGTCCGAGCACCTGATCCTCGAATGCGATAAAACCGTCTTGCCGGGGTGTTTTAAAGCGCACAACCGACTTCTGCCCGGCTGCGGTTTTTTCTTCGACCTGCTCAGGAGTTAATTCGCGGCAGGCACCATTATATCTATAATCAAGTTTATTCTCGCGGGCGTGGACTCGCCGGGCCTCAAGCTCTTCCTTGGTACAAAAACAGCGATAAGATTCGCCGCTATCAAGCAGCTTTTGGACTGCTTCCTGATGCGCTCCTAAGCGCTCTGACTGAAAGAACGGACCTTCATCCCAGTCAAGACCGAGCCATTTCAAGCCGTCGAGAATTTCTTCAATTGATTCCTTGGTTGAGCGCTCCTCGTCGGTGTCTTCAATCCGAAGAACGAATTTGCCGTTATGCTTGCGTGCATACAGCCAGTTATACAAAGCTGTGCGGGCTCCGCCAATGTGCAGATATCCGGTTGGGGATGGTGCGAATCGTACACGTACTTCACTCATTTACTTGTCCTGTCCTTTCACGCCCTTATGTACTTCCAAATTATTAGCCGGAGGTACGAAAGGACATTGTAGCGTTATTTACTCAAAACCTTAAAACTTAAAGGCGACGGAAGGCTTAACGAACTTCAAATAATAGCAAAATTTAATGCCCGTGACAATCTCTAACAGGCAGATACCACTGTGCAAACAACGGACGTAGTAACTCTCAGCTTACCCTGCATGCAATCTCTCAACAATATCGGTTGAATCTTTGAGCAGTTCCTCTATGGCCGGTCGGCTCTCATCAGAGAGTTTGCCGTGCCGTTCCAGATCATCAGCAACATCTTTTAGGCCGATTTCCTCAAGCCGTTTTCGCGTTGGAAGACCATCAGATGAGCATCCCCGGTATTCATAATATTCATCCAGCATGCCGGGCAGCTCAACCGGATTTTTCTCGCCGCGCAAGGTACCCGTCCTGACATCATCCTTGCTGGTAATACCCTGCAGAGCGTTAATGCAGCGCTCTATTTGATAAGAACGCTCAGAGGCCATAAATAGATTGGATGGATCACGGCCGGTAATGGCTTCATACATCTCGCCCATTTCCCGCATCATAATCAAGGGGTCGCACCATACGTTTGAATTTATGACAGCAAGGAAACAGACACCCAGGCTGTCCAGCACCATTTTATAATTTTCCTGCCACCAGACAACACGGCCCTTGGCAACCGGACTGAAATGATCACCGCTCTCAGGTGGAATGTCTTTTCCGAACATTTTTTGAAGCATGTCCGTATGGCCGATTATGGAGGCGAAAGGATGGCCTTTGAGATGATCTGCACCGCGTGTGGCCACCGATGATGCCAAACTCATGGGCAGCGCAAATGAACAGCTGAAAGGAAACGACATGCCCTTAATATGGACACCGTACTGCTCGGCCTCTGGACCAATTCTGGTTGCCAGCGTCGGGGCATTTTCAGCCAGAAGATCGCCAAAGCCCTCACGAACAGCTGTTTGCATCATAAACTTTTCAACTGCTTTTTCATCGCCCCAATTTAACGTGGGATTCTGAATTGTTTCGGCAGTTAAAAGACCGCGCTGAAAACATTCCATCGATATGGCCATGTTGTAGCCAAATTGTATGCAGTCAAGTCCGAGCCGGTTGCTGAGATGAGCCAAATGCAGCATAGAGGGAAAATCAAATATACCAATATTAGGACCCAGGCTGAGCAGATGGCCGTATTCGACCTTATCGCCCTTGTCACCCTTGTAGGGCCCTTCTTTAACCTCCCAGGTCTGCGTGCAGGCCACGGGACAGCGGTAACAGGCTGTCTGCCCGGTTTTATAGGTGTCTGTAAACAGATCAAGATCATAAGCATCGAGCTGCTCGGTGGTCAAAGGCTCCTGTTCATTTTTAACGCGGGTGTGCTCGGCAATCTGGGAAAAATTTGTCAGAGTGCCGTACTGCCGTTTCAGCGTTGTGCCGGGACCGTTGAGCCAGGCATCCCGGTAGAGCTTTGTAAATTTGGCGGCGTTCGCTCCTGCAGCCGAAGGAACTGTGCCTGAAGCCTTGATGATAATGGCCTTCAGTTTCTTGGAACCCATAACGCATCCCATGCCGGTTCTGCCATTGGTGCTGATGCGCTTTGTGCCAGACAAGATATTGGCATAGCGCACCAGGTTTTCACCGGCCTGGCCGATGCGCGCGGTTTCACAATCACCAAACTTCTGATGCAGTTTTTCGTCTGTTTCATAGGTATCAAGGCCCCACAGATCAGTTGCATCAATGATTTGGGGAGTTGCCCCCTTTTCAATAAAAAGCGCAACAGGCGTATCTGAGGCTCCCTGAATAACAATGTGATCATAGCCGGCCTGCTTGAGCCGAGCGGGAAAAAAACCGCCGGCATTACTATCGCCGAAAATACCGGTCAAAGGACTTTTAGAGGTAACGGTAAACCTGCTGGCGCAGGGAAACTCGGTGCCGACCAGCGTACCGCATCCGAATATAAGCGGGTTTGCAGGATCAAGCGCATCAATGGTCGGATTGTCCCGAAGCTCATCATAGAGTATGCGAGCGTTGATCCCCGCGCCTCCGATGTAGCCCTCAATATATTCTTCGGGCAACTCATCTTCCCTGATGGTTTTTTTAGTAAGATCGATGCGAAGAATTTTACCACTCCAGCCGAAAACCGGTTTTTTTTCTGCAGCCATATCTCCCATACCTTTCTCTCCCGAATAGCATCTTTCAGTAAATTAACATTGATAGATTAACTGTACATGCAATTTTTTTTAGTCCTCTGGATTAGCATTCTTGAAAATCTGTTGCAGAACTTCCTCAAAGACAAGCATCTTCTCAGGATCGATACCCTGAAGTCCGCGTTTCTGTGCCGTCTCTGCAACTGGGAAAAGCTCAACCATCAGCTTTTCGCCTTTTTGAGTAAGGTATATTTTTTTTTGGCGCCGGTCTGCCTTGCCTTCCTCGCGTATGACAAGGCCGCGTTTTTCAAGTCCGTCGACAAGGCGTGTTATTGCAGCTTTATCCCTATAGGTACGGTCGGCAAGCTGCTGCTGGAACTGTCCGTTCTGGCGAACAAAAAGGTTTACCATGATGGTCCAGTGCTCAACGCTGATATCAAAACCCCGGCTGACAAACATACGCTGCAGCATATTGCCCACAGCCCGTGCTGTCCTGATGAGCATGGGGCCAACCGGCTCTCTGGCATTACTATCTTTCGAGTTCATGATAAAAGTGATAGCACATATTAGTTGATGCGTCAACTAAAAAACCGTAGATCAGTTTCATGCCCTGCAGCAGTGAAAACTGTTCGCGCACGGTACAAACGTTGGAATTTGCAGGTATCGATTCGGAGGCTACAGAACTCACAACGACCGTATGCGGGCCTTCTCACTTCACTCTGCACGACGCTGCAGGCTTATAAGAACACCAATCGCTAAAAGCATCAACGCTAGGAAATACAGGGCGGGAAAAAACGCCGGAGAAGGAAAAACGGGATGCAGCGAAGCAAGACGGGCCAGCATCTGGCTCCATCCCTGCGTCTGTGACCAATAAGGAACTGCTACAAAGCACAATCCGTACAGCTCTGCAAAAGTAAAGATCGTAAGCAGCACCAGCGCAAGGGCACCTGCAATGCGCCGACCATAGCCAATCGCGGCAATAAACAGACATGAAAGAAAAGCGGGATAGGCAATCATAAAATAATAGCTTGGGGTGCTCAAAAAGTTATAAGCAACTACATGTTTTAATGCAAAAAGGTACAGTGCGCATGTCGTCATTACCGCCAACAAAATGCATACAACAAGAGAATACCAATCATGAATAATGCCGGCGTTTTCAGACCTTGATCGGGCGCCTATCCAGAAAAAGGATCCGGTTGCAGCCACAAGCAAGAGAACACCATAAACCCATTTTAAAAACCTTGGCAACCCGAGGAATGACCAACCGCTCGTCCAGAGATTATCAAGGCAAATAGACTTGGCCAGAAAATCGTTTAAATGGCTGAATCGCATCCCGCCCAACACGTCAACCATAGTGAACCCTAATTCCTGATATCGACTTGTCACCTGATCAAAAAGAAATGTTCCATGATGAGCATATACCCAGACATGGTATGGGAGGCTGACAAGCAGATATCCGATTGTAATAAGAATGCTAAACCGCGCACACGCGCGCCAGGTTATTTTTTCTGTTGCCGCACAAATCATCAGGTATATAAAAACTACCGGCAGCATAACCAGACCATTCAGCTTACAAAGCACTGCTAAACCGATGCAAAAACCTACAAGGCCGGCTGACAGGCGTGCATGCCTGGCCCCTGAAATACCAAGCACCAAGACAAGGGCCACTCCAGCAAACAGGAGTGCAAAAGCGTCGTTAGCCACGCGCGAGACATACACCATAAACATTGGGGATGCGGCTATAGCAAGACAAAAGAGTCGACACAGCCCATTGTCCGCGAGCATACGCCGAAGGGGGGCCAGCAGGAGTACAAGGGCGAACGCAGCCGCAACTATATTTATACATCGAAGCAGATACACCGTCGTACGAAAATCAAACACGCTACGCGACCAGGAATACAGCGGTGCCATCATGAGATAATACAAGGGAGGATGCTGGGCCTGATACAAATTAATCGGTTTCGTGGGAGTTACCACGGGTTCGCTGCCATAAAATGTTTCGTATGAATGCGCGCCGATTCGCCCTGTTTGCTCTTTGCTGTGATTTGGATGCGGGTTGGCAACGATATCGTTGTACAGAGAAACAGGAACCTTTGATTGACCATAAACCGGCAAAGCGCGATTCTCAACCATAGAATGGATCACCGCGATATGCTGGTATTCATCCGGCCCCTCAAGCGGAGGGTAAAGACATTGAATCGCAATACCTCGCACCACAAAAATAGCAACGAGCAACCAGAAAAACCTGTCGGATTTTATAGACGTTATGATTTCCATGTTGCTCTACACTACGGCCATTGGGTGAGTGAGTACTTCGATGCTTGTCTGCAGCGCTATGTACCTGAGGTCCTAAAACCGGGTTGGTAGCGTCGAACCATCAGTCTGGATCAAATTCCAGACTGTGCTCACTGCTATTACAATGCATCTTCATAGCGGGAATAAAACTCTGAATCTTCGCTGCGAATCGTCTCAATCATTGCGGGCTCAAGTGATTGTTTCCATTTGTCATTCCTGCTCTTCAAGTCGTGCGGCAAGGTTGACTGAAAGACCTGAGAAAACGAAAGTTCGCAAAAATCGGCAACCCCGCGGATTATACGTTCAGGATCCCGGCACAGATCAACATAATCTACCCGGTGAAAACGATCGGGCAAACGAAGCGCATCAGCCTCTAACGCCTGGGTAGCAACTCGGAACTGTCTACCGGCCGTAAGCTCGTGTGGTACGTCCAGCATCTCCTTCCAGCCGGGGATACGCACACCAAACCAGCCTCCCCCGCGCTTTTCGCGCTTGACTTTACGCTGAAGTGTTGAGCTGACAACAGCACGCCAGTCACGCGACATGTGCAGGAAACGTGCATCGGGGAACAGTGCCATAAGCCAACCAACACGCAGGGAAAGACGCGGGTACTTGGCTATAAAACGCGATCGGCTGCGCTGGCGGAGTATGCTTGAAATTTTAGAGGTATAAAATGCTTTCTGTTTGCCTGTAAGATCAGAGGCACCCATTGTGTCATCAGGACCCGGCCATAAATAATCCCAAAACCTTTGTGCTTCAGCGGGTTTACCATCAGTGCGCAGGACTGTGCCAAGTGCTCGCGCTATACGAGGGGTCGCAGGAAACCGGTGATTATTACGATTAAGGAAACCGACATGCTCATGTCTGCTGATAATGCCGTACAGCAGGGTCGTACCGCTTCTATGCGGGCCGACAATAAAAACAGGACGGTCAATAGAGTTTCTTGTTGTCATCTACGTAGATCCTCAGAGTCAGAATTTGTGATGCATGCAGCCTCGCACTCATTATCTGACAGCAAACTTTCACATGCTGAGAGCACCTGCTCAACAGAAATACTTTTCATACAGGTGCAATGATCACATGGTTTCAAATAGCAGGGAACACACTCTAGTGTTTCATTGCGTACTATGCGGCTGCGGCGATTATGCGGCGCAACAAACACAGGATCCGACGGACCAAACAACGCTACAAGCGGAACATCATGGGCCGATGCCATGTGCATGACACCCGAATCAATTCCGACAAACAGAATCGCGCCTGCAAGAAGCGCGCTCAGTTGCCGCAAACCAATAGTGCCCGTCAAATCAATACAGGCTTCATGCACGCGAGGCTGCAGTGCGGACAAAATCTCATCATTGCAGCTGCGGCAATCCGAGCCGCCCACAAGCACCGGCACCAAACCGCGGCGATCATAAAGTTCATTCGACAGTGCAGCAAATTTGCCCGTATCCCAGGCCTTGGTCTGACGCCTGCTGGATGCACCCGCGGATATGACTACGTACTTATTGTCAGGCAATGTGCCGGGTCCGCTATAGACTTCCCGGGGCAAAAGACCGACATAGCCGTTATCAGGCACCGGAATGCCAAGGCGCAGCAGCAGCCGTGCATTATTACTCCAGCTATTGTGCCCTTGGATGGTTTCACGCACATGCAGTAAGCGGTCAAGCGGTGGATGCGTAAAACCGGCTTTAGACTTTGCACCGCTTAGGCCCGCAATCAGCAAACATTCCTCAGAGCGGGACAGACTGATCATACAATCGTATCGGTTCCGGCGCACCTGCCGGATCAGGGACACGGTATCGCGCAATCCCCCGCGACGGCTAATAATGGTATCAACCAAACCGCTGGCATCCAGCAATTCACGCAAATACGGCTTAACATACGAATCAATTTTCGCCTCAGGCGCATACTGCCGCAGGGCCTTGAGCAGAGGCAGAGAGAACAACAGATCACCGATCTGATTCAAATGCAAAATTGCAATTCGTTGTAATGGCATGTCAGTGATTAAAAGAAAAAGTTATCGTCTTCAATGGGATCAATAACGGGTGCTTGGCCTTTTTTCTCAATGGTTTTATCAACCCACCAGTTAACATGATGATAAAAACAGGCAACTTCATGGCACTCTTCGGTAGCATTGAAACTGCCGATAGACTGCTCCAGGCGCTTAGCTGTCGCTGCAAACTGTTCAGGATCGGCATAGCCCAGGGGCCCTGCCACGCATGCTGTCTCTATACCCCTGAACGCCGGGCAGTGATACACCCCGGCCGGAGTCAACACGGTTCGGAAAAACTGCATATGACAGGTACCCGGCTGCTTTTTTAAATCTTCAACCTGTCCAGCGAGCAATGCCTGCAGATTAACACTCTGCAAAATAGCGATCTTCCCGTCAGCAGCCTGCTCTGCACGCTCGAGATTGTCGCGCAAGGTTACGATCAGACGTTGTTGCCGATCTTCTTCAGTTTCATTGAGCAGCGATTCACGCTTGGAACCTTCCAGCCTGATCAGGCAGGGTTTGAAAGACACATAATCAAAACCATATTGCAGGGCCAAACGCACAGCTACGTCCATTTCATCGATATTGGGCGCAAGTTCCACTCCACCGACTTCAATGCCGTCCCAGACAATCACAAAAGAAAACCCTAAAGAAAGTGCCGGATTAGCTTTTTTAATGTCATGAGCGTTCTGTAGAATGGTATGCAGATCTATGCTAACCTTTGGACGATGGGCCTTGATAAACGTCTCGCGATTGCCCGCATCAATTGACAGGCGCAGCCAGTCCTTATCTTCAAACTGATCAACGACTGCGGCAACCCGGTCAAGGCGCGTACCATTTGTCACAATACCCACCTGCAGGCCAAGGCGTTTAACCATACAGACAATATCTTCAAAATCACGATGAAGCGTGGGCTCGCCTCCACCAATCAGAATGACCGACAGCAGGCCGCGTTCTTTGAGTGTTTCCAGACTGCGCTGAATATCATTATAT
>Ga0208648_1001604_pt1 | contig 17723 bp, 16 predicted proteins | sample AntAceMetag02UKL_FD_184772 | JGI IMG/M metagenome (GOLD analysis project Ga0208648, IMG submission 184772) | Saline lake microbial communities from Ace Lake, Antarctica - Antarctic Ace Lake Metagenome 02UKL (SPAdes) (version 2) | ecosystem: Environmental > Aquatic > Non-marine Saline and...
TTTGAACCGCGAAGGCGCAAAGGCGCAAAGGGTTTTATTTATTCCAGATCGGAACGGACGATCTGAAAAAGAACCATGCCCTGACGGGCAAAAAAAATGAGTGCGAGTTGTTGTGAGCGCCGATACCCGGCGGTCACAATGTCTCTCTTAGCGTGTTTTGCGTCTTGAGCGCAGCGGGCGGTAAAAAACTTTTGAACCGCCCCAGTACCATCTGCCGGAGCTACTGGGTAAATTTAAAATTTGGTCGCCTTCCTTGAACTTGAACAAAATTGAACATTTTCAAAGGTCTCTTGACGAGTAAATATTGTGTAGCAAATTCTAATGTAATGAGGAAGTTATTTTTGTTCGTGTCCTATGATATCGACAAATGAATTTTTGTGGCTTTTTCGATCTTGCTCATTTCTTCCTTAGCTATTGTCCCTATTAATTTTACGATCCTGCTTTTGTCGAGTGTGCGGATTTGGTCTGTCTTAACCTTTGATGCCTTTGGAAGTTTTCCGGTTCCTTTGGGTAAAAATACCTCAAAAGGGTAGATATTGCGGAGATTCTTAGAAGTAACAGGCAAGATGGTTACCGTTGCAGAAAATTCATTGTTTTTGTTATTGGATATGATAACGACAGGGCGGGTCTTTGAAATTTCTTTTCCCACAACCAGATCCAGAGCGGCAAGATATATTTGCCCTCTCTTAATATTCATCCCATCCCTCCAGATCACAGGGCTCAAATTCCTTTGTTATGGCAAGGCTCTCTGCTTTTCTGGTCTTATAGCCTTCTTCCATGAGCCTCTGCATTTGCTCATTTTGAATTTTTTCAATTCGTTGTTTCAAGGTTTCAGTAATGAAACCACTCTTTTTCCTGGGGCCTACTAACTCGTTCAACTGGTGAGCCAGATTTTCCGGAATGGTGATGTTTAACCGAACCATGTCCATAATGCACCTCCATAAGGATATTATTACGCACACTTATAATACATATTATAAGGGGCGTCAATGAAAAAAATACAAGTCCGGTGTCCACTGCTGATTTTTTAATTACAGGGTTAATGCTGTTTGACTTGATAATTATTACTGAATAAGTTAAATTATATCTATAATAAAACCTGATGAATTTGTAAAAAGTCGAATTCATCGGGTTTTAAGTGTTAAGTGCCAAGTGTTAAGATAAAACATCTAATTGTTATATCAGGCTATTAACACTTAACATTTAGCTATTAACACTTAACATTTAGCACTTATAACAGGGGATAACCATGGCTGAAATAATTTATTGGGCGGATCATTATGCTGAAATTAAAAAAACCGGACGAGAAGCTGTAAAGCTGATTAAGCCAGGGCAAAGAGTCTTTATAGGATCATCATGCGGAGAACCTCAGCATCTCGTCAGAGAGCTTAGCGAAGCATCAGGAAATTTCACAGATCTTGAGATAATCCGCCTTATGACTCTGGAAAGCACTCCCTTAAGTCTAATTGCGAATAAAACAGATTGCCAGAGCATGAATATAAGATCTTTTTATCTTGGCTCAGCAGCTGTTAATATTGTTTCAAAAAATCTGCAGTTTATTACTCCGATAAATCTTTCTGCTGTGCCCTTTTTATTCAAGAACAAACAGCTCCCCATAGATGTAGCTCTTATTCAGGTATCTCCGCCTGATGATTTTGGATATTTGAGTCTCGGTATTTCCGTAGATATAACAATGGCTGCAGCCATGTCTGCTGACCTTGTGATCGCTCAGGTAAATTATAAGATGCCAAGGGTGCTTGGCCGAAGCTCTATTCATGTTAGTGATGTGGATGTGGTTGTAGAGTATGAAGAGGATCTTCTTACGGTTGATGAATCTAAAGAATTTGAGTCTGCAAAGCTTATCGGCAGACATGTAGCCCGTCTTATTGAAGATGGTTCAACAATTGAGATAGGCATCGGCGCTACGCCTCAGGCAACTCTTTTAGCCCTGTCTGATAAAAACGATCTTGGAGTCCACACTCAATATCTAACCAACGGGATAATGGACCTTGTATCAAAAGCTGTTATAACAAACTGGAAAAAGGGATTTAATGATGGAAAGCTGGTGGCAAGCAGCGCCATAGGAACAAATATTCTTTATGAGTTTCTGGATGATAATCCTGCCATAGAATTTCATCCTTCAGATTATGTGAATGATCCCGGTATTATTTCACAACACAACAAAATGGTTGCCATGAATATGGCAACGGCCATAGATCTCACAGGACAGGTCGCTGCCGACAGTATTTCTTATGACTATTTTTCAGGTGTTTCAGGCACAGTTGATTTTATAAGAGGAACAGCCCGGGCTAAAGGCGGAAAATCGATTCTTATGCTTCCCTCTACAGCAAAGCATGGCAAGAAAAGCCGGATACTCCCAAACCTGAATGATCTGGCTGTAGTAGTTCCAAGGGGCGATGTGCAATATGTAGTTACCGAGTATGGCGTTGTTAATCTTTTTGGAAAAAGTTTTCAGGAAAGGGCTATGGCTATGATAAGCATAGCTCATCCTGATTTTCGTGATGAACTGTTTTTTGAAGCCAAGCAGATGGGTTTACTTAGCGCAGGGCGTGAACTTAAGCAATCTATTCACGGTGTTTATCCTCTTGATCTGGAAGAAACAGTCGAACTGGAGGGCAAACTGATAAGTATCAGGCCTGCAAAGCCGGTTGATGAGAGAAGCATACAGGAGCATTTTTACGGTCAGAAAAAGAGCGATATAATTTCAAGATTTTTTCATGAGAAAAAGAGTTTTGTACGTAAAGAAGTTGAAGGCATGTCCCAGATAGACTATATTAAAGATCTCACTCTTATTGCTGTTATCGGGGAATTAGGTTTTGGTAATGTTATTGCAATGGGTGAATATCTGCTTGATGAAGCAAAAAACGTCGCAGAAGTGGCTTTTTCAGTAAATAGAGAGTATCAGGGTAAAGGCATAGGCAGGATACTTATGCGAAAACTTTCTGAAGCTGCCCGGGAAAACGGAATTTCAGGATTTATGGCTTATACCTCACCGCAGAATCAGGCAATGATAAGGCTTTTTAAAAGCCTGCCATATAAGACCACAACTTTTTTTGACGGAGATGTTCTTTCACTAACCTGTAGATTTGATGAATTAGAATAGAATATAAAATGGAGCCGGACATGATCAGGCATAGTGTTTTGTTTTTGCCCCACAATAAAAAAATAACCGTGGATGATGGAGAAAACCTTTTGCGTGCTGCCATGGAGGCAGGGGTTCATATTAACGCATCATGCGGCGGTGAAGGCGTATGCGGCAAGTGCCTTGTAATCATTGAAAAGGGAAATGTTGACGGAGGAACAACAGAAAAAATAAGCAGTGAGGAATATGCGTCTGGATATCGGCAGGCATGTTTAAGTAATATAAAAAGCGATATAGTGGTGCGCATACCTTCAGAGTCTTTTGTTGACGCAGACGCGCTTAATATGCAGAGCACTCCAAGACGAGCCGCACTCATTGTGGAAACAGACTTTGATCAATTAAGAAAAAACAGCCGTTTTTACCCTCCTGTTGAAAAGGTATATATTGAATTGCCTGAGCCTTCTGCAAAAGATAATATGCCGGATGTTACAAGACTGGTTAATTACCTGAAACTGAATTTTAATGAAAATCGTCTTGTTGTTGATCTGCCGGTTATCCGTAAAATCCCGTATATTTTCAGGAAAAATAATTTCAAGATAACAGTTACTCTTGCCCGGCCTGTCCAGACCGGCAGAAAGACTCATATAGTAAATGTTCAGCCGGGCAATACGAGTGACAAGAGTTATGGCATGGCCATGGATATCGGCACTACAACTATTTACGGGAGGCTTGTAGATTTAAATACAGGCAAAATATTAGCTGATTATGGTGAGTTTAATAAACAGATAGGTTTTGGGGAAGATGTAATCACAAGGCTGATATATGCGGAAAAACCCGGAGGCCTTGAAAAGCTTCATGATGTTAATCTGGAAACCACTAACAGAATAATAAAAAGAATAATTAATGATTCGGGAATTGATCAGGAAAACATCTCGCTGGTTACATTAGCCGGCAACACAATAATGACCCAGCTTATGCTCAAGGTTGATCCCAAATACATAAGGCGTTCGCCGTATGTGCCTGCTTCAGCTTTATATCCGCCGATAAAGGCCGTTGATCTGGATATGGTGCTGGGCGAGCATGTTACTGCTTTAATATATCCTGAAATATCAAGTTATGTGGGCGGAGATATTGTTGCAGGCATAATGGCATCAGGAATGTATGCTTCTGATAAACTTACCCTGTATATGGATATCGGGACAAATGCTGAAATAGTGATCGGGAACAAAGAATGGCTTGCATGCGCTGCTTGTTCTGCTGGCCCTGCTTTTGAGGGCGGCGGCATAAAATTTGGGATGCGCGCTGAAAAAGGTGCGATTGAAGATTTTTCCATTGATCCGGTTACCTTTGAGCCCATGAATATAACCATAGGAAATGTCAGGCCAAGAGGAATCTGCGGTTCAGGTCTTATTAATATTGTGGCTGCTATGTTTGAGATCAATGTTATTGATAATCTTGGCAGGTTTGATCGCAGTCTTAATACAGATCGCATCAGGGAAAATAACGGCGTATATGAGTATGTGCTTGCAAGAGCGGATGTTACCCGCATAGACAGAGATATTGTTATTACCGAACCTGATATTGATAATCTTATCAGGGCAAAAGGCGCAATGTTCAGCGGATGCATGACTCTTCTAAATGAGGTCGGTCTTGACATTCATAATCTTGACCGCATTATTCTTGCAGGCGGGTTTGGGAGTTATGTGGACCTGGAAAAAGCAATCACAATTGGTCTGCTGCCTGAAATAGATCCTGATAAAGTTATTTTTATTGGCAATGGATCACTTGCCGGAGCAACAATGATATGCCTGGCAAACCACATAAGGAAGGATGTTGTAGATGTAATAAGCAGGATGACAAATTTTGAGCTGTCGGAAACACCATCATATATGAACAATTATATGGCCTCCCTTTTTTTGCCGCATACAGACATAAATAAATTTCCAAGACTTAAAGCTCGTATTAATGCCAGGAAAAAAGCAAAAAACTTTTCTTAAACAATTCGAGAGTATTGTTAATGCAAAAAAATATTGCTGTTAATATAAAATCAAAGGCTCTTGAGATAAACCTGAAAAGTTATCATATTGATGTCTGTGTAGAGGAGAAATATTTAATCCTCCAGGAAGTGATGTCTAAGTATTACGGGCTCATGGAGGGTTTGAACACCTTTCTTAAAGAGCTTTCGCATCCTTATAAAAACTGGGAATTTATTGTGCGCGAAGCAAGAAATTATTCCCTTAATTATTTTTATCTTATCAAAACCCACCCAAAAGGTCCTGACGCAGTAAGCCTTTTATTAGATATTTTTATTAGTGCGGTTATATCTGGAAGTAATGTAAAAATAAGATCTGATGCTGCTGACAATCTCCTTCTTTTTCTTCAGAAAATTATAAAAGACTCCGGCCATGATATTAAAAGATTTATGCCTGTTATTAACAGTTCTTTTGACAGCATAAGGAATTGCGAAGAAGATAATTTCTTTCTTTTTGTTAAAAGTTTTTATCAGATAAAAAAGTTTGGGCAGGAAATTTTAAATAATACGCATAAATTTACAGACGATGATTATCAGTCAGTCAGCCTGCTTTTGCTAAAATATTTTGAGCGCACCTGTTCTTACTGGCTGAGCGAGGATGACCCTTTTGAATGGTTTAAAAATGAAGCTGGCGATATTAGCGAAGAAGAACAGTTTGATGAAATTTTTGGATGTATATCCCACGAAAAGATTAATGCCTGGAAGTCAATGCTGGATAAAATTGCCCGGCAGAAGCGTATTAATTCTAAAAAAGACCTGCAAACCCTTATGGAAATGCCGTCATACGGCCAGATAGTTGAAAAATACCGGGAGATTCCACAGAAACTGTTTAAAACAGGAGCGAAAAACAGCAAAGGCAATTTATGGAAAATTATATTTCTTTTCCATATAATGAAGACCACAGGCCTTTCAATAATTTATGAAGAAGCGCTCAGAGATATTAACAGGACCCTTTCCTGGCTTATAAAACATGAAGAAAGCTGTGATATCAGAAAATTGATACAGAAAACCTTTTCCATATTAGAAAGGCTTATTGATAAATTTCCGGCCAGTGTTTTAACTTGCGTCCTTAATATGGGCAGGGGCGTATACAGGACAGATCAAATCGACCTTGTAAATTTTTTTATTGATCACGTTGTCAGCCTTGGTTTTCAGCCGCCTATGATAAAGGGCGTTGGAAGCGACTGGCAGATAAAGGTCAACAAGGCGCATATGCAAAATATAAGGACATGGCTTGAACTTATTGAGCTTAAGCCCAAATGGTCAGTAAGACTTCTTTCCCACCTGACGATTTATCTGTCTTTATGCGGTGTTTTTATTAAGGATACTGACCTGTTTCCCCGCGATGTCACAAAATTTTTAAACAGTAATATAAAGCCCGTATATAATCTTTCCAAACAGCTTGCCAGGCTTTTCCCTGTATATTTTAACGACATAGGCGCCGAAGGCATGCTCAGGGATGCTTCAACAGAGCTTGATGAACTAACAAACAGGAAGGATGTTCTTATACATTTTTTGCGGAAACAGAGCCATGTTGAAAGCAGCAATCAAATGCTCGGTTTTATGGAAGCAGTTATTAATTTCTGGCTTACAAAAGACAAAAAGCTTATCAAAACTTTTATTCCCCCTGATATTTTTAAACGGATCAAGACCCGGGGCTCTTATATTGATGGTGTCCATAAGATTATGCTGCACCTTAAATCAAAATATCTATATCTGCCATGCAACCTCATTAAATTAAGCGAAGAAGAACTCAATGGCCATGTATCAGATATTTCAGGGGTATCTGAAAAAGATATTAAACGTGTATGGCTTTTTTTATTTTTCTACAGGCTTTTACATCAAAAATATGATCTTGCATTTGGCTTAAAATCAGAATGCGAAGTCAACCACTACCTTTCACAGCTTAAAAACGATGCATTCCCGGATATAGAAAGACTTAAAAAAGCTCTTGCAGAACCTGATTTAAAAAACAAACTTTCCATGCTGCTTGATTATCTTGAAGTGTTGAAAAAAATTATAACTTCTCCCAAGTCATACGAGGCAAGAGAAGACATTTACAGGAAAAGGCATTTTGCTTTTGATATACCGTCAATGTATGGATTTTATAATGAAAGAAAATTTGATGCATTAGGGCTTACTTTTCGAATCGAATCAATAGTAAATGTTCTGTTTGAGGAACTGGTTGAAGAAATTGATCTCAGCATTATTACCAGAACGACCTTTTATCAGATTTACGACCGGTTGATATTATTCAACCGAGTATTGCGCTTAAATGGAATTTCATCTTTAGAGATGAAGCGCCAGCTTGATCTTCTGGCACACCTGCTTGAAGTAAGAGGTTTTACCTTTACCCAGTATGTGGATATATTCAAGGGTATTACACTTACTGTAAACAACATTGTTAATGACTATTTCCATAATATTCATGAGCAGAATTTAACAGTGATAATGTCTAAAATAAATATTGACGGTATTTTAGATAAATATCTTCCAAAAGAGGATGCAGTTTCTGCTGAAAACTTTGCTTCCAGAGTGTCGGAGATTTTTTTTAGAGACATGTTAGCTTTGTCTCCGGGCCTTCAACAGCTTGATCTGTTTTTGAACAGAATATTAAGCACATTGTTTCATCAGTCTGATAAATTGCCTAAAGATAAACTTCATAAGCTTCTTAACTATGACCCCAGGCGGGCATTTAGTCCTCTTACGCTGGTAAACGAAAAGGCTTATGGTCTTATATATATGGGCAACAAGGGTTTTAACATAATTAAACTGAAAAAATATGGTTTGCCTGTGCCCCCTGGTTTTATTATTACTACAGAAGTATTTCGTTCAAGAGAGGTTATTGAAGATTTTTTTCCAGCACAGCAGTATTTCAGGAAACAGATCCGCGAACAGATATCTGACCTGGAAAAAATTACCGGGAAAGAGCTTGGAAACCCGAAAAATCCATTGCTTCTTTCAGTTAGAAGCGGGGGCGCTATTTCACAGCCTGGAATGATGGTTACATTTCTTGATGTTGGATTAAACGAGGAAATTGCGGAAGCAATTGCTCTGCAAACCGGCAACAGCTGGTTTGCCTGGGATAATTATCGCCGATTTCTGCAGTGTTTTGGCATGTCATTTGATCTTGAGAGAAATGATTTTGACGCAATTATTGATGATTTCAAGCAGCGCCTTGGCATTCCTTATAAAAACCAGTTTTCCGGCCAGGACATGAAGAAAGTGGCGCTGGCTTACAGGGATATGATAAAAGATAATGGAATCGATATTGTAGAAGATCCCTTCGAACAGCTTTATCTGGCAATAAAAGGCGTTTTGGAATCATGGGAATCATCAAAAGCCAGGGCTTACCGTAAAATTATGGGTATATCGGATGACTGGGGAACAGCTGTTACTGTTCAGAAAATGATTTTTGGTAATATTAGTCAAGAGTCTGGTTCAGGAGTTTTTTTTACCCATAACCCACGATGGTCCGGCGATATCCTGAGGCTGTGGGGTGACTTTACGCTTGGCAATCAGGGCGAAGATGTGGTTTCAGGGCTTGTTAATACCATGCCCATTTCAATCAATCAGAAAGATCTTGAAATGAGGGGGACAGATATAACCCTTGAGTCGCATTTCCCGGTTATTTTTAAGGCATTGAAAGACTGGTCGATTAAACTGATCGATAAAAAAGGATGGAGTCCTCAGGAAATCGAATTTACATTTGAAAGCCCTTCAATAAAAGACCTGTATCTGCTCCAGGCCAGAGATATGACCATGAGAAAGAGAAAAAAGGTTTTGACGTTTGATGCCGGAGGGATATCAGAGGAAAAATATTTAGGGCATGGCATTGGAGTCAGCGGTGGTGCAATGAGCGGCAGACTGGTTTTCAGCCTTGATGAAATAGATAAATGGAGAGACCGGGAACCGGAAACATCTTTGATACTTGTAAGGAGAGATACAGCTCCTGACGATATTAAGGAAATATATGCTGCCGATGGTCTGCTTACCGCGCGGGGAGGTTTAACCTCACACGCTGCTGTTGTGGCTCACAGACTTGGCAAAACATGTGTTGTCGGGTGCACAGACCTTGTCTGTAATGAAAAGAGTAAAAGCTGTATTTTAAATCATGTATCGTTAACAAGCGGTGATTATATAAGTATTGATGGCAGGGAAGGCTCAGTTTATCGCGATTTTATAGGTATCATGGAAATTTAAGAGGTCAGGCCCTTTGCAAAACAGCCCCTTATGCTTAATTGGGCGCTGATGGTTAGCGCCTTTCAAAGGTCTTAAAGTTTTGAGAAAGGAGAAATAGTATGAACGAAAATAAAGGATTAAGGCTCGGTATAAACGGTTTTGGCAGAATTGGCAAACTTACTTTATGGCACCATGTTGGACGAAAATATTTTGACGAAATTGTAGTAAATATGGGGCGTAATGTTGGCACGTCACTCGATGATATAGCGCATTATACGGAAAGAGATTCAAGCTACGGCTTATTCCATGCATATCTGTACGGCTATAAAGCCAAACCTTTTATTACTGACCTGAATGAAGAAAACGGTTCAATGAAGATTGACGGGGTGAAGGTAAAATTTTTAAGAAAAGCCAGAAATCCAAAAGACATAAACTGGAAAGAGCATGGCGTAAAACTGGTGGTAGATACTACTGGACAGTTTCTTGATCCAACTGCCGATCCGGAAGATCCCAAAGGATCGTCTCGCGGACATCTTGAGTCAGGAGCAGAAAAGGTGGTAATCTCCGCCCCTTTTAAAATAAGGGATAAAGGTCTTGCCATGCCGGATGATGTTGTTACGACAGTTATGGGTATAAATGATAATGATTATGATCCAAGACGCCATAAAATCATATCAAATGCATCTTGTACCACTACATGCCTTGCCCATATGGTTAAACCTCTTCTTAATTATTTTGGCGCCGGCAAGATACTGTCGGCATCCATGTCTACAGTACATGCTGCTACTGGTTCTCAGCAGGTTCTTGACAGACCGCCAAAAACAGGAGCAGTTGATCTGAGAAAAAACAGAAGCATAATGAATAACATTATCCTTACTACAACAGGCGCCGCCAATACACTAAGGTATGTTATGCCTGAAATGGCACAAATAGGATTTATTGCAGAGTCAGTTAGAATCCCTACCAGCACAGGTTCTCTTGTTATCCTTGTGCTGAACATACAGGAAAAATCACCGGGAGAATCCATAAGAAGAGAATTGATAAATAATATATACAGACAGGCTTCATTAGATGATCCAAACGGCTATCTCGATTATACTGAAAAGCAGAATGTTTCCGGAGATATAATTGGAATGCCTCTGGTAGCTGCTGTTATTGAGGGCCATGAGACACACACACGCACTGCCGATGTAACAATAGACTTAAAAGATGCGCCTGGCCTGGAAAAAGATATCATATCTTCGCTGAAGAATACAATTATCAGGATACCTGTAACCCAGGCAGTTGTATATGGATGGTATGACAATGAAATGGCCAGTTACGTTACTCTTCTTGGTGACAGAACAGTTTCTATAGCCGAAAATATGTAAGCTGTATGAAAAAGAAATTCAAAGGCCTCATGGAGGAAATATGGATATTAAAACAGTAAAAATTGAAAATCCTGACAGCTTGAATATGATTTTGGGACATTCTCATTTTATAAAAACTGTTGAGGATATATATGAGGCCATGGTTAATGCTGTTCCCACGGCAAAATTCGGCCTGGCATTCTGCGAAGCATCCGAGGCATGCCTTGTTCGTTATACCGGCACGGATGATGAACTTATTGAACTGGCAAAAAAGAATGCATACAGTCTTTCAGCAGGGCACAGTTTTATTATTTTTATGAAAGATTTATTCCCTGTAAATGTTTTGAATTCAATTAAAAATGTTACGGAAGTCTGTAGAATTTTTTGCGCAACCGCAAACCCTGTTGAGGTCATCATCGCAGAAACAGAGCTTGGACGCGGGATATTAGGCGTTATTGACGGGTTTAGCTCAAAAGGCATAGAAACAGAAGATGATATCCGTTCACGAAAAGAATTGTTAAGACAGATCGGCTATAAACAATAAATTTTGTGAAGGTGACAAACTCGTAAAGAGCTACGTTATGAGGCTCTGCGGCACTGGGGACTAAAAAATTTGTTAATTGTGTCAAAAGGCTGTGAACATCGAACATCGAACGCCCAACGTCGAATTTTGAATAAGGCATTCTGCTGTTTTATAAACTGACGGAGCGAAGATATTTTACTGCTTTAGTGAAATGCGCACCTTAAAAATAAAAGTTAATTTAAAAGGAAAACAGAAATATTGGAAACAAAAAGACATTTTGGAAAAATATTGAAAAAAAGAATTATTCTTGTTTTTATTTCTTTTTTTATTATGGGTTGCAGTCAGAGTTTTTCACCTGTTTTTGAAGAGGAGGTTGGAGGTCTCAAGCTTGTCCGCCTGGTCACCGGGGAAGACGCTATGTATGCTATAAACAAGCTCCACGGAAAGAAGATAAATGTGGCAAAGGGCATGATCGCCTTTTATAAGGGGGGAAACGAAAAAGCAGATATATGGGTTTCTCAATCTTTCAGTACAGATGATGCTATTCAGCAGACGGAGATAATGATAGAAAAGATGCGGGGTAAGGGGTCGCCCTTCAGCGGTTATAAAGAAATAGAGCGTGATGGTGTGAAGATATATTCATTCAAAGGTATGGGGCAGGAGTATTATATATTCAGAATCAAAAAGGATGTATATTGGATATCAGCTAATTCCGGCATAATTGATGAATTGTATAAAAGCATCATGGAATAAGCTGCGTTAGACTGTTTTTCTCTTAGATTTTGTCCATCGTGTTTCAGGGCAGAACACCTTTAAAGCTGAGCCTGTGTATGGGGCAGTAACCGAATTCCTTGATGGCTTGTTTATGGGCTTTTGTTGGATATCCCTTGTGTTGAAAAAAACCAAACTCAGGATAATAATAATGATATTCTACCATGAGTCTGTCACGGGTTACTTTGGCGATAATAGAGGCGGCTGCAATTGATATGCTGAGTGAATCACCACGGATAATTGGCTGCTGCGGCAGATCCGAGGGTATTTTAAACTGTCCGTCAATAAGCAGATAATCCGGCTGAGGATTAAGATTTTCTACAGACATGGCCATTGACATAAGAGAGGCCTGAAGTATATTGATTCTATCTATTTCTATGGAATCAACTATCCCTATGCCTATAGATAAAGCCTGCTCGTAAATTTTTTCATACAAACAGGCTCTTTTTTTAGGGGTTAATTTTTTTGAATCTTTTATATCAGGAACAGAAAAGGAAAAAGGCAGTATAACGGACGCTGAAACAACAGGCCCGGCCAGAGGGCCTCGGCCTGCTTCATCAATACCTGCAATACAGGAAAACCCCTTTTCAATCCCCTTTTTTTCAAAATTCCACGGGTCTGGTGTCATATTCAGGGTATTAATTAAGATGGCATCGTAAAAAGTCATTTGTAAGCGACATTGAGCAGTTTTGGAAAAAGATTCGGATTGAGTCTGGCGTTAAAAATTGCAAGCTGTTTGAGGGCGTTAGCCCGAGTTCTTGCAATTTAGCCGGGATTAATCTGAATCCCAAAAATGGTCATAGAGCGAACAAATCTTACTTTTACGAATTCATCAATTGAAACGCCTTTCCTTTATTCTGGCAGCCTTGCCTTTCAGTTCACGCAGATAATAAATCTTTGCACGCCGCACACGGCCTCTTGATACAACTTCAATTTTATCAATGATCGGTGAATGAATAGGAAAAATACGCTCAACACCTATACCATAAGAAATCTTGCGTACCGTAAATGTGGAGTTAGATCTGCCGTTGTGTCTGCCTATTACAACACCTTGAAAAATCTGAATACGCTCTTTTTCACCTTCCTTTATTTTTACATACACCTTAATTGTATCTCCTGCGACAAAATCAGGCAGATCAAGGCGCATCATTTCTTTTTCCATTTGTTCTATTGTTTGCATGATATTAACCTTTCAATAATTTATTAATCTGTAAAAAACTTTAATATATCACTTTGAAAATAGAGCCCATCAGAGCATTCAACATTTTTTTATTTACTGTTAATAATTATTTCCCATAAGTCTGTCAAGTATAATGGCTGCTGCAGACCGAACTGAGAGATGATTATAGCCGGTATTGCCCTTAATTGGTTCAAGTATGTAATCTGCAGCAGTAATATATTTTTCTGTCAGGCCCCAGGCTGTGCCGAATACCAAAAGAAAAGGGTCTCCTTTTTGAAGCATCCCGCTTAATTTGCCGTATGTTATATTCTGGTAATCATTTCTGGCGCAGGTTGCAATAACTTTTGGCTTTCCTTTGCCAAGATTTTGAATATTCTCTATAACATCATCCAGAGAATCTTTTATGCAGATCAGCTCTAAAGCTTTTTTTCTTTCTGGATTATATGTTGAGCCATATCCGCTTACCCAGTGATCTGTTATTTTTTCAACGAACTTTTTCTGGTCTGACAAAGGAGTTACAATATATAATGATTTAACACCGTATGTTTTTGCTGCTCTTGATATATCGTGCAAATCAAGGTTTGTTACAGCAGAAGCTATTGTACTGCCATTTTTATTTACTACTGGATAATGTGCCAGAGCCAAGTAAAGATTGGGAATGTATGATTTTTTCAATATCTCGGCACCATTTTTTCAGGATTTCAACCTCGTTTTTGCTTATAAGTTTCTTTTCCAAAAGGTCTTTTCTTTTTAGAAAAGTGCGTATCAAAGATGTTTCAAGTCTCCATTCTTCAATTTTTTTGTGGTTGCCGGATAACAGTACTTCCGGAACCTCAGACCCCTCAAAGGTTTTCGGCCTTGTATATTGGGCATATTCCAGGAGGCCGTTTGAAAACGAATCATTTTTCGCTGAATCTTCACTGCCAAGTATCCCGGGAACCAATCTTGCCACAGCATCGATTATGGTCATGGCTGCCAGTTCTCCGCCTGTCATCACATAATCGCCTGTTGAAATTTCATAATCTATAAAATCGTTATATATACGTTCATCAATTCCTTCATAGCGGCCGCAAACAAGGATAAGCCCTTTAAATGATGATAATTCACAGGCAATTTCCTGGTTAAAAACACGTCCCTGAGGAGTCAGCAATATGGTTTTTGAGGATGGAGCCTTGTTTTTTGCCGCACGGATAGCGGCCGCAAGAGGTTCGGGCTTCATGACCATTCCGCATCCACCGCCATAGGGCCTGTCATCAGTGACTCTATGCTTTCCTTCTGCAAAATCCCTGATATTTATGGCTGAAGCGGAAATTTTATTCATTTCTATTCCCCTTCTGATAATTCCATAATCCCAAAGCAGGTTAAACATTTCCGGAAAAATAGTAAGGGCGATAAAATTAATCATTTTTCAAAGATCTTTTCACAAGCCTTCGGGCAGCTCAACTTCCATTGTTTTTTGTTTGATATTAATTTTTTTAACAACCGACTCGAGGGCTGGAATAAGTATTTCATTATCATTGTCTTTTACAACATATACGTCATTGCTTCCTGTATGGATTATCGATTCAATACAACCGATAAATTTCTTATCAATTGTATAAACACAAAGCCCTATAATATCAGACCAGTAATATATTCCATTCTTAAGTTTTGGAAGAGCTGTTTTTTTAATGAAAAGTTCTGAACCCACAAGAGCTTCAGCCATTTCGAGGCTGTTCACTTCTTTAAATGATAAAAGAATGTTTCGTGTATGAGGTTTAACCCATTTTATTTCTAAAATTTTGTCCTGGGTTTTGCTGTTTCTGACAACGATAAAGTCATCCGGCTTAAAAACAGACAATGACTCAGCGTAGGAATAGACCTTAAGTGTTCCCTTAAGACCATGAACGCCAAAGATCTTTCCGATAACAAGAAGCTCGTTTTCCTTCACAATATTATTCTATAATTTCAAGAACTGTACGTTTTTTTATTTTTGCAGAAGAAGCGCTTAATATAGTACGCATTGCCCTTGCAGTACGTCCCTGTTTGCCGATAACCTTGCCTAAATCTTCCTTAGCTACTTTAAGTTCTAAAACAGAGGTCTGGTTACCTTCTACCTCTGAAACCTCTACACTATCTGGATCATCAACAAGTGCTTTTGCAATGTATTTTATCAGATCTTTCATAGCTCCACCTCCTTAATGATTTGTTGGTGAGATTGAGGTAACAAATAGTATTATAATATACTATGATAGTTCAGAACTTGCAAAAAAACCATCTCTTTTTAAAAGACTTTTTACCGTATCTGTAAGTATGGCACCCTGACCAACCCAGTATTTTATGCGTTCATTCTTGAATGAAACCTCGGCAGGATCAAGCAAAGGATTATAAGTACCTACGGTTTCCAGAAATTTTCCATTTCTTGGACATTCACTGTCAGCAACTACAACCCTGTAAAATGGTTTCTTTTTTGCTCCGAATCTTGCCAATCTGATTTTAACCGACATTTTTTTCTCCTTTAAAATGGCAACATGCCTTTACCTATTCCGTGCATGCCGCCTTTGTTATATTTCTTAATCATCTTCATAACCTGTGTATAATTTTTAAGCAACCTGTTTATATCCTGAACAGTTGTTCCACTGCCTTTTGCGATTCTTTTCCGTCTCTGCCCGTTTATTATTGTATATTGACGCCTTTCCTGAGCAGTCATTGAATTAATAATAGCTTCGGTCCTGACAAATTCACTTTCATCTACCTTAAGATTTTTAAGCTGTTTGCTTTTTCCAACGCCAGGCACCATTTTTAAGAGATCGCTTAATGAACCCATCTTGCGTATTTGAACCATTTGGTTGCGAAAGTCATCTAATGTAAATTGGTTTTTTCTAAGTTTTTTTTCAAGCTCAGCAGCCTTTTCATGATCCATTACTGACTGAGCTTTTTCAATAATAGTAAGGACATCCCCCATACCAAGTATTTTTGAGGCCATCCTCTCTGGATGAAATATTTCCAGTTCCGCGAGCTTTTCACCAACACCTATGAATTTTATAGGCTTGCCTGTTATAGATTTTATGGAAATAGCCGCTCCGCCACGGGCATCACCATCCATTTTTGTCAGAACAACGCCGCCTATATCAATGGTTTCATTAAATGATTTTGCAATATTGACAGCGTCCTGACCGGTCATTGCATCGGCTACAAGAAGTATGTCAGATGGTTGAACAGCTTCTTTGATGTTTGAAAGCTCGGCCATGAGCTCTTCATCGATATGCAGACGTCCTGCTGTATCAAGAAGCAGCGTGTCATATCCTTTCTTGTGTGCCATTGCTCTGGCTTCCCGGCATATCTGTACGGGGTTCATTTCTGTGTTTGAAGGAAATACCGGTACAGATATTTGCCCCCCGATTTTTGTTAACTGATCAATAGCTGCAGGGCGATAAACATCTGCTGGAACAAGATAGGGTTTCTTCCCTTTTTTTCTCAATAACAGGGCTAATTTGCCCGCAGTAGTTGTTTTGCCTGAACCCTGAAGACCGACCAGCATAATCGATATCGGGAGTGGCCCTGAAAGGCACAGATCTTCATGGCTTGAGCCCATAAGCTCTGTAAGCTCATCATTTACTATTTTTACAACCTGCTGGCCTGGTGTAAGGCTTTTCATGACTTCCTGACCAATAGCCCGCTTTTTTATATCTGCGATGAGTTTTTTTGCAACCTTATAGTGGACATCAGCCTCTAAAAGGGCCATACGAACCTGCTTTAACCCTTCATCAACATTTTTTTCGGTTAATTTGCCGTGTCCCTTTAATTTTTTAAATACAGCTGTCAGCTTGTCGGTCAGGTTGTCAAACATATTAATATCCAGAAATAGTTTATTAAAATCTTTGATAATTAATTATATAATTATATTATGTCAAGAAAAAATACACATTATGTTTGAGTATAAAAATGATGCTCTCGTAAAAAGTAAGATTTGTTCGTTCTGTGAGCATTTGTAGTTTTTACCAGTTATCGCAACAGTTATAATTACTCAGCCACCGATCTACGCTGATTATCACGGATATTTTCTCTATTGTTATCATATAACTATTCAGGCACAGAGGGGCATAGATTTTTGCCAGACCTGCAGATCTCTATATGTTTTTATTTTGCTTTGTGCCCCTGTGCCTTTGCCCCTCTGTGCCTGAGTAATTACTTTAATTTAATCACAACTGAAGACTGATTGTTTAAAGTTATTTTTCCTTCAAGTTCTGAAAAGGAGCATAATAAAGCTTTTTACGAGTTCGTCAGCATTGCTCAAAAATATTTAAACATAATTTTGGTCTTATGACCAAAAAAGATCTTGACATTAGGCAACTGTGTAATTATATTTCAGTCAAATGCTCATAATGGAAAAATAAAAAATGCCAAGACCTAAAAAACCAAGATTTGTATCAGGATATCCCATGATAGGTGGATTTATTCCTGAAGGATTTACAGCCTCAGGTGAAGTTTTTTTGTCAGTAGAGGGAATGGAGGCCATAAGACTAAGTGATTTTGAAGGCCTTGATCAGGACTCTGCTGCAAAGATGATGGAAATATCACGTCAAACATATGGAAGAATATTA
>Ga0208648_1001607_pt1 | contig 17682 bp, 18 predicted proteins | sample AntAceMetag02UKL_FD_184772 | JGI IMG/M metagenome (GOLD analysis project Ga0208648, IMG submission 184772) | Saline lake microbial communities from Ace Lake, Antarctica - Antarctic Ace Lake Metagenome 02UKL (SPAdes) (version 2) | ecosystem: Environmental > Aquatic > Non-marine Saline and...
CTTAATAATAAATGGACGTGGTTTGGAATCAGCGCCCATGCAAAACAATCGGTTTGTGTTTCAGGAATCAATTTTCCGAGACGATTTAAAAAATTCTTACGATCATAATCGGATCGAAAGATCTTCCCGCGTTCGATTCCTCTGACAATCACATGATGAAGCGCACCGGGTGCATCTATTCTCGCTTTTCGTGGCATGATTAACGCCTATCACATCCAATCACCAACGAAAAGCATAAAATCATAGACGTCCCCATTATTTCGCACAATTTCATTACCTGCGAGAACTCGTGGATGATTTTAATGAGAACCAGATTGAACGAATCAGGGATGATTCATCGAAAACAAGGCTGAGCATCCTGTTTTATGCCATCAGCGGAAATAGTGTCATGATGGCAAAACAGAATGTTAAACTTCTGGATATTTTTAACGAATCCTTTAAATTAAACCAGAAGTGCTCATGAGGTAAAAGCCATTACTTAACGTTTTTATTTGAAATTTTATTCTCCATGCCATATTATTTTTTTCAACTTTTTTTCAATCATTTTGTTTCAGGATAACATGGAATGCGAATAATAATACGCTGTTTTCATCTCTTGGTTCTGTCTTGTTTACTCTTTTTTATTCAAGGCTGCATAACAGGCCAGCCTGAAAATAATCTTGAAAAGCCCCGTACCCGCATCACTTCCTATCCCTTAACCATCGAGCTTAACCTTGACGGCACAAGTTATGGGCATACGCTTTTATTCAAATCAAGGAACACGGGAACCCATTATCAGGAGTCCTGTGTGGCCTACACCAGGGGTATGGCCTACATGGCATCCTGTGCCACCCACGGGCCGGGATTTAACAAAATATTTGCCCTTGATACCGCCACCGGCACCATTGTTTGGGATCGACCCATCGGCTCTGGATATGTGGGCCCTGTCATTGATGGGGATATCATCTATATTGGCAACTACTCCCATGAGACCGATCCTCTCAACGAATATGTATATGCCTTAAACCGTTTTACAGGAGCCGTTAAATGGAAAAAAAATATCCCCAACGGCATCCCGGAGTCCATCCTTTATAATAAGACCCACCTGTTTTTTGCCTCGGACAAGGTGTATTGTCTGGACAAGCAGACCGGGCAGACCATTTGGACGTATGACCTTGGCAGTCTGAGCCTGACAAAGCCCATATTAAAGGATGGGGCTTTTTTTACCGCCTCATCGCAAGGCCGCCTGGTCAAGCTGGATATCAAAACAGGTATTCCTGTCTGGGAAAAAACTCTTGCCGCCGGTCCCTGGGACAATTCCATCACCGCCGACGGCAAAGGCCGGCTCTTTCTTGCCATTGCCAGAAACAACACCCTTAATGCCTATGATGAACTGACCGGGGCAAGGCTCTGGTCATTTGATCTTGAAGCCTGTTCCTTGTCTTTTAATGCCCTTCACAAAGGTATCGTCTTTATTTCTGATACAAAGGGATGGGTCTATGCTGTCCATTCCACTTCCGGCACCCTGAAATGGAAAACAAAAATCGGGGAAAAAACAGATATTAGCTCCCCCACTCTTGCAAATGGTCTTGTCTTTATCGGAACCAGGGACAAGGAAAAGGGCAGTTTTTTCGCCCTGGATGAAGAAACGGGCCGCGTTCTCTGGACATACAGAGTTGGGGCCAGTGTTACCGCACCGCCTTCCATTGCCGACGGCATGCTCTTTTGTGTTACCGATGACTTTCACATGTATGCCTTTGATATCGGAATTGGAGAGGGTGACTGGCTTTTGCACCGCTATGACCGCTTGAACACGGCGTTTACTCCCAACGGATTGACCCTGTGGCAATATGTCAAGGCCGAGTGTAATGCCTTTAAAAAAGGATATATCGTCACCATTACAAATTTTTATGAATATACTGTCAACCAGGTGGTACTTAAACTTGATACCCCTGTAAACTGGTTTGATGCCAGGGGAAAACAAATGGCTGCCAAAACAGATAGCCTCATCATCCCGCAGCTCAAATCACGGGGTTCCCTGACTCTATTCATCCGGCCATAAACCAGTTTTATCAACCTGCGTGTATTTTTAATGCCTGGAAAAAACTTTACTTCTTAAGCTGGATGATCTTTTCCTGTTTGACGGTCATAATGGATATTTTAAGCTTGTTGCCCTCCATCAATGTTATTTGAACTTTGTCTCCGACTTTGGTGTTTTTAAACCCGAATTTGGATAATTGCGCAACATCCACAACCGTACCAAAGGTGGGCACCCCAAGTTCAAGCGCTTTTACATCAGTGGGCTGAATCCCGCTCTGGCTGTTAAAACTTGCTGCCCAGCGGCCTGAAGTTGGCGCTGCCTGAAGAAGACCGGGGACGATTAAAGAGATAAAAAGTAAACCTAATAATATTTTTTTCATATTGTGCTTCCATTTAAAATCATCTCCACAAAAATGTGATTATTTGCCAAATTTATCTCCACAAAAGTGTGATTTGCTATAAAATTAATCGCTATAATGTGTATTTAATTCCTGGAAAAAAACTTTATTTCTTAAGCTGGATGATCTTTTCCTGTTTGACGGTCATAATGGATATTTTAAGCTTGTTGCCCTCCATCAATGTTATTTGAACTTTGTCTCCGACTTTGGTGTTTTTAAACCCGAATTTGGATAATTGCGAAACATCCACAACCGTACCAAAGGTGGGCACCCCAAGTTCAAGCGCCTCTACATCAGTGGGCTGAATCCCGCTCTGGCTATTATAACTTGCTGACCAGCGGGTTGAAATTGGCGCTGCCTGAAGAAGACCGGGGACGATTAAAGAGATAAAAAGTAAACCTAATAATATTTTTTTCATATTGTGCCTCCATTTAAAATTCAAACTCATGTTTCACCATATTTTTTTTAAGGTCTGCCGCTTTTACAAAACCCGGGCCGTTGATGTTTTTTTAAATATCCGGTCCGCTCAACTTAAGGTTGTAAAAAAGTTTATAGTTGCCTTCCATACCCGGATTATCCGCCCAGGAAATTGTCAGCATCTGTTGTCCTTTCATCATGCTGCAGGTCCCCATTCCATCCTGAATATACATTCCGCCATCCTGCCACCCTTTAGCTTTGAGTCTTTGCTGATAAAAGGTAAACACCTGCTGTAATGAAGCATTGCTCCCCATGGTCACGGTATAGACATTTGGAGATTTTATTTCAGGTCCCACTTTATCACCCGGGCGTTTGGGGATGATCTTCCATAACCCTTCTGCCGCTCCTTTATTTATATTTGTCTGCTTGGCCTGCTGTATCTTTGCCATCATCTCTTTGACATTCATATTTTCAATATTGGACTGTGAACCTGTCTCTTGCTCTTCATCCGATGTCCTATCCTGTCTTGCCATGGCAGCAAAATCCATACCCATGACAGCCATTATGCTATTGGCTTTTTTATATCCCACGGGACGACGGAACAGCTTTTTTGCGGGTTTGCCTTTATCAATATTTCTAAATTCCATGGTCTGGCCATCCTCCATTTGAATCCTTAAAGGGAATTCAAACTTATCGCTCTGCCACACAATTTCAGTACTCGTGATTTTTGTCCCCATCATTGTCATGGTGGTGGTTACCTCTTTTTTGACACACTTGTACCCACTGACCTTTTCCTTACCCAGAACCTTTTCCGAATCAACATTCTCGTAGGATTTCATTTTTTCCAGCATACCGTCTTCATCCATTTGAGATTCAAAAAACAGTTTTTTATCATGATTATAAATATACTGCTTATTTTGTTTTTTAAAGCCAAGGATGGTCAAATTCTGTGTCATGCCCCCCATGCCTCCAGTGGGCAATCCGTCCATCCGATAGACATCCGGTGTGATATATAATTTTGACGTACCCATCACTTTTCCATCGGGAGAAATCATCACCTGGTCTGCGGAAAAACTCTCAATTTTCCCGCCAAAAAGTGCATAAGAAGATGAAGGCGATAGTAACAAACAGCAACAAACAACTAAAAACAATTTTACCCATGTATCACGGTGAATCTTATTTCCAGATTCCATTAGAACCTCCTTGAAAAATTATGTAAAAATAGTCCAGTCCATTTTTCTTATCAACAACAATGACGCCACCAAATCAGATTTGTTCATTTTATTATTTCTGAATGAAATATGGCCTAAGGATCTTAAATACAATAATTGTGATCTGAACTTCTTTGTTTTTATGGTATTGATTTTCGATTTTCAAGTTTTTTATAAATAAATATCGCTTATACAATATTTTTAATATGAACTTAACCAGACTTTTGGTGTCCGAGGGATTGCTGCTCTAACACAATAAAGGATATAAGTGCTTTAAAAAAAAGAGAATAAAAAGCTTGGAAAGATATTTACTTGATGAAATGATTTTGATAATGCAGAAGCATGTTTTGATAAAAATTAAGATTAATTGCAATTTTACGAAATTTTATAACATTATTTACTTAAATTACGATTTTGAGAAGGAGGACGTACATGATTGTTGCACTGTTAAAAAAATTAAACCGAAATTTTATACTTATTAGCGTTGTTCTGGCTTTTTTTCTTTTATTACCCTGCTCTGCCTCAGCTTTCTTTGGGGGCAAAGTAAAAAAATTCACTGCAGACCAGGTCGAACTCTCTTCCCAGGGTAAAGTTTTAAATACACTTAAACTTTATGTAACCCCGAATGTCGTCCGCATGGATGGCATGCCGGGTGCCGGAATGAATCCGAATATGCCAAAGCAAATGCTTTCCATATTCACGTTTAAAGATAAAAATGAATACTATATTTTTAACCATGACAAAAAAGTATACTTTCAGACGTCTCTGGATCAGGGAAGCTTCGGGACGTCCATAACTAAGTAAATAACTTATTTATCTAATTGGTATTTATGCTTTTTTACGATCTTTTCACCTCGACTTACGGCGTATCCTACTCCAGGCTGACTCATGCCCAATCGTTTGGCTATTTCCGTACAGGTCATCCCGATTTCTCGAACAGCCCAGTAACACAACAAATCCCTTGCGTTAACTTGGACCTTCCGCCGGCCTTTTGAATAGATTTCATTTTTTTCTATGCCGTATATCTTTGATACTCTCCGGCCGATTTTTTCAAGATCATAGCCCATACCTTTCAACTCATAACGGCGGTCCAGCCTCTCATTTGCCTGGGATAATAATGCTGTTACAAATTCACCGTCTCCCAATATCCGCTCATCACCTTTAACCCGATCCTGACCCTTTAATCGTAATTTCTTGACCGCAGACCAACCACCCAGACTGCGTACCAGACCCCCTCCGACGAGGTCCGGCCGCCTGCCTTGGGCAATGTCTTCTTTAACATACGCAAGATAGCGCTTTCTCGCGTCTGTAACTTTCTTGCCAAAATATGAAAGCACATATTGGGTATCACACCACTTGCGTTTTTTATTCCCCGTTAAAACACTGTGTCCGCTGTACGGGTATTTGTTCAACTCCTTAATGTCCGCTACTATTTTTGCACGCAAAGGATTTAAATGAATATAGCGGAGAAGTTCTTTAAAATATATATCCTCCTGGCAGATGATAGATTTGTATCTGTTTTGAAAAAGCTGACCATGGCGGCGATACTTTCGGTTAAAATAGATGGCATGCCCGGTAAGCAACCTTCTCATCAAGGTGGGCATCCCGGCACCGCCGCTTCGAAATAAAAAATGGGCATGATTGGACATCAAGGCCCAGGCATAACAGGCAGTCTGGGTTTGCGGTAAAAGATTTGATAACCTATCAATAAAATTATCTTTATCTACGTCATTTCTGAATATCTTGCGACGCTCAATTCCGCGGATGATGATGTGATGCAAAACACCCGGTGCGTCAAGGCGTGCTAATCTGGGCATGGGCTTCTGATAGCTAAAATGGTTACATTTGTCAAGTTATTTACTTATTTATGGACGTCCCGCATATCCCACATTCCCCGGTCATAAAAGTTTTTGAAAAATTCAAAAAATTCATCTTTTCCTTTGGCATCTGGCGTACCGGCCATAATCAATAATTTTATGGAACTGCTGGAGGAAACATTTTCCAGGTATTCCAGAACCTGGTCCCGTTCATTCAGGTTTTCCGTTCGCAAAAGAAAATCTCTGTGCAACTGGAGAAATGCAATATTGTCGATTGTGTATCCGGTAAATGTTTCACATTTCAGGTTTAAATTTTCCTGGATTAAATTATTCATATATATTTGCCTCCTTGCTGCTGTCATAGCTCTTTCCTTATATCTATGCCCACCACACGGTTCAATTCTGCAACAGCGCTCAGATAACCGTATACTGAATTGTAATAGTTGGTGTCAGCTTGTGTAAGAAATGTTCGGGCATCCATAACATCCGTGGAAGTAGCCACTTGCTGCTGGTACTGGACATTGGTAATCCGCCAGTTTTCCTGAGCCTGATCCAGAGCTTTTGATGCGGTGGTAATATTTTTTTTTGCCACTTCACAGTCCAACCCCGTGTTTCTGACTTCCTGGCGAATCATGTTGGCCAGGGTTTTAATGCCGGCCTCAAGGGCTATGGACTCATGGTTTACCGCAGCAGCACGGGATCGGACCTTACCCCAATCCCAGAATGTCCATGTGGCGGAGATACCCATGTATGCATTGTGATTGTTTGAATAATTATTATCCGATGCCGAAAAATTATCTCCATCCTGCATATAACTTCCCCTTAGGGAAATTTCAGGGTATAGAGCGCTTCTGGCTACTTTTTCTGCGAACGCCAAAGATTCAAGGCTTAGGTTGACCGATTGCATGACAGGTCGATATTTGATTGCCTGGTAGGCATATCGATCATAATTGAATTCTATTTCCGGAAAGTTTGAAATATCCGTAACATTGATCTTTTCTGTCAGCGGCCGGTTGAGCAGCCGATTTAAGTGGGCTCTTGCTTTTTCAACAACCGCCCGGCTGTTTTCCAGTTTCTGAACGGAATTTGCCAGTCCCACTTCAGAACGCAGCAGATCGTTTTTGGGGATCAGTTCCTGGTCGTAAAACAATTGGGCATCTTTTTTGTGCGCGGTCAGGGCAGCCACCTCATCTTCGGCCACGATCAGCAGTTTTTGAGTAAGAAGCAGGTTATAGCAGGCAGTTTTTACATCCCTTGTCAGGTCCAACACCACCTGCTCCTTTTCCAGAATTTGAATTTCCGTTTCCAGTTGTGCGATTTTAAGTTGAGATGTCAATGTAAAGCCGGTGAACAAGGGCTGGATCACGCTGGCGCTCCAGTTATATTGATGACGGTGAGCGACATCAATCGTGCCGTTTACTGTTTTCATGACCGGCGTGTCTTTTAATCCGGTATACCCATAGCTTGCGACTGCCCTGGGCAGCAAGGCGGCCCGGGCGCTTTTCGCCGATGATTCCGTGCTTCGGATGGTTTGATCAGATTCGATAATTACCGGGTTTTTGGCAATGGCATCATCAACTGCCTGCTCAATGGTCATTTTTTCAAGATTTTCTGCTGATGCCGCATCAGAAATAAAAACAAATCCCATTGTCAGGCTCACTATCATAGTGAGAATTATGTTATTCTTTTTTCCAAACATCCAAGTATCCTTAAACTATAAAATGTATTTTAATATAAATCCTTTGGAGACATTCGCTTGATGGATTGTATAGCGTTTACTCTTTTCTCCTGAAGCCCGGTCCCTGATTTGAATTTTACTACTACAATCGGGTCAGGAATTAACTTTCCGTAAAAAAATGCGGCCGGTGAAAAATCGTTATCACTCGCTACAAAGGTTTCTTTTTTTATAAATGGGTTTATATTCCGGGATAGTACTTTATCCATCTGATAGAACGAAAATTCACCATAGAAAAAACCAGCTTGTGAACAATCATCGGTATTAGTTTCTGCATAAATTTCGGTAGTTGTAAGAACAAATGAAGTCATAATTATTATTAGCAAAGATATTTTATTCATGTCTCTACCTCCTTTGGTTGTATAGTTGCCGGCCGGAAAATGACCGATTTTTTAATAAATAAAACAACCATTGTTCAGCTAAATCATATACATTACGTTAACCTTCCGGTTTGATTTTAAAAAACAGCGTATACAGCACCGGGACCACGATTAAGGTTAACACCGTGGCAAATGCCAGGCCGAACATAATGGTTACAGCCATGGATGAAAATAGTTCATCGGTTACCAGCGGGATCATGCCGCAAATCGTGGTCAGCGAGGTCATCATAACCGGCCGCATACGGTCAATGGAAGAATCCCGGACTGCAGCCAGCGGTACTTCCCCGCTTTTAATCTTTGTGTCAATCTGGTCAATGAGCACCACCGCATTTTTGATCAGCATGCCGATGAGGCTGTATGTTCCCAGTATTGCCAAAAAGGAAAATGCTTTTTGGAACAATAATAGTCCTGCAGAGATTCCCACCAGACACAATGGAACCGTCAAAAGAATGATCAGCGGCTGCCGAATGGCGTTAAACAGGGAAACCAGAATCAACACCATCATGATCAGCATGACCGGAACAAACTTTTGAGCAGCTTCTTGCGACTCCATGGAATCTTCATATACTCCTTCCCATTCCAGCGTGTAGCCGGGCGGCAGGGGAATATTCTCGATTTTTGGCCCGATCCGCTTGAGCAACGTATCTGCAGTTACTCCCACAATCGGGTCGCACTGGGCCCGAATAACCCGCCGCCGGTCGTAGCGCCTTAAAATGGGGTCCTCCCACTGAATTTTGTTTTCTCCTGTGACCTGTTTTAAAGGGACGCTTTTTTCTCCGTTTCCCCATACCGGCAGGGTGTCTAAGTTATCAAGGCCTGAAGATGAATACTTCAAGAGGATCGGAATCAGTTCATCTCCTTCCCGATATGCATCTACGATTAACCCGTCAGTGGTGCTCTGAAGTGCCTGGCCCACATCTTGCCGTTCTACAGAAGCCAACCGGGCTTTTTGTTGAGAATAGGATATGTCCTGGACCATCACCCGTTCCCGCCAATCATCACAGATGCTTCTGGTCTGAGGATCTGCTCGCATAATAGTCTTGGCTTTTTCAGCCAGATTGCGCAAAACCTTGGGGTTTGGCCCGGTAAAGCGGGCTTCCACATCGTAATCCGCATTGGGTCCGTTGATATATTTCCAGATGTGGGGTTCTCCCGCAGGCAGGTTTTCCGCAAACCAGGGCTCCAGATCATGGATCAGGTTGTTGATCTGTTTATAGTTATCCACATTGACAATCACCTGGCCGAATGCGTCCGTAGGCGGCTCCGGGGTTATGGAAACTGCAAACCTCGGCGGCCCTTGGCCCACGCAGGTGGCATAGCTTTTCACTGGCGACAGCGTATCCAGGTATTGTTCCAGCTTTTTTAAATCCGCCGACACGGTTTCCGTTCGGGTGCCTTCGGGCCGCCGGTAATCAATAAAAAACTGTTTCATGTCCGAGTCCGGGAAAAAAACCCGGGGAACTTTGGCAAACCCGATAATGCCGATGATAAACAGACCGATCGTCACAAGGATTGTAAAAAAGCGGTGTCTTAATGCCCCCATCAGAATACTTCGATAGATCCGGTAGGGGCGACTGGAATGAGGAACACCGGTGCTCGCCTTGGATGAAAGTTTGAGGAAATAGTCACAAAACAATGGCGTCTGTGTCATGGCCAGCACCCAGCTGATCATCAGGGCGACGGACACCACCTGGAACAGACTGGCACAGAATTCACCTGTATTGTTCGGCGCCATGTAAATAGGCATGAACGCCAGGCAGGCAATGAGGGTTGCTCCCAACAGTGGCCAGGCAGTTTCCTGCGGCGGTTTGGATATGGCCGATTTACGGTCTTTCCCGCGCTGGAGACGAACCAGAGATCCTTCGGTGACAACAATGGCATTATCAACAATCATCCCCATCACCAGAATCAGGGCGGCTATGGAAATCCGCTGAAGATCGATTCCCCATATCAGCATGATAACCAGGGTACCCATAATGGAGAAAATCAGGTTGGAGGCAATGATCAAACCGCTGCGCAGGCCCATGGTGATAAGGAGTACCACTATCACAATGCCTATTGATTCAGCCAGGTTGGTCATAAATACCCTGGTAGAGCTTTGAACAAACTGAGACTCATAATAGACGCCGCCGATATTTAAACCCACCGGCAGTTCCGGTATCAGTTCATCAAGACGGGCCTGGACCGCATTGCCCATGGTAACGACATTGGCGCCGTTTGCCGCGGCAATAGCCAGGCCGATTGCCGGCTTTCCGTTAAACCGCATAATGGGCTCGGATGGAGTGATGTAGTCACGGCTGACGTGTGCAAGATCTTTTAAACGGATCTGTTCTTCACCCAGGCCCTGAATTATCAGGTTTTCAATATTTTCTGTTGCAATAAACGTATCTGATGAATTGATGCGGATACGATAGTCCCCGGCTTCCAGTGCTCCCTGGTCGATGATTTCGTTTTGCTGGTTTAAGATTCCGTAAATTCGTGTTGGAGGAATCCCTAAGTCCGCGCATTTGCTCCGGTCGATTTCAATATTAATGCATTCCGTGCGGATACCGAACAAATCAATTTTTCGAACATCCTGAACCAAGATGATTTCCCGTTTTATGAATTCCACATATTTTTCCAGCTCCGCATTGGAAAATCCGTCACCGGTCAGGGCCAGAAAAATGCCATACACATCACTGTAATCGTCATACACGGTTGATGGTCCCGCACCCGGAGGCAGTTCGGACTGCACCCGGTCGACCTTTCGCCGGAGAATGTCCCATAGTTGTTGGACCTTGCCGGTTCTGTTGTATTCGTGAAGGTCCACGAACACCATGGACACACCGGCGCGTGACGTAGAATAGATGGTTTTGACTTCATCGGCCGCCTGGACCGCTTCCTCAATGACCCGGGTTACCTGCTGTTCCACTTCATGTGGGGATGCCCCCGGGTATGGTGTGATTACCAAAGCGGTTTTAATGGTAAACACCGGATCGGCCAGCTTGCCGATATGAAAATAAGCCATCACCCCGCCCGCAGCCACCAGAAAAAGGACAAACAGGGTAATAACACGGTTTTTTAATGCAAAGTCGGAAAGGTTCATTTATTTTATATTCTCCTGCGAAATCGTTTCACGATTGATATTTTTTCGGAACTATCATTATAATTCATTGCCCACATTGCTTTGGCTCTGCGATATCAACAGCCGGATTTTTCGGTCTTCAGTCAGAGAATTGACCCCGGCAACAACCATCCACTGGCCGGCGGAAATATCTCCGGATATTTCAAGTTTACCGCCTTTAGAAAATCCGTGGATACTAACCGGTTTTTTGGTGAGGCTTCCGGTCTTTGGGTCGGCAATCCAGGTAAAGCTTTGACGGTTGGAATCATTGCCCACGGCAGCTACTGGAACGCTAAAGAAACGATCTTGATCATGAGTTGCAATATTGATTGTTACTTCAGCCGCCATGCCCGGGCGGATCAGCGCACTCCCGTCCTGAACAATGGTCAAGGTCAACGGATAGCTCCTGTTGGAGGCATTCGGTTGTTTGCCAATTTCCTTATAGCGGGCTTTAAATGTTGTACTCGGGAATGCTGCAAATTTGCAGATGTATGATTCAAAATAATCGATATTCGGCAGCATATCTCCAGGAAGGGCTATTTCAATTTCCACTGCGGAAAGATCCACCATGGAAATTATGGGTTGGCCTACAGCAACGATCTCGTGATTTTCTACAAATTCTTTATCCACATAACCGGAGAACGGCGCATACAGGATCGCGTCTTTTAAGGCATTTCCGGCATCTTCAAGGCTTTTCAAGTCCGTACGGACCTGTGCTTCAGCCATTTCAAATATTGCCTTAACTTGATCATAAGTGGCTTTGGCAACAGCATTTTCCTTAATTAATTGTTCGTATCTTTTATACTGAAGTCGGCTTTCCACCAGTTGGGCATTGGATGCATCCAGCCGGGCCTCCAGTGTATTGATCCGAACAATAAAATCCCGGGGATCTATCCTGGCAATAATGCTGTTACGTTCAAAATACCGACCGGTTTCTGCATTCAGATTGATCAACGGACCGCCCACACGGAAGGAAAGCTCCGTATTCTGCAGTGCCTTCGCTGTTCCCGGAAAGATCCGGTTCGCGTAACCGTTATGGGATTGAAGCTGAATCGCTTTTACCGGTCGGGCTATAGACCGGGTTCCTTCCGCAATGGCATCTCCGTTATTTGAGCTACATGAACATAAAAAAATTAACATCAGCGCCAATAGTGCCGGTAATTTTATTTGTGTAAGAGTATTGTCGGATTTCATTGATTTTTTTGTCCTTTCTCTTAATTGCCGATTATTTACTTTTTTATGGTTTCAATTGGATCCCATTGATCATGATTTACCATTCCGATCATGCGCAATGCTTCAATCAGATGCGCTGCCTGAGTTAAAACCCTTGTATTTGCCGGGTTATTCAGAAAGGATAGGTGAATTGACCAATCGTTTTCAACATAGGTGTTTTTTAACAAGGCAATATCGGCCCCATGATCCGCAATCTCGTTTAACCTTTCTTTAAACTGCTGAAACAAAATATTGACCTGATTGCTGTCAGACAGATTAAAAAGTCGGATTCGTACCACTTCCAAATGAATCACTTGTTTTTCCCTTCTTTTCAGCGTTTGATAGTCTGCTTAAAAATTGATCGTGCCTGCCAATAAGGCGTTAAAAATTCAAATTTTATTTTATTAATAGTACTGCTAAAAGCGTGCCAATTTTAAAATTGTTTAATTTCAAATAGTTATATTTGAAGCGCATAAAGAGATTCCGTATGCGGAATAAAAAGATTCCGTATATGATATTTTTATGATAATAATTCCGTATATGGAATTTTAAGGGAGGGGTTGATGAAATCAAAAGATATGGCATTTTTCCATGAAGGCACCATGCGAATCTGCGGAAGCCTTGATATTGATGAAGTATTACAAGATTGCCTGGCATTTATTAAAAAATATATGCCCGCCATCGGTATCGAGCTTTGTATTTATGAAGAAGAGCTACAAGGGGTGCGAATGGTCGGTATTGAATCGGATATTGAATTAAAAACATTTAATGCAGTCATTCCATTGTCGGAAGCAGCCATTGCGATCATGGGAGAAGAACAGGGCAAAATTATGAAACTGGATAATGCATTTGACAATCCGATTGCCCGGGATGTCAGTATGGCCATGGGGCTAAAGGATCTATCAAGTGTTGCCTTGCGCCTTCAGATAAAGGATGCGGGCATAGGAGTGGTGGTGGTTATTGCAAAACATCCAAACCGGTTTACAGATGAACATGCCAGGCTTCTGGCGTTGCTCCATGATCCGTTTGCCATTGCTATGTCCAATACACTGAGGTTTATGGAAGTTGTCCGTCTGAAAAGCCTGCTCCAGGATGACAATCAATATCTGAATCGAGAACTGCATCATATATCCGGTGATGAGATCGTCGGTGAGAACTTCGGTCTGAGAAATGTCATGGAACAGGTTCACCAAGTCACCTCCCTTAACAGTCAGGTCTTGTTATTGGGAGAAACCGGGGTGGGCAAGGAGGTGATTGCCAATGCCATTCATTATTTATCACCCCGTAGAGACGGTCCCCTGATAAAGGTGAATTGTGGTGCTATTCCGGACAGCCTGATTGATAGCGAGCTGTTTGGTCATGAAAAGGGAGCATTTACCGGTGCCTTGGAACGCAAACGTGGACGATTTGAACGGGCGCATACCGGTACTATTTTTTTAGATGAGATTGGAGAATTACCCCTGGCAGCCCAGGTTCGGCTTCTCAGGGTTTTGGAAACCCGTGAAGTGGAAAGGGTCGGCGGCAGCGACACGATTGCAGTAGATGTGCGCATTATTGCCGCCACCAACCGAAATCTTCCGGAAATGGTGCGGATAAAAGAATTCCGTGAAGACCTTTGGTTCCGCATCAATGTATTTCCCATCACCATTCCGCCTCTGAGGCATCGCAAGGAAGATATTCCGGCTTTAGTAAATTATTTTGTTGAACGCAAAACCTGGGAAATGAAACTCAAATATCGCCCGGTGCCTGCCCCCAGGGAAATGGAAAGACTCCAGCATTATTTATGGCCGGGCAATGTCAGAGAACTGGAAAATACCGTAGAGCGTGAACTGATCAGGCATCAGTTACAAAGTGCAGGCCAGCCGTTGCGGTTTCAGGACTTTAAAAATATGCCGGGACCGGAACCTAAGCCTGAATCATTAGAATCGCAGCTTTTTGCAGAAGAATTGTTGAATCTGGATGATATGAACCGGACCCATATTCAAAAGGTCATGAAAAAAACAAATGGAAAAATCCAAGGTAAAGACGGCGCTGCCGCCTTACTCGGTATCCACTCCAGCACATTAAGGCATCGATTGATAAAATTAGGAATTCCATTTGGAAAAAATCAAAAACTATAATATTTCAAAATTATACAATAGGGGTAAAAGTAGCGTAGCTACCAGGAAGTGCGGTTTGTGTTTTTAAAAAGTTCCTATTTTTAAAATGTAAACAGAAATTCTGTGATTTTTCATATTCTTTTCCTTGCAAAAGCCATCTTTATTCCGCAATAATTCTAATAAAGTTCCGATACCCATGTTTGTGGGAATATTTTAATATGTTGGTTTAGGGATACGTATTATTTTGAGACCAAGGGGATTTATATATGTCAGAAATTGTACCAGTTGAGTTGATTTCAAGCAAAATATTTTTTATTCGTGGCGTTAAAGTCCTGCTGGATAGGGATCTTGCCGAACTTTATGACGTTGAAACAAGAGTTTTAAATCAGGCTGTCAAACGGCACATCAAACGCTTTCCTGAAGATTTTATGTTCCAGCTCACAAGGGCCGAGTTTAATAACTTGAAATCACAATTTGTGACATCAAGTTGGGGCGGGGTCAGAAAATTGCCTTCAGCGTTTACTGAACAAGGTGTTGCCATGCTATCTGGACTCTTGAATAGCGATAGAGCTATAGATGTTAATATCCAGATCATGAGAACATTTACAAAACTAAGACAAATGATTTCCGCCAATGAAGAGCTAAGAAGAGAGATTGATGGATTAAGACAGCTAACGGATGAACGTTTTCAGATTGTTTTTGAAACGCTGGATCAGCTATTGTCAGAGGAAACAAATCCTCCCAAAAAAATCGGATTCTAATTAAAATGAAGCACGTTTGGAAAAAAGAAGAACTTATTGAATATTTCACATTGTCATCAAACGAGCTTAAGTATCTTGGACATAGAACACCTGCCGGGCGAATTGGTTTTTCAATTCTGATCAAATTCATGCAACATGAAGGACGGTTCCCTGACGGTTTAAATGAAGTACCAAAATCGGTAATAAAACACATAGCAAACCAGCTTGATCTTTCTTCTGACGAGGTTAATAAATATAAATGGAAGAGAAGCGAAGCAGCAAAGGTCCTCAATCCGTGCAATATTGGGGACGTCTATGATTTCATGCGTTTTAATCAATTAGTTCGAACCGATTCTCTCTTTCAATTTGTTGACCCCTCATAGATGAACGACTCACTGCTGATTGGCTTATATTTAACCTTCTTCCAATCTCTATGGTTGTCATGCCAAGCTTTCGATGCGCCCAAAAACATAAAAGACTTCGGGCTTTAACGGTTTGCGGTGATTTCCCAAAGGCCGTTACTTGCTCTGTTTCTATTTCCATCACTTCGGCAACCCTCTGTGTTACTCGATAGAAATCATAGCCCCTGGCTTTTAAATCGTATTTCTGCTCAAGTTCTTCTTCGGCGGACTTAAGTACATTTTCAACAAAATCACTGTCGCCTAATATGCGCTCATCTCCCTTGACTCGGATGCCCACTTTCCGAAGTCCTTTGAGAACCGTCCAGCCACCGGTACTCCTTAATAGTCCGCCGCCGGTAAGGTCGGGCCGTTTGCCGTCGACAATCCCTTTTTCGACATACACTCGATACCTTGTTCGAGCCATTCTTTTTTTCTCGGAAAACAGTCCATAAACATAATCGACATTCTGCCATGCTTGCTTTGTTTTATTCATAAGAACGCTGTGACCGCACCACGGGTGTTTATCCAACTTTTTCATATCTTCAACCAGCCCTGCCCTTAATGGATTCAAATGGATATAGCGAACCAACTCTTTTAAATAAGGGTCCTCCTGACATAAGATCGATTTATAGCGATTTTGAAAAAGCTGGCCGTGTCGCCGATACTTTTTGTTGAACCATACCGCATATCCGGTGAGCAACCGCCTCATTAATACGGAAATCGGGACCAAACCGGTTCTTAATAATAAATGGACGTGGTTTGGAATCAGCGCCCATGCAAAACAATCGGTTTGTGTTTCAGGAATCAATTTTCCGAGACGATTTAAAAAATTCTTACGATCATAATCGGATCGAAAGATCTTCCCGCGTTCGATTCCTCTGACAATCACATGATGAAGCGCACCGGGTGCATCTATTCTCGCTTTTCGTGGCATGATTAACGCCTATCACATCCAATCACCAACGAAAAGCATAAAATCATAGACGTCCCCATTATTTCTCATGGAGTTATTAGTTATAAATATTGGCATGATCTTTTTATTGAACCTTATTATGAAAAAAACGATTAATTTTAAATGCATAACAGTATTATGTGAGGTTTTTGGCTATAAATTTTCTTCCCAATTCAGAAAGAACGTATAGCCAGCCTTCGGTTTCATCCAAATTTGTTGCATATATTAAGCTGTGCGAAAGGAGTTCATCTAAAACAAGGCGTACATTAAACGAATCAATACCTGTTAAATATTCTAAACTTTCGGCAGATAAAAGTTCTCCGTCCTTAATTTTGAATTGTTGCAAAATGGTTCTATGAGTTTTTGTTAACTTAATTGGCTTAATAGGTTCCTTGGATAAAAACTTTTCTTTCTTTAAATGGAGTATATATGGAATTAGTAAACATAATAAAAGCATTGATGATAGCAGCACCTGTAATTGCCATTGTGTTAGGGCGAGAAAACGAAAAAAATTCTCAACGGCATCAATCTTCGGTAGGAGATATCCTGCTATTATCGATAAAAACGTTACTGACAACGTTTCTAGTATATTCATATCTTAAAATTTATTGCTTGCTTGAGTTTCAACACACATAATACCTTAATTACATGGTAAATTCAGGTTTAGTTTCAAAGTAGGAGATTTTATATGAAATGGGAATAAGAAAAAGGGAGGCGCGACTATTAGGTATCCTTTGCATTGCGACCACCAACAAAGCTTGGGCTACAGCTATTATCTATTGCCTCTGTTGTTTCTGGCATGAAGGCACTGACCATGTATAGATTGATGGTCTTAAATGTCAGTGTTATCTAACAGGCCAATAAGCACAGAGCGCGCCTTCCTTCAAGTAGGATGTGACCTTATTGATCACTGGCCTCACCTCCTTTCAGAAGTATTATTCCCAATCGGTGCGCATGCACCGTGTCGGAACGGTGCATGCGCGCTAATTTTAAATGTTTATTTTCTCCTTTTACACATAACGTCTGAACTGAGCAACGGCGGTAGAGCCTTTCGATCTGATTAATTACTTTACTCAACTTTCGGAGGAGCAAATTCATCACTATTCCCCCTCCAATTGGGGCGTTTGGCTACTATGAAAGCCGAAATATACAAGCGCTTCGCCCATTATCAGGTCGAGCATGGAATTTATGACATTCT